>Ga0209510_1001215_pt1 | contig 30246 bp, 30 predicted proteins | sample BiotimSIPDNA_FD_185749 | JGI IMG/M metagenome (GOLD analysis project Ga0209510, IMG submission 185749) | Anaerobic biogas reactor microbial communites from Washington, USA - Biogas_R1 time_0 SIP DNA (SPAdes) (version 2) | ecosystem: Engineered > Bioreactor > Anaerobic > Unclassified | place...
TCGCCTGCATGCAATACTTACGCGGGCATAAGGAGGAGATCATTCCGGCGCCATCGATGGGCAGTATAGAATCGACCATCGGCAAGTTTGTGGCGCAGCGGATGAAGACCAGAGGGGTTAGCTGGAGTGAGAAAGGAGCCGCGGCGATGCTGGCGGTATTGATGCACAAGGAGGAACTCTATGAACACAGCTTCCCGTTTGCAAAACCTGAGGTAAAGAAAAGTGGAAAACGAAAGCGTACAAAAAGAGAGAATGAGAGTGTACGCCAAGCCAGTTTTGCCATCCTGAAAACTGGCAAAATCACGACACCTTATGCTAAACTATTCAAGAACCTGAACAATGCGAACCTTCCTCCTTCTTCCTAAACACGGGAATATGAAACAGATACCCTCCCATAAAACCTTTCCCAGCGTCATAATGCGCGGGTATAATTTGAGCAACGAACAGAGAAAGAGGTGTGTATGACAGATAAATTAGCCTGGATCGATGAAGAATTAGCTAAGTTGAAAGAAACCGGTTTTTACAATACGATTCCTACAATGGACTCGCCGCAAGGGTCTTCTGTGATAATCAACGGTAAGCGGGTGCTAAATTTCTGCGCCAACAACTACCTGGGGCTGGCTAATCATCCACGCTTGGTCGAAGCCGCCATCCAAGCCATGCAAAAGTACGGCGTTGGTCCTGGCTCGGTACGTTCGATCGCCGGCACGATGGGCTTGCATCTCGAGCTCGAAAAGCGTATGGCAGAATTTAAACATGTCGAAGCCGCGGTGACTTTTCAATCCGGCTTTACCGCCAACGGCGCCACGATTCCAGCCCTGGTCGGCAAGGAAGACGCCATTTTTTCAGACGAGCTCAATCATGCCTCGATTATTGACGGCTCACGTCTCTCCGGCGCCAAAATTCACCGCTACGCGCACTGCGACCCTGAGGCTCTCAGGCAGGTGATCAAGGAAGCCGAAGGCACTTATCGGCGGGGATTGGTCATCACTGATGGCGTGTTCTCGATGGACGGAGACTACGCGCCCCTCGACAAGCTTGTGGAAGTGGCAAAGGAATTTGACTTGATGACCATGGTCGATGACGCCCACGGTGAGGGCGTTTTGGGGGATGGCGGGCGCGGAATTGTGGACCACTTCAGACTGCACGGACAGGTTGACGTCGAAGTCGGCACTTTCAGCAAAGCATTCGGCGTGGTTGGGGGCGTGGTTGCCGGCAATGCCAAAATCATCGAGTGGCTGCGCCAACGCGGGCGTCCATTCCTGTTCTCTTCGGCTGTCACGGTGCCGGATACGGCCGCCTGCCTCGCAGCAGTTGACCTGCTGGAAGAATCGACCGAACTCGTGGATCGCTTGTGGTCGAACGCGCGCTTCTTCCAGGCAGAACTGAAGAAACTCGGCTTTGATACTGGTTTGACCCAAACCCCGATCACGCCTGTGATGTTGGGTGACGTGCAGTTGGCGCGCCAGTTCAGCCGTGAACTGCTGGAAGAGGGCGTGTTTGCCGGAGCGCTCGGCTTCCCAACCGTTCCAAAGGGTAAGGCGCGCATCCGCGTGATGATTTCCGCCGCCCACAGCCAGGACGACCTTGAACAGGCACTGGATGCTTTTGACCAGGTGGGAAAGCGGCTTGGTAAGGGCGCATAAGGTCACTGGTTTACTAAAACGTCCAAAAAAAACGGAACCCCCTCTTCATTTGAATTACGAAGAGGGGGTTTCTTTTTAGTGTTTCACTGTGATGGAAATCACAGATAGCAGCTTGAATTAATGCCAGGAAAACAAAAAAACCGTGTATACCCTTAAGCAAAACACTTCACCCACCAATGCAAACCCTGCGCAGGGCTTCCAATGCGGTCAGGATCTCATGACGCTCCCCTTGCATGGCAAGATCCTCACCGCTGACATACGAACCGATCGATTCTGATGTGTCTTGCTCGAAAGCGACGACGTTGTTCAGGATGGAAGCGGTCCTAAAACCCCGTAAAGATCCAATTGTAAATAAAGCGGCTGTTTCCATGTCCGCGCCAAGGACACCCTGCCGCGACCAATAAGCGTCGATTTCGGCTTCCTGGTCAGTGTAAAAACTATCGTGGCTGCGGGCAATCCCCACATGGTAGGGAAAACCCTGCTCTTTTGCGGCTTCTATGCAGGCGAACATCAGGTCTGCGTCGGGAACCGCGGGAAAAATTGCCTGGCTGTAGGTTTTTGACGCGCCGTCGTCTTTGACCGCGCCGTTGACAATAACAAGGTCGCCCAACTTCACCTTGGGCTGGAGCGCGCCGCAACTGCCAATTCGGATCATAGCCCTGACGCCGATGTTGTGCAACTCTTCTGCGGCAATGCCAGCCGAAGCCCCGCCAATACCTGTTGAGACTGCCAGCACAGGCAGACCCTTATATGTGCCGCGCAGACTGCGAAATTCACGGTTGTAAGCCAGTTCGGTTACCCCGCTTAGGAATGGGGCGATACGGTCAAGCCGGGCTGGATCGCCGGGTAATAACGCGCAGTGGGCGTTAACAGTTTCATCAAGTTGGATGTGTGGTTGCAGCATGGTTCCTCTTTTCTTTTGAAATGGGCTTCTCACAGTATAATTGTCTCCATCTCGAAAATCAATTTAAAGGAGCGGATATGCCTATTCTAAATTTTGGCTCACTCAATATTGACCATGTTTATCGGGTGGATACCTTTGTACTCCCAGGCGAAACCAAACACACCAAATCTTACTCAGTCAACAGCGGTGGGAAGGGACTCAACCAATCCATCGCGGCTGCCAGGGCTGGCAGTCAGGTTTTTCATGCTGGCATTGCCGGCAAGGACGGCGGTTTTTTGGTTGAGATGCTGCAAGCAGCCGGAGTGAACACCTCGTTGATGCAATCTTCCCCGGAGGTCAGCGGGCACGCCATTATTCAGGTGTCGGATTCCGGGCAGAACTGCATCTTGCTCTACGGTGGCACGAATCAAATGCTGACTGAAGCCTATGTGGACCAGACGCTGGAGGCATTCGGCAGCGAAGGTTTTGTGTTGCTCCAGAATGAGACCAATCTGGTTGGTGAAATCATTGAAAAAGCCGCCAGGAGGGGTCTGAAAGTGGTATTGAATGCCGCGCCATACTCCGAAGAGGTAAACAAATACCCTATCGACCAACTCGATTGGCTGATTGTCAACGAAGTCGAAGGACAGGGTATTGTCGGCGGTGATGTGGACGAAACCTTGCTGCAGCGGTTGGCTGAGCGTTTCCCTCACACGGGCATTCTGCTCACGCTTGGGTCTCGCGGAGCGCAGTGCTTTAGGGATGGGCATTACGCCAGCATCCGCAGTTGTAAAGTGCTGGCGGTCGATACCACAGCCGCAGGGGATACCTTCAGCGGTTATTTCCTCTCTGGTGTAATTCAGGGGCTAAGCCTTGGCGAGACCTTACGCCTGGCGACAGTGGCTTCGGCGTTGTGCGTTCAGCGACCGGGAGCAGCGAACTCGATCCCTACTTACGCTGAAGTGGAGCAGGTCGTGAGGGAAGGCACGCTGCAAGTTCCCGAAGTGCTTGAATGGTAAGGGCGCTTTACATTGATTGTTGCATCCGGCGTGAACAGTCGCGAACGCGCGTGCTCGCTGAAGCCTTTCTGGCGGCGCTGCAAGCCAAAGAAACCTGCCAGGTGGAGAGACTATGCCTGATGGATGAGCCACTTATGGCATTGAGCGAAGGGTTTTTTGCCCAACGGGAAAGTTTGTTGGCTGAACACAACCGCGCTCATCCGCGATTTCGTTATGCCCATCAATTTAGCCAGGCAGACCGGGTGATTGTGGCGGCTCCGTTTTGGGATCTGGGTTTTCCGGCTTTGCTGAAGCTTTACATCGAGAACATTTGTGTGGATGGCATTACCTTCGGCGCGGATGAGCGAGGCACATTTGGCTTATGCAAGGCGGAACGGCTTGTGTTCCTGACAACCCGTGGCGGGGACTTTCGCCATTCGAAGCTTGAAATGGGCGCGCGTTATTTGGAGGCTTTGTGCGAGTTCTGGGGCATTCAAAGGTTTGATGTTGTTTCCGCTGATGGGCTCGACCTGGGTCAGGAAGAAGTAAAGACGATCCTCGACCGGGCTATTGATGACGCGCTCAAATTGGTGAAGGATTTCTAGAAGGGAGGAAGGTGGTGCACAGAACATGGGAAACCTAATCATTCGGAATTGTGAGGTAATGACCTTCGAGGGGCAAACGCCGTGCTTTCTTCCTGGTCAGGACATCCTGGCGGAGGACAACCAGATCACTGCCATTCAGCCGACCTCTCCGCGGGTACAAGATGGTTTCCAGGTCATCGAAGCTGCAGGGATGCTGGCTGTGCCGGGTATGGTCAACACCCACGCGCACGTTCCGATGGTGCTCTTTCGCAATGCCGGACCAGACGTCAACGAGAATGATTGGTTTAACAAAGTCATATTTCCGCTTGAAGCGAACCTGACACCCGAGGATATCTATTGGGGTGCCATGCTGGGGATGGCTGAGATGATCGAGGCAGGCATCACCTGCGTCGCGGATCATTACTTTGAAATGGATATGGTCGCCCAGGCAGTGGAAAAGGCAGGCATGCGCGCCAATCTTGGCTGGGCTGTCTTTGGGCACCAGGGATACGGGCAATTGGAAGAAACCATCCGTTTCGTTGAACGTTGGCAGGGTAAAGCCAACGGTCGCATCTGCACCTGGCTTGCGCCGCATTCTCCTTACCTCTGTGATCCTGAGTTTCTTGCCCGCTGCGCCAAAGAAGCAGCCCGGCTGGGGGTTGGTAACCATATTCATGTAGCCGAAACTTCCGGACAAATTACCTTGTCTCTTGACCGTTACGGAAAGACACCTGTTCAAATATTGGCGGATGTTGGCTTACTGGACCAGCCTGCCATTCTGGCGCATTGTCTCTATCCGACTGACGAAGACCTCGATTTGCTGGTTGGTAAAGCAGTTGGCATTGCCCAGGCGCCAAAAACGTACATGGCTATGGCGATGGGTTTGGCTGACCTGCCCAAATACCTGGAGAAGGGGATTGCGGTAGGTCTGGCAACCGATGGTGTGGTCAGCAGTTGCACACTCGACCTGTTTGAACAGATGCGTCTGACGGCCCTCTCTCAGAAGGACAGGGCTATGGACGCTGAGGTCCTTCCTGTAGATACGGTCCTGGACCTGGCTTTTCAGGGTGGAGCAAGGGTCCTTCAGCAACCTCGATTGGGAAATTTGAAAGTGGGCAATCTGGCGGATGTGGTGCTTTTGCGGCAGAACCGCCCGGCAGCTCAACCGGTGATCAACAAGGCAGCCAACCTGGTGTACTCACTTGACGCGCGGGATGTGGACACCGTAATTTGTGACGGCGAGATTATTTATCAAGGCGGGAAGCACCTGACATTGGATTTGGATGAGATCTATCGCGAAGTGAATAAGCGACTGCCGCGCCTGTTGAATAAGGATTTGTCCAGGAAAATCGCTGATTATCCGGGTTAGGTGATATTTTATCGGACGAACAGAGCATTGATGCGATTGTCAGCAGGGGAAAATCACCCCCACAATATGCTTTGTTTGGTATTAAATTCTTTCATGGTCCCCTGAACATGAAAGGCATCTGACCTATTGGTCTCTTTTTTTGTTCTTCTGGTAATTGGAGACCCGCGGTCAGGAACCTCACTCGGTCTGAAGGCCGACGAGAACAGAAGATGCCCTTTTCGTAGGGCTGAGCCTTGGTCCAGCCGCCGTACTTCTCTAAGCGAAAACGTACGGAGGGAGCAAACCCCCTCCGTACGTCCTTCGCCCAACCAATCAATCCCTCCATTCTGTATTGAATATCATCAACTAACGATAGTGATAATAATCAATTGTTTGTCAGCAATTTAAACAGCAAATCCAGCACGCTGGCTTCATCCGCCTGCAGCGGGATGGTAGTCGATGGGCGTTCAACCGCTGCCACGCCGCCTTCTTCACCGATACCCTTACGCTGCTGAGCGCTTGAGAAGATATGGTGGTGTTTATCGGCGATGGTCTTGCCAATGCAAACCCCTTCCGTCACTACATAAACCGGCATATCCTCACACTTGAATAGTTCAGGTTTCAGCAAATACGCAATCACTGCCGGGTCGTGGGTGTGGATGGCGCCTTTCATGCCGTAAAGCTGCTCATGAAAAGCTTGGTAGCAGGGCTGGATTTTCTCGAGGAGCTGGACCGCAGGGTTGCCAGCCGCATAAAGCTTCTCCAAATATTCGGGAGTCATGACGATCCTGGTGGTCACATCCAGCCCAACCATGACAACTTTCCACGGAGCGGCAAAAACCACTTCGGCGGCATGCGGGTCATGATAGATATTGGCTTCAGCTACGGCTGTAATGTTCCCAGGGGCAAAAGCGCTGCCCCCCATCAGGACCACTTCTTTTACCAACGGGGCGATGCGAGGCTCGAGGCGGTATGCCATGGCGATATTGGTCAATGGACCGATGGGCGCTAGTATTACCTCGTGGGGGTTTGCCATGACAGTATCTATGATGAATTGTGCGGCATGCCGCGGATCAAGCTTGCCATGAGGAAGGGGCAGGTCGGTGTTGCCCAGTCCTTCTTTGCCGTGCACACCGGCTGAAAAGGAGGTGATATCGTGTACCAATGGCTGACCGCAGCCTTGGGCGACCGGGACATGCTCGTTGCCTTCCAACTCCACCAGCCGTAAAGCGTTTTGTGAGCAAAACTCAACCGCGGTATTTCCAAAAACTGTCGTCAAGCCTAACACTTCAATGTCTGGGGAATGCAAGGCAGCCAGGATAGCCATGGCATCATCAATACCCGGGTCTGTATCAATAATGATCTTTTGTGCCATATTGTTATCTCCTTTTTGAATAATTCACAGCAGGTCTTCCTGAGAAGACCTGCTGGAAACCCTACTTATAAAATTGAATGAGCTTCAATATTTGCTCATCAGCTCAAAGACCCGCTTGACGAAGGCTTCGCGGTCAATGTCCATGGCTACAAAACCGTTCTTGGGCCATTTCGCATCGCTGAACAGGTCTGTTACAGTTTTTCCCTGGGTGATTGAACCCTTGGTTTCAACCCGAATACCTGCCGGGTATGCTTTGAAGATTGAGTCATCAGCGGCGTAGAGCACCGCAGCGGGATCGTGCATGTTTATGCCAGTGATTCCCAGCTTGCTCATAAAAACGACGATATCTTGCACAACATCCCGGAAGAAGATGGCTTGTTTGCTGCCTAAAGCAGCGATCTGGTCAAGCTCAGTCGGGGTCATGAGCGCTTTCATGGTCATATCCAGACCACACATGTGCACGGGCACGCCCGCACAAAAGACGATATCAGCCGCTTCGGGGTCCGCGTAAATGTTAAACTCGGCTGCCGGAGTAGCATTGCCCTCACTGGCTGCGCCACCCATGATAACGATACGTTTGATCAGGTGGGGCAAGTCAGGATATTTGAGAAACGCCATGGCAAGATTAGTGAGCGGACCGACGGCGATGATCTCCAGAGAGCCTTGCTGTTCCACCGCGTATTTATGGATGGCGTCCCAGGCGTTTATGCCCTCGACTTCTCTGCGAGTATGGGGCAGGTCAAAGCCTGCCATGCCGTTGGAACCATGCACTTCGGCGGCTTCAACACGCTTGCGGAAAATCGGACCGCTCGCGCCGCGATAGACAGGGATGTCCCAATCCAAAAATTCGAGCAGCCCAAGAGCGTTATAAGTCGTATACTCCAGCCCGACGTTGCCCGCCACGCTGGTAATTGCCAGTACGTTTAACTGAGGCAGTTGTTTTGCCAGCAGAAAGGCGATGGCATCATCCACGCCCGGGTCACAGTCCAGGATCACAGGGATGGGGGTCATTCTGACTCCTTTCCGTACCAGGCAGCAGCCTCAGCCAGAAGGTCAACGAATGCTTCGCGGTCGATATCAACCAAGGCGTGCGTGTTGGGCGGCTGATTAGTGAAACCATAATGGTCTGCCACAGTTGCTCCCCGGCAGAAGTCACCGGAGGTCTCAATCTGTACATAATAGTCCCTGGCAGTCAGGATCTCTGGCTTGATCAGTGCTGCCACAGCCACCGCATCGTGTACCGGTGCGCCGGTATAGCCAAGACTGCGATGGAAATTGTAGAAAAAGTCCAGCCATTCCGCGACTACAACCGCGACCCGGTTTCCCAAAGCGCGGATGCGTTCGAAGTCTTCAGGAAAGACCAGGGCTTTGAGGGTTACATCCAGACCAGCCATGGTTAGCGGCACGCCTGATTTATAAACCACATCGGCTGCTTCAGGGTCGATCAGGATGTTGAATTCCGCTGCCGGGGTCCAGTTCCCAAAAGCGAGGCCACCGCCCATGATGGAAATATGAGCAATTTTGGGCTTTAGCTCAGGGTACAGGATCAAGAGAGCGCCAACATTCGTAAGTGGACCGGTGGCAACAATTGTGACAGGTTCGCTTGACGCAGAAATGGTTTTAGCCATTAACTCCACCGCGGTGACAGGTTCTGGTTCCAAAGCCGGCTCTGGCAGGGCGGGTCCGTCCAAGCCGGTTTCACCATGAACGTTGGCAGCATGGATAGGCTCCCCGTGCAAGGGTTCTTCTCTGCCCATGGCAAAAGGAGCGTCAATGCCCAGCAGGGTCATCACCCGCCGGGCATTGAGGCTGGTCTTCTCGATGCTTTGGTTGCCGCTGACAGAGGTGCAGGCTAAAATTTCCAACTTGTCGCTGGCTTTAGCGAGCATCCAGGCAATTGCGTCATCATGACCTGGATCTCCATCAAGAATGATCGGGATTTTTGAGGTCATTCAGCACCTTTCGCCACAGGGTGGCGTTTCTTGAGTTTGTTCTTAATACTGATGGCATAAAGCACCAAACCGATGATAGTCACAAGATAAGGAATGACTGACACCAGGTAACTGGAGACACCCTGCATACCTGAAACCTTGGTTCGAAGCGCCTGCGCCAGACCAAACAGAAGCGAGGAAAGCATCGTGCCAACCGGCTCTCCGCGCCCCATGGCTGTGGCTGCCAGGGCAATAAAACCACGCCCTGCCACCATGCCTGAGTTCCATCCCTGGGAGTAATACATGGACATAAACGCGCCGCCCAGCCCTGCCAGTGCTCCGGAAATCCCAATTGCGATGTACTTGATTTTCTGTACTGAAACGCCAATGGAGGTGGCCGCGTTGGGGTTTTCACCTACAGCGCGAACGTTCAATCCCAATGGCGTCTTATACAGCACAACCCAAATGAGCCAGACGAGCAGGAAAGCCAGGTAGGTCAACACAGCATGTCCGGATAAGACTTGCCCCAGGAAGGGTATGGACTTGATCAAAGGAATATCCACAGTTGGAATGAGCAGTTCCCGCGTGACCAGAGAGCCTGTGTTTCCTTTCATACCGGTAAACATATCAAGCAGGAAGATGGTACCTCCCGCGCCTAACATGTTTACCGCAATACCGCCGATAACGATGTCGGTTTTCATCTTGAAGGCAAAGAAACCAATCATCAGGGCTAACAAAACGCCGACTACAACTGCTCCGACTACACCGATGAACCAGGATTGCGTCCAATAGCCAAAAAGAACGCCGAAGAGCGCCGATATCATCATGATACCTTCGAGACCGATGTTAGTCACCCCTGCTTTTTCTGCAACGACTGCACCCAGTGCAGCAAACAGAATTGGAGCTGTAATGCGAATCACGCTGTAAAGAAAGTCAGCATTGAGAATCGAGGAGAGGAGATCGCTGATCATTAGATTTTTCCTCCTTGGCTGGCTGCAGATTCCTGCAGAGCCAGATCACGTTGGGCATTTCGCACCACAATTTTCTGTCGATATTTCGCCAGGAATTGTTCAGCTGCGAAGAACAGGAAAATGGCAGCCTGGATGATATCGATCATCTCAGAGGGAACATCGCTGTAAGTTGCCATCAAATCGCAGCCTTTGTTCAGATAGGCAATAAAGAAGGCTGCGAATGGTACGAAAATGGGATTGTTTTTTGCCAAAATGGCAATAGTGATGCCAAGCCAGCCATAACCCGGAAGCTCGCGCCATAAGAAGGTATTGAACCGCCCGAGAACCTCAATACTCCCGCCCATACCTGAGAGCATTCCGCCGATAACCTGCGAGAGAATGATTACCGTTCCCACCTGCATACCGGAATACTGAGCAAATGACTGGTTGATGCCGATCATGCGGATGGCATAACCCCATTTGGTGCGGTACATGAAGAGGGCAATGATGACCACGAAAATCAGCGCAATCACGAACCCCCAGGTCAGCTTGGTGCCATTAGCAACAATCTCGGGGATTTTTGCCGTCTCCTGGAAAGGGAAAGTCTGGGTGGCGCCTTTGGAGCGGTCGGCGAAGACAAAGTTGAGAAAGTGCAAAATGACAAACATGACGACATAGTTCATCATCAGGGAAGTCACCATCTCACTCGCACCTAACTTCACTTTGAGAACCGCTGGAATGAGCATGATCAGCCCACCGGCAAGCGCTCCTGCCAACACGCACACAACCTGGTGAAGTCCGGTATTCAGTTTGAGGTAGATACCTAACAAGGCGCCAACAAAACCGCCCAGCATGATAGCTCCCTCACCTCCAAGGTTAAATTGGTTGGCTGAGAACATGACGCACACCGCCAGACCTGAGAAGATGGTCGGGATCATTGCAGCTAGAATTGTCAGGAAACTGGTGGTGTTAAACACGTTACCAGAAACTTTAAAGCTGACCACCGGTCCCAGGAGCAAGTACTTTAGTGCGTTTAAAGGTTCGTCGGAAGAGATAAAGATGAAAATTGTCGCAACTGCCAATGCTAACAAAATGGCAGCCAGCCCGCGAACCAAAGAAAACAATAACAATCTTCTATCATTCATAGCACACCTTTGCGATTTCTTCTTCAGTTTGGTGTTTCAAACCCAGCATATACTCGCCCATGGTTTCATCGTCCAATTGGCTTGAGTCTTCGAAATACGCCGCGATCTTGCCGCCATACATGACGATCAGGCTGTCGCTAAGTTCAATGACCTCGTTCAGATCAGCCGAAACTAACAGCACTGCTGTGCCACTTCGGCTCAATTCGACGATTTCGTTTCGGATAAATTCGGTTGCGCCGACATCGATACCGCGTGTCGGCTGATCGACGATCAATAATGTGGGTTTGCTCGAAAGCTCACGCGCAACCACGACTTTCTGGATGTTTCCGCCTGAAAGCATCTTGACCTGCTGTTTGTGGGACTTTGCCAGAATGCGATAATCGACAATTAAGGTTTTACTTTCATTGTGAATCGCACGCATATCGAACAGGGGACCCTTATTGAAGCGTTTGGTGGAAAAACGATCTGAAATGACGTTCTCTTCGATGCTGGCTATATCAGCAATGCCATAGGTCATGCGATCCTCAGGAACCAGTGAAACCCCACGATCGCGGATTTTATCTTGCGAGAGGTTGATAATCGACTCTCCGTCAACAGTTACCGTCCCGGCATCAGGTACGTTGAGATTAAAGAGCATTTCAACTAATTCCCGTTGACCATTACCTTCTACGCCCGCAATCCCCAAGATCTCGCCTTTGCGCACTGAGAACGATAATTTATCAAGCATTTTCTTATTCCAACGATTTGTGTATTCCAAATCGCGGACTTTTAACACCGTATCAGTCGGTTGAGATTTGTCTTTTACCACCTTAAGCACTACATCGCGTCCGACCATCAATCTGGATATCTCGTTTTCACTGATATCAGCTGTGTTATACACTCCCATCGATCTGCCACTGCGCATGATCGTCAGCCTGTCGGTAATTTGTTTAATTTCCTTGAGCTTATGAGAAATAAACACAATCGTGAAGCCTTGATCTTTAAGTGCAATCAGTTCTTTAAACAATTCTGAGGTTTCTTGCGTGGTCAGGACAGCGGTCGGTTCATCCAGGATGAGGATCTTCGCGCCACGAACCAGTGCCTTGAGAATCTCCACCTTTTGCTTCATCCCGACCGGGATATCCATAACCTTGGCGTTAGGATCAACGCGCAGGTTGTATCGGGATGCGTTCTCCTCAGCGATTTGGACTGCTTTCTTATAATCGACGAGCAAGCGGGACTTGTCGGTGGGCGCCATACCCAAGACGATATTTTCAGCAACCGTCAGGCTGGGGACCAGCATGAAGTGCTGGTGAACCATACCAATGCCGAGGGAAATGGCTTTACTGGGAGATGTGATTGCCACTGGCTGACCATTAATAAGGATCTCACCGCTGGTAGGCTGTTCCAAGCCAAAGAGGATCTTCATCAGCGTTGACTTACCAGCGCCGTTTTCTCCCATGATGGCATGGATTTCACCTCTTCTTAAAAGAAAATCCACATCTTTGTTGGCAGCAATTCCATTGGGATACACCTTACTGATCCCTCTCATCTGGACAACAAAATCCTCTTGTTCCACATTCTCTTTTTGTTCAACAATAACTTCTTGTTCCATATGTAGGTATCCTTATAGGAGCTATTAAGACTCGAGGGGAGCTAAGCACTTAGCTCCCCTCGAAAACAGACCTAGAACATATCGCTCTCAGACAAGATTATGGTTGGAGAGAATCTCTCAATGTCACAACTGCATTGGTAGTGTCACCAATGGCAGTGGGGACAGTGATCTTGCCAGCGACAATGTCAGCCTGGGCAGCCAGAACGGCATCCTGGACGGCTTGTGGAACTAATGCGGCAAAATTTTTGTCAGTCACAATGCCTACACCGCCTTCAGGGATACCGAGGCGAACTTCCTGACCCCAATAGGTGCGGCCAGCGTCCCATTCGTCAAACAACCAGATGATCGATTGTCCCACGTTCTTCAGACCAGAGGTCAGAGTGATGGCAGCTTGATCAGCGGGAAGAGTCAGTTCCTGGTCAGAGTCAACACCTATGAACCAAGCTTTGCCAGATTCGAGGGCGGCTTCAGCGGCGCCATTACCAGAAAGACCAGCCACACCCCAGAGGATGTCAGCTTTCTTATCGTTGATCATCGAGAGGCCCATTTCCTTGGCTGTCGCGGTGTCAACATAGCTGTTTACATAGCGGGTGTCCACTTTGATTTCAGGATTGGCAGATTGCGCGCCAAGGAGGAAACCATACAGGAAGTCGTTGATCACGGGGCTGTCAATGCCGCCGATGAAACCAACGACAGATTCGGGATTGATATTGGCTACGCTGGTTTCGGTGGTCATTTTGCCAGCGAAGGTGCCAATCAGGTAACCCATATCGTTCTGCCTGTAGGTGATATTGACAACATTTTGGTTTACACCAACATAAGTGTTGTCATCATAGATCAGGAATTTCTGATCAGGATAAGTGGTGGCGGCTTCTTTCAGGTAATCAGGCATCTGATAAGTACCACAGATGACGAGATCGTACTCACCGCTGCTGGCAACCTCGTTCAAGGTCTCGAGCCATTTCGGCTGATCCTGATCGGTGCCGCCCATTTCAATAGTCTTGTAGGTGATGCGACCAGCTTCGGCTAAGGCCTTCAAACCGGATTCGGCAGCATCAAAGAATGATTTATCACCGAGGTTACCATTGACCAGGTTAACCACGTTGTAAACCTTACCTGCCGGGGCAGCAGGCGCTGCGTCTTCCGCCGGTTTTTCCGCTGGTTTTTGCCCGCAGCCAACCATAGACACAGCCATGATTGCGACAAGCATGAACAATAAAAGTTTCTTCATATTTCTCTCCTTCTTAGGGTATTGTAGCAATGGTTGCATGGTCAGATTCTATGCGCAAATGCCAAAACTGTCAATATAATGCCAACAATTCTCAGTATTAATGATACTAAAAAGGTAGTAATAAACATCATGGGACTTTTGAGCTACAGATAAGCCATTGAAACCGCCAAAACCTACCTGCAAGCTTATGAAAAAGTGATACTTTTTCGTATTTATCTACAAAACCCTTTTTCCTAAAGCGGAAATAAAGTTTTTTCTATTATGCTTTCGAACCAAGTTAAATTTCCTCGATTGAGAACTGAATTATTCGCGTGTTTTTCCATACTGAGAATTCCTGCCAAGAGAATGTTGAAAAACACTTCCCAGGTACATCCAGACAGACCACCAATCCTTCTACGGAGACTACCTTTTCGGCCAGATCGTCCCCGAAAACCACTTTCTGCGTAAACTCAATGTCATGGTCGACTGGTCTTATTACACCAAATAGCTGACTAAGCTTAATAAAGGCGCTTGAGCAAAAGCAGGCGGAGTGCCTTATAATTGACGCACTTGTTTTATCAGGAGTGCATTATGAAACCAATTTCGCTGACCGGTATTAAACCCACCGGCAATCCGCACATCGGCAACTATTTTGGCATGTACAAGCCCGCCATCGCCTTGACCGAAAAATACCTCGGTCTTTATTTCGTAGCCGATCTCCACGCCCTCACCACCGCCCCCAACCGCAAAGACCTTCAGCAACTGATTTACGAGGTCGCCGCCGGCTGGCTGGCTTTGGGCTTGGACGCGGAAAACAGCGTGTTCTTCCGCCAATCCGACATACCCGAGATCCCCGAGTGCGCTTGGATCCTCGCCTGTCTGACCAGCAAAGGGCTGATGAACCGCGCTCATGCTTATAAGGCAGCAGTTGATAAGAACCTTGAAGCCGAACGCGACACCGACTTTGGCGTCAACATGGGTCTCTACAATTACCCCGTGCTGATGGCGGCGGATATCCTGCTCTACGACTCAGACGTCGTGCCTGTTGGGCTGGATCAGAAACAGCATATCGAAATCGCGCGCGATATCGCCGAAAACTTCAACCGTACCTACGGAAAGACGCTTAAGCTGCCCGAAGGCATCTATAACAAGGACATGCAGGACGTGCCCGGAACCGACGGACGCAAGATGAGCAAGAGCTACGGCAATACCATCCCGATCTTCGCCGATGATAAAACCCTGCGCAAGCAGGTCATGCGCATCGTGACGGACAGCCGCGCGCCGGAGGAACCCAAAAACCCAGACGGCGACAACCTCTTCCAAATCTTCCGCCTTTTCGCGACCCCCGAACGGACTGAAGAAGTGCGGCACCACTATCTGGCTGGCGGCTTGGGTTACGGCACGCTGAAGCAGGAATTATACGAAACGATCCGGGCGTATTTCGCGGACGCCAGGCAGCAATTCAACGACTACATGCAGGATATCACCGTACTGGACCGCATCCTGGCGCAGGGCGCGGTGAAAGCGCGCGATATCGCCATTCCGGTTCTGAAACGGATGCGAAAAGCTGTGGGAATCGACCGATAATGACAGAATCTTCCTTGGAAAAGGCAGCCGCGCTCGAAAGCAGCGAGCGAATCGCAGTGAGCAACCGGGCAGTTTCGTTCGCCCTGGCAGCCAATATCCTCCTGGCTTTGCTAAAAACCGCCGTCGGGATCCTGGGGCACTCCCCCGCCTTACTCGCCGACGGCATCAACAGCACTTCCGACGTGGTCTACAACATCGTTGTTTCGATCTTTGTGCGCGCCGCGCATAAACCCGCAGACGATGAGCATCCCTACGGGCACACCCAGTTCGAGAGTGTGGGCGCGTTGGTCGTAGGCGCGTTTATCATCACGACCGCCGTCACGATCTTTTGGGACTCCATCGATTCCCTCTTCGATTTTTTCAAGGGAACCAGCGAGTTCACCGGCAGCGCTTCGTTTACCCTGTACGTCGCCCTCTTCACCGTGCTTCTGAAAGGGATTCTCACGATCTACACCCGCAAAGTCGGGAACAAAACCAATAATCCGTCCATCATTGCCCTGGCGCAGGATCACCGCAATGACATTTTCTCCGCCAGCGCGGTGGTGGTCGGCATCACCATGAGCCAACTGGGCTACCACTGGGTGGACCCCCTGGCGGGAGCCTTGGTGGCGGTGGTCATCCTCCGAACCGGTTTGGGCATCCTGCGCGATTCAACGGATGACCTCATGGATACCCTCCCCGGGCAAGCGCTCAATGAAAAAATCAAAGAGCTTGCGGTCCAGGTGCCCGGCGTAGAGGCGATCGAGTCCGTCAAGGCGCACCGCTTCGGGCAGTTCCTCGTGATCAACCTGACCATCTTAGTGGACGGCAAAATCAGCGTCGATGAAGGCAACGCCATCGCTGACCGGGTGGAAGAGGCGCTCCTGAACGGGATCGATTACGTACGCGAGGTCCACGTGCACTTTCATTCCAAGACCCTGACGCAAGTTTGACAGAAGCGTGAAAGCGCCCACGGGGTCTGATAGCATTAAGCTTGACAGAACAGACAAGGAGCGATCAGATGAAAAATTTCGAGTTCTTTAACCCGACACGGATCATCTTCGGCAAGGGAACCATTGCCAAATTGAGCAAACGCGTTCCCCGAAAAGCCAGAGTCATGCTTTTGTATGGCGGCGGATCCATCAAGGAAAACGGCGTTTACGACCAGGCCATGGATGCCTTGAAAAAACACGAGGTGCTCGAATTTGGCGGTATCGAAGCCAATCCCGATTACGCCACGCTGCTCAAAGCCATCAAAAGGGTGCGGAAAAAGCAGGTGGACTTTTTGCTGGCAGTCGGCGGCGGATCGGTGATCGACGGCACAAAATTCATCTCGCTCGCCAGCCCCAACGAGAGCATTGACCCCTGGGACATCCTTGTCCGCGGTTCTGCCAAAAACCTGAAAAAAGCCATCCCATTTGGAACGGTTCTGACCCTTCCCGCAACCGGCAGCGAGTTCAACCACAACGCGGTCATCTCGCGCCGTGAGACCGGAGAAAAACTCTCCTTTGCCACTAACCTGGTCTACCCGCGGTTTTCCATCCTGGACCCCGAAACCACCTACTCCCTGCCTAAAAATCAGCTCCGCAACGGGCTTGTGGATGCTTTCGTGCACGTGATGGAACAGTACCTCACCTATCCCACCGGCGCTGTCGTCCAGGACCGGCAATCGGAGGCGCTGCTGATGACTATCATGGAAATCGCTCCGGCTGTGCTGCGGACAGACCCGCCCGATTACGACGCCCGCGCCAGCTTGATGTGGGTTTGCTCCAACGCCCTCAACCACCTCATCGGCGTCGGCGTTCCGCAGGACTGGGCAACGCACAGCATCGGACACGAACTGACCGCCCTCTATGGGCTGGCGCACGCGGAGTCGCTGGCAGTCGTTTTACCCTGGTTGCTCTGGGTCAAACGCGATCAAAAGCGGGAGAAATTACTGCAATACGGCTACCGCGTCATGGACCAAAAGATGCAAAAATATTCCGAACGCATCGACCGCACCATCGAAGCAACCGCCGCTTTCTTCCAGAGCATCGGCATGCCGACGACCCTCACGTCCTACGGAGTCGATCCGGATGGAGCCGCGGCGAAGGTGCAGGCGCGTTGGGAGGCACGGGGCTGGAGCCTGGGTGAGCACAACGACATCACCGGCGCCACCGCTGCTGAAGTATTGCGCCTGAGCAGGTAAGGGCTTAAGGGTCAGCTAAAGTTATAAGGGAATCAAGCCCGCCGCGTCCAATCACGCTCTGCGCGCGTAGTAATCGTCCGTGATTGCCGGCGGTGATTGCTTGTTGGTTTTAGCTTTTTATTGGAGGTCAAAGTTAGTCCCTCCATGCACCATATTGATCGCACAATGTATCAGTCGGCGTGCAGACGCAGTCTGGTTGATGCTGATGTAGATACTCATCTGGAAATTGTTAACATTTCCCCCTTTTTTTAATGTATAATTAATGAAAGAAAAATATCGCACATGCGTCCGGGAGGCTTGAGACTGTTTTCGCCTCCAATCATGGCTTAGAAGCGCAGCGCGATTTACTTGATAGTGAACCGTCAGTGTCGCAACTGACTTATGTATTGGAAAAGCGATGATTTATTTGGGCAGTAGAGTGAGCAATCTTTCAGTCCTGTACCATCCCACCACATGGGGGGAGTTGCAGCGCGAACATCTTGCCAAAGAGGTTTTTGGGGATTGATCATCTCTGTCTGCCATCGCGCCGATACTTAATTGAAAATTGCCTTCGTCTTGTACGAACAGGTTATCGAGTAAATCCGGGATTCAACAGCCATGGTCAAGGACCATGGCTGTTTGTTACGGATGAAAAGGACGATCACTGAAATCAGCGCGCAGAAGCGCAATCGCAGACGGGTCAATATCTGTCTGAATGGTTCCTATGCTTTTTCGCTGGATCGGCTCACGGCTGCCTGGCTGCAGGTTGGGCGGGAGTTGAGCGATGAGGAAATCGAAAAGCTTCAATCGCGCGATGAAGTTGAGGTGGGGTTTAATCAGGCGCTCAATTTGCTGAGCTACAGGAACCGCTCGTCAGTGGAGATGACCCGCTATCTGGAAGGCAAAGGCTACGCTCCGCAGACGCTCAATGCAGTGTTGGCGCGCCTTCAGGAGGAGGGCTTGCTGGACGATGAACGCTTTGCAAGGGAGTGGATCGAGAATCGAAACATTTTCCGCCCCCGCAGTCAAAGTCAACTGCGGGCGGAGCTGCGGCAGAAGGGTCTGGAGGAAAGCGTTATCAGCACTGCCCTCGGGGAATCCGAAATGGATGACGCGGCTCTGGCGATGGCAGCCGCCCGCAAGCGGGCTCACCGCTATCTTTCATCCGATTATGAAACATATCGAAAAAAAATAGGAAACGCGCTCTTAAGGCGTGGTTTCAGTTATTCCACGGTCAATGAAACTTTGCGCGCTCTTTGGGACGAGCTGCAGCAGGCTGAGACCGGGGAAGCAAATATTACAATGGAGCAATTGACACAATGAAAACTTTTTTCCAGATGGGTCAGGGATTCAATTCTTTTTATGTATGGGTCGGGCTTGCCCTTATTGTTGGTATCCTGATTGGATACCTGCTATTCTCAGCCGTCCGCAAAAGCCAGGACGAGAAGCTTAAAAGAACCGCCGAAGCGATCATCGACCAGGCTAAAGAAAATGCCAAGAATACTGAACTCGAAGCCAAAGATACTGCCCTGAAGATCACCCTGCAGGCGGAGAGCGAAATTCAGCACAAGCGCAGTGAACTTATCAAGGAAGATGACCGCCTTGTGAAGCGGCGTGAAGAGCTGGATCACCGCTTTGACCAGATGCAGCAGTGGGAATCTTCGCTCAACAAGAGACAGAGCGCTATCGACAAACGATCCAACGAGGTCGAAGCCCTCTACAATGAGCGTTTTGCCGAGCTTCAGCGCGTGTCCGAAATGAGCAGCGAAGAAGCCCGCGCGATCCTGCTTGAGGAAGTTGAAAAGGAAGCCCGCGCGGACATGGCGCGCATCATTCGTCAGCACGAAATCGAAGCCACCGAGATCGGCATGGAAAAAGCGCGCGAGTTGATCGCCGACGCCATCCAGCGGGTCGCTTCAGACAAAGTCGCCGAAGTGACCACCTCTCTGGTGACTCTTCCCAACGAGGAGATGAAGGGGCGCATCGTCGGGCGCAATGGGCGCAACATCCGCGCTTTTGAACAGGTGACTGGCGTTGACGTCATCGTGGACGACACTCCCGAAGCCGTAACCATCTCCTGCTTCGACTCCGTCCGCCGCGAGATTGCCCGCCGCACCCTAACCAGGCTCGTGACGGATGGACGCATTCACCCGGCATATATCGAAAAGATCCTCGACGAAGAACGCAAACTGATGGATGAGGATATTCTCAAAGCCGGCAACGAGGCAGTCTACGAAGCCGGAGTGCATGGGCTCCACCCGGAAATTATCAAGAAGCTCGGGCGTCTGAAGTACCGCACCTCCTACGGGCAGAATCAACTTGCCCACGCGGTGGAGACCTCCAAAATTGCCAGTGTGTTGGCTGCGGAGCTTGGCGCGAATGTGGAGGTGGCTAAAATCGGCGCGCTTCTGCACGACCTCGGCAAAGCCATGGACCACAATACCGAAGGCACCCACGCCCAAATCGGCATGGAATTTGCCAAACGCCACGGCGTCAATGCGGCAATCTGCAACGCGATTGGCTCACATCACCACGAAGTGGACCAGGCTTCGATTGAAGCCATCCTGGTAGAGGCTGCCGATGCCATTTCCGGCGCGCGCCCAGGCGCCCGCAGGGAAGATCTTGAGCAGTACATCAAGCGCCTGAAAGCCCTCGAGAACATTGCCAACTCGCATAAGGGCGTGGAACAGAGTTACGCCATCCAGGCGGGCAGGGAAGTGCGCATCATCGTCAAGCCTGAGGAAATTGACGACCTCGAGGCGCACCGCATTGCCAAGGACATCGCCACCGAGATCGAAGAGACCATGCAGTATCCAGGTCAGATTCAGGTAACGGTCATCCGCGAAACCCGCTCCGTCAGTTACGCGAAGTAGAACAAGACTTTTAACAACAAAAGCTGCCCAACCAGGCAGCTTTTGTTGTTTAACTTCAAGCCCTTACGTAAGGATTATTCGCTTTCTCAAAGGCAACGGTGGTCGCCGGTCCGTGACCCGGCAGAAGGGTGGTGTTATCGGGCAGGGTATAAATTTGCTCGCGGATGTTTTTCAGCAGCAGCTCATGGTTGGATTCCTCAAAATCCGTCCTGCCTATGCTGCCTTGGAAGATCGCGTCTCCGACAACTGCCATCTCAAGCGCGGGAATGTAGAAAAGCACGGAACCTGGACTATGCCCGGAGACGTCGCGCACTTCAACGATCGCGCGCGGACCTCCTGGCGTCAGATCCAACTTCATGCCGTGCGTTAGCGGAATATCCATCCTCGGCACGCGATCGAGAAGCGCTCCCATTTTCATCTTGTCAGGCTTCGCATCAGCCCATCCGAACGCATCCGGATGGATGGCAATCGGCAGGGGCGGCGAAAATTCCTCGCTCACTTTTTTTGCCCCGACGGTATGATCATAATGCGGGTGGGTCAGCCAGATTTGCTTCGGCTGCCAACCCTTTTCCTCCATGAGGCGCAACTGCTTGCGCGCCTCAAAGCTCGGGTCAATCACCACGCAATCACCGCTGTCTTCATCCGCCAGAAAGTACACATTGTTTTGGAGCGGTCCTAACACCGCCATGTGCATTGAAAGTTTCATCTTCCTTTATCCTTTCCTCGCCTTTTCCAAAAAAGTTTCCAGACGCATGACTTGACGGGGAAGGTCGGTCAGGCTGCGCAAGCCGCCATCCTCCACCACCACGTCATCCTCAATTCGCACACCGTATTTACCGGGCAGGTAAATGCCGGGTTCGATGGTGAAGACCATGCCCGGCTCCAGAGTCAGGGGGTTTGCCTGGTAGATGTAAGGCTGCTCATGCGCCTCCATCCCCAGCCCATGTCCTGTGCGGTGGGTGAAGAAATCTCCGTAACCGCCGTCCGCGATCACCTCCCTTGCCAGCCGGTCCACCTCCCCGGCAGGCATGCCCGGCCCACCGCCAAAGCGGGCAGCCTCATTCGCCTTTTCCACCAGGCTGGCGATCTGCCGCATTTCCTCATTCGCTTCGCCGCAGAAAAAGGTGCGGGTGATATCCGAGAAATAGCCGCTGAAGCCCGCTCCCCAGTCGATCAGCAGTATCTCACCTTCCCGCAGAGTGCGGTCGGTGGGGCTGGCGTGCGGGTTGGCAGTGTTGGGTCCGGTGGAGACGATCGGCGCGAAAGGCAGCTCCGCTTCGGAGCCTTCCCGGTAGAGCTGCACGATCAATTCCGCTGAGATTTGGCGCTCAGTCTGCCCGGGTTTGACCGTTGTGAGGGTGTTGATCAGCGCGTTTTGGGCGATGAGGGCTGCATGGCGCATAGCGCGCAGTTCGTCGGCGCTTTTGCGCATCCGCAGCCCAGCCAGAGCGGCGCTACCGTCCACGAACTCGGCATTCGGCAGTGCTTCACGCAACAAGCTCAGTTCCAGGAAGCGCAGCCGGGTCGGCTCCACGCCTACGCGCAGTGGTCTTGAAGAAATATCCGCCATAGCCCTGGCAAAAAGCGCCTGCCATCCCGCCGGGTCGTCGCTAAAAAGAAACACCTCCGCTTCAAAGGGCAGACTTGCTGCTTTCGCGCGTTCCAGTTCCGGCATAATTAGCTTCACTTGTCCGCTGCTGGAAACCAAAACGACAACGGGTCTTTCCATCAAGTGGAAATTCAGACCGGTCAGGTAGCGCAGGCTCGGACCTGGATTCAGCGCGACCCAATCCAGCTTGTCTTGTTCCAGTTGGTTTGTCAATACATCCATCCGTTTACCCATCATACAGCCTCACATAACATTTCAGATCACTGACATGATTTTACCCGCCCTTGTCTGCCAGCGGCTGGAACTGAAGGGGACCGCATCTAATTAATCCTGGATACATTTTTCAAGGATGAGTTCAGAAAACCAGGAAATTTAAACAGGTAAAACGATGAGTTGCAGACAGCATCTGCCACTTCCAACATCCAGAACTTGGAATGTACAATAAAGAACTCATTTGACAGAAAATTGATGGCTGCTCATCAAACGGTCTGTTTCCCCAGGCGGTGGTAAAATAGGGCAGCCTTTGGGAGCCATTATGAATGCGAGAGTTTATCTGTTGTTTGCTGTTACTGCCATTCTGGCATTGAGCACCTGCGCCGGACCAAAAACGCAAGCACCGAGCGAAGCGCCTTCGCCGACGTTGCCCCTGCCCACGAACACCCCTCTGCCGACTGCCACGCTCACCCCTGCGCCAACCGCCACCGCGACCGCACTGCCCACTCTCACATTGACCCCCACTTATACCGTTACGCCTTTCCCCGGGTTTGGCGAACGTTTCAAGTTCTATCAGGCATGGACTGCCGGTGAGACCACCTATTTCTATTTTATGAATGCCCAGGTGGATCAGACTGTCTACGCCATCGCCGATGATCTCGAAGGCAATCAATACCCCCTTACTTGCCCGCGGGACGAGCAATATCCGAACGATATCCGCTGTTACAGCGACACCCTCTTTAAAGGAAAAACGGACTACAAGCTCACTTTCTTCTCAGACCCCGAAAGAAGGTATCCTTTCTTTGAGAACGTTTTTACCACCAGGCTCAACACGCGCTACCTGAATTACGACAACTGCGAGAAGGAATACCGCATTTATGACGGAAAGTGCTACTCAGCCATTACGTGTTATGGTGAAAACGGCGAGGTCGTGTATTCATTCGACAATATTCCTTATGGCGGAAACTTTGAGGGTTACTCGCTGCCCTGCCCATAATCGAAGTGATCCAAAATGAAAAGGTTTCGCCCCGCCTTCACCCTTTGTGCTGTGATTATTCTGTTAGTGCTGAATGCCTGCAAGAGCGGAGCTGCCCTCACGCCCTCTCCCACGCTGCCGTCCAGCGCAACGCCCCAGCCGACAGCAACCGCAACCGCAGCCCCGACCGATACCCCCAGCCCAACCGAGACGCCGACCACCGCGCCAACTCCCACGGAGACGCTGTTGCCATTCACGGGTTTTGGCGAGCTCTTCCGCCTGTTCCGCACATGGTACCTGGAAGAAAAGACCTACTTTTACTTCCTCAACGCCGGCATCGAGGACAAACTCTACGCCAGCGCCGATGAATTTGAGCTCGAGTGTCAGGCTGACCCCAAGTTCCCTGTCCAGATGATCTGCGTTTACGACGGCACGATCGAAGGGCGCACACTCATGGATTTCCGCTTTTACACAGACCGCGCCCGCACCGTGAAGGTTTATGAAGCCCGCTACGACGCCAACCTCGTGGACAACACCATCTACCATCATCAATTTGACTGCCCCGATCGAGGGAAAGATGTCCAGTGCACATCAGAATATCGGCTGTACGACGGCATCTGTTACTATGCCCATACCTGTTACGATGCCTGCGGACTTTATTACTCCAAAGATAACCTGCCGGAAGTGTATAATGAGTTCCAGGGTTACACGACCCCTTGTAATTGAGGCTAAACCTAATGAAGAAACAGATCACCCTCCTCAGTCTTTTGTTTGTCCTGATCCTGGTGGCATGCGGCAGGCAGGCAGACTTCGCGGCAACCCAGACCGCCAGCGTTCCGGATACCCCCACGCCCACGCCGCTGCCCACCGACACGCCGACCCCAACCCCAACCGACACGCCAACTCCCACCCCCACAGAGACGCCGACCCCAACCGAAACCGCCACGCCGACTGTCACTGAAACACCCACCTGGCAGCCTAATCCCTACATGATCTGGCCCCGGGCTACCTTTACCCAATGGGATGTGTGGTGGGGCGGAGACGAATGGTGTCCGGAACGGGGCACAAACGTCTCCTGCGAGATCGAATACCGGGATTACAGCGGGCAGTGTCTGGTCGGCATGACCTGTTTTGATGCCTGCGGAAAATACTACGGCGTTGATACTATCCGATATGGTGTTGGACCTTATACTTTTAGTGGACCTTGCTACTAATGAAAAGACAAATCCTCTTCTGCCTTCTGGTAATCCTGCTCCTGGCTGGCTGCCGTGCGAAAGCGACCCCTGAACCTACCGCCACGCCTTCGCCTACCCAGGAGCCCACAGCCACCCAAACCTGCACCCCCTCGCAGACCCCCACGCTGACCCTGACGGCAACGTCAACGGAGACCCCACCCCCCAGCCAGACACCCACCGAAACGGTCACCCCGACTCTCGAGCTGACCGCCCGCCTGATCTGGCCCCGCGCGCTGTTCTCACCAGCGGATGTAACCTGGCGCGATACCACCTGCCCCTTGGAAGGTGAATTCCTGAGCTGTGAATTTGAATACCGCAAGGATAACTATGGCTGCTATGTCGGAGCCACCTGCTACGACGCTTGTGGCTGGTTTTACTCGGTGGACACCATTCCGCCGGGTGTGAACGAGTTTTCGCAACCCTGCTGGTAACAGTCAGCAGGTCTTTTTACCCCAAAAAAGATCAATACTTATAGATTCCGCCGCCGATAAACTCGCGGATGACGGAGTTTTCCGGCACGATGCTGTCGTCTTCAAAAGCGTCCATCTCCTGGAAAAGAGTGTTCACCCTGTCCGCGCGCTCCCAGGCATCCTGCCGCAGAGGATCGTCTTTATACTCCTGCGCCCAGCGGGCAAAGGAGGCGCCCAACTTAGCTTTGTAAAGCGGTAACTCAAAAGGCATGGCGCTGTTGACGATCGTATCGGTGGTGTTGATATAGGGGATTATGTGACGCAGTTCACTGGAGCGCACGTAGTGCCAGTGCAATAAGGTCTGGGTAGGATCATACGCCCGATGGGAGGCGTCCCGCAGCATCCGGCGCATCAACCGCACATCCGTCCAGCGGGCGTAACGTCCATGGCTGTCTTTCAGTTGGAGCAGGGGTTCGATGTAGAGTTTGAACTTCCACTCGTTGGGGATGTCTTCCGTCATCTCCGGGTAGAGCCCGTGCAGGCTGTCGATCAGGACGATTTCTTTTTTACCGAGTTTCATTGGAGTATGCTCGGGGATGCTTTTGCCCGTCTTGAAGTCATAATACGGAATACGCACTTCGCGGCCTTCAAAGAGCTCTATCAGGTTCTGGTTGATGAGCTTCATGTTGAGCGCCTGGGGAGTCTCAAAATCGTAATCCCCGAATTCATCTTTGGGGTGCATTTCGAGGTCGTAGAAGTAGTGGTCGATGTTCAGAGTGATGAGCTTGAATCCGAATTTCGCGAGATGCTCGCCAATTTTTATCGTCGTGGTGGTCTTGCCGCTGGAAGAAGGACCCGCCACGAAAACCATCCTGACCTCATCGCGCCGGTCGAGGATCATATTGGCGGCGTTTTCAACGTCTTCGTGGTAGGCAGCCTCGGCGGCTGTCACAATCTCGTGCAGGCGGTCATGCCGGATGGCTTCGTTCAGCAGCTCAACCGTGTGAACGTTGTGAGAGCAAGCCCAGTCCAATGTCTGCCAAAGTTTGGGCCAGGGAATGTTCCCGGAAGGCATACGGTCACGATCCGTGCGTTTTTCCCGCTGGCGCGCGCGTTCTTCGCGGTAAAGGATGTAAGCCTTGGCAACCTTGGCGCGTCCATTCTCGATCAGTACTTTTTCGACCATATCCTGAATCTGCTCAATGTTGGGTATCTGCCCTTCAGGGGTGTTTGCTTCCAGTTGGGCAACGACCTGGCTGGCAAGCGCCTCAGAGGTCGCGCGGTCGCGTCCGCCCACCGCCACCGCGGCGCGGTAGATGGCGTTGGCGATGCGCTCGGGGGTAAAAGGCACCACCGTTCCATCTCTTTTGATCACATGGGTAAGTTTTGTCATAAAAACCTCCACAGAAATCCTTATGCTGGTTCTTTGTTGCTTAAATTATAGCATTCCTTCGGCTTGTATATAGTGGAATGCGTTCAGTGACGTTTTATTTTGAAGCATTACGGGGAAGGCGAAAAATCACACGGCTAAGGATTAATAAAACGCTTATGTGCAGCGGAAAAAATAGGCATGGCTGGATGTTATAATGCACACCTGACTAATTATTAGAAACGAGAGATTATGGCAAAAACCAGTGTTCCATGCCCGCAATGCCGACAGCCGATCGCCATCGAATTGACCCGGCTCTTCGACACCAACACCGACCCTGAAGCCAAGCAAAAGCTGCTTTCGGGCTCCGCAAATTACTTTCAATGCCCGGTTTGCGGTTTTCAGGGCGTTTACCCCTCCCCAATCGTCTACCACGATCCCGAAAAAGAACTGCTGCTGACCTTTTTCCCGCCCGATCTGAACACTCCTATCAACGAACAGGAGCGCATTTTGGGTCCGATGATTAAAAAAGCCATGGACGATCTTCCTCCGGAGAAACGCAAGTCATATCTTTTCCGCCCGCAGACAATGCTGACCCAACAGCGCCTCTTCGAAACCATCCTTGAAGCGGATGGAATCACCCCTGAGATGATCAAATCCCAGCAGGAAAAGCTTCATCTCCTGCAGCAATTCCTGGGCGCCAGCCCCACGGGTCTGCCTGAGATGATCCGCCAGAACGATGAAAAAATTGATGAGGAAATATTCATGTTCCTCAGCCGTCTGGCGCAGGCATCCGCTGCCGCGGGCGACAAGCAAAGTCTGGAGGCGCTTGATGCCCTTCATAAAGCGCTGCTCGAACACTCCACGCTCGGTAAAGCTGCTTCCAGAGAAGCGGCCGAAACCCAGGAGGCTGTCAATGCCCTCCAGGAACTGAGCAAGACCGGTATCACCCGCGAAAACCTTCTGGATCTCCTGATCAAGAGTTCCGATTCTGACATCCGCCTCACCACCATCGCCTCCATGGCGCGCGGCGGCTTGGATTACGCGTTCTTCCAGCAGCTTTCCGATAAAATTGAAACCAGCAGCGGAGAAGAAAAAAGCCGCCTTGAATCCCTCCGTGAGCGGCTGCTCGCCATTACCGATGCCGTCGATGAAGCCATAAAAAACCAACTTGAGGAAGCCCGCGGGCTTGTCAATGAGCTGTTGGCTGCCGAAGATGTTGAAAAGGCAACCCGTGAAGCCCTGCCGCGGCTCAATCAAGCGGTCGCGGAAGTGCTCAACCAGGAAGCCCAGGCTGCTCAAGCCGCCAAAGACGAAGCCAAACTGCGCAAGCTGAGCCAGATCATCCAGGTAATCCAGTCCGCCGAAAGTTCCAGCACTTATCTCGGGCTGATTGATGCCCTGCTGCAGGAGGAAGATGCCGAGAAGCGGTCAGCCTTGCTGGCAGAAGCCGGCGATTTGATCAATGATGAGTTCACGCAATTCTTCAGCAGCTTGATCGCACAGCTCGAGCAGCAAGGCAATCAAGCGGAAGTGCTCGAAAAAGTCAAGGAACTGCATCGTGATGTCCTGAGATTTACGATGAAGAAGAATTTGAAGACTGGTTAAGCCTTCTCAGGGCGCTTCATTTTGCAATCACAGCCTATGTATGACCCCGGACTGTGACGATGTAGTCATAATCGGGGTCAATTTGATTCAGGCGGTCGCGAAGCCCTCGTAATCGCGGTTCGCCAGCGCGGCGTAAACGTGGGCTTCATTCAGGTTAGCCAGCAATCTGGCTGACCAAATGGTCGGAATAAAGTTTTCAAGTGACATAGTTATCTTTCCTCTCTCTTATTTGCCGGAACGCTCCAGGTAGGATTTGATCGCGTCCCAGTTCTTGTTGATCTCCGCGGTGCTCATTTTTTCGATTTGTTCCCGCGTGAACATTTGAGTCTTCTCCGGATTCATCACAGACGAACCGCCGACACCCGCGAGATAAGGCTTGCTTTTCAGCAACTCTCTCAACAGAGCTTCCACGTTCCTGGGCTTGCCAGCCTCGTCGTACTCAATCGCCGTCTTGTCCAGCAACTTGTACGCGGCGTCGGCATCGACAATCCCCAGCCTGGCGGATTCGCTCACGATCTCACTTTGCAGCGCTAAAGCCTTTTGCGCTTCGGCTGCCTGCGCAAGCTGCTGCTTCAGCTCGGCGTTTTGAGCCTGAGCCCGCTCCAGCTCACTCATCTCAGCCTGTTGGCGTTCTCTGTGCGCCTTGATCAGGGCTTCCGCGTCCGAAACGTTCTCGAATCCCAGCTTCTTGAGCATCGCGCTTTCCGCTTGCTTCGCCCGTTCTGCGAACATCCGATTCAACTCATCTTGCGAGTAGGTCTTCCCCTGCGTGCTGGCAGCGTCACCAGAAACGACCGCTGTTCCACTTTGGTTTGCCTGCTCTTGTTCTTGTTTGACTTCTTCGGTCATGTTCATGTTTCATTCTCCCCACCCGTTCACCGCCGGTGTCGCGTGTTTTACTTGTTTTGAGCTAAACAAAAACGCCGGAGGTGCCAACCAGACTTTTCTGGTTAACAACTCCGGCGTCAATGCTGCTCGTGAGTTTGCGGTTTCCCGCTATTCAACTTCTGCTTTTAGTTTAGCACATATTTTCTGAATACGCAAGCTTTACCCGCCTGGAACTATACCGGCGCGATGCGGTTACCGTCCTTGTCGAACAACTGCCGCTTGATCTCCTCCGCCTCTTCAGGCGTTACCTCATCAATCGTCGCCCAGCCGCCCCCAGCGCCAGAAATGTCGAGTAAAACCTGTCCCGCAAACGGCGGGACTATCCAGCGCTCAAGACCGGCATATCGCTCTACATGTACCCCTTTCACCCTGAATAAACCGTAAACTTTTCCTTTTAGCCCGCTGCCAGATGGGTTATAACGCTTGTAATATTTCCACATAAATTCCCTCCTTATGGGTAGCCCCTAATCGATAAATATAATTCAGGCGGAATAAACTCTGACCACATTTCTTTCATCCACTTTTCGGTAAGCGTTTTTAATTCCTCGCTTACTCCTCTCGTTCTGTTGACTTCGTAATCATAATGATTTGCCATTTTTATATCAAAACTTTTTTCTGTATGGCTTGTTTCTGTATGGCTTATACCGGCGCGATGCGGTTACCTTCCTTATCGAACAACTGCCGCTTAATATCCTCCGCTTCTTCAGGGCTGATCTCCTTGATGTCGTACCAACTGCCGCCAGCGCCGATTGCATCCATCAAAACCCGACCAGCATAAGGAGGAACTATCCAGTGTTCAAGACCTTGATATCGTTCGACTTGGTGACCATTTACACGAAACAAAGCATAAGGTTTCATTTCGTGCCAATATTTATAATATTTCCACATACTTTTAGCTCCTTAAGGATAATTGCTGATGATCTCAAACAGATCAGGCGGTATAAACCCTCCCCTGTTTTTCTTCATCCATTCATCCGTTAACTCCCATAATTCTTTGCTTACGCTGACATTCCTGTTCACTTCGTAATCATAATGATTTGCCATTTTTATATCAAAACTTTTTTTCTGTACGGCTTGTTTCTGTATGGCTTATACCGGCGCGATGCGGTTACCTTCCTTATCGAACAACTGCCGCTTAATATCCTCCGCCTCTTCAGGCATTACCTCATCAATCGTCGCCCAGCCACCGCCGGCACCCGAGATATTAAGTAAAACCTGTCCCGCGAATGGTGGCACTATCCAGCGCTCAAGACCGGCATATCGCTCGACGGAATAACCCTTTACGCGGAACAAAGCTAATGCAATCCCAAATTCTGGATCGCCAGGGGCAACAGGATTTACTATTTTATAAAATTTCCACATGCTAAACCTCATTATGGCCAACCTGTCAACGAAATATTACTCGCAGGCAGATTAAACCCTAACCAATTCTTTTTCATCCACCTGTTTGTAAGCTCTCTAAGCTCTTCACTCGCATTGATGTTGCGGTTAACCTCGTAATCATAATGATTAATCATTTTTATTTCAAAACTTTGGCTGGCATGGAACTATGCGATAAGGTAAGATAAGTTTCGCACATTTAAAAAAGGGACATGGTCCCGATCACTTGGTAAGATGAAGTTGACAAACCAAACCAACCAAGGAGAAGAACCATGTCAAAAGAGATTG
>Ga0209510_1001216_pt1 | contig 30226 bp, 29 predicted proteins | sample BiotimSIPDNA_FD_185749 | JGI IMG/M metagenome (GOLD analysis project Ga0209510, IMG submission 185749) | Anaerobic biogas reactor microbial communites from Washington, USA - Biogas_R1 time_0 SIP DNA (SPAdes) (version 2) | ecosystem: Engineered > Bioreactor > Anaerobic > Unclassified | place...
TCGCTGTTGCTTTCTTCGATCCGGCGGAGTATGTATTTTGACTGCTCTTCTATGTATTTGTCTGCATCAAAGCCCTTTGTCTCTTTCACCTTCGTCCTCCTTTAAAAAATACCGCCCACTAATATGAGTGAAGTTACGACCAGTGCGGCCACAAGGACGATTGCCACTGTTCTTATCCATCTTTTGTTGGTGTACATTCCTGCCTCCTTATTATGTCTACATTACTTCAATATTAAGCTTGCTTCTTCCTTCGCTCAGCCCTTTAAGGCTGATGCAGTAATCTATATCCACACGACCTTTTTTGTCGTAAGTCACATTGTTTTCGATACTGTTGGTCAGAACTTCCATTTCTACCGGACCAAAAGGCGTATCATAAAAGCCCTTGTGTCTTTCACCTTTTTTGAAGCGTATCTCCGTATCCAGGCCCACATTAAGCCCGCTTCTGGTCATGCTTATTACATCTTGTGTGAGCATTAGTTCCGTTCTGCATCCCGGTGTTCCCGAGAATTCGCTTTCTTCGTACGTCAAATAAAGGGTATCGCCTTTTTTGTCAAGCTTCCCTTCGGTAACCAGTTCCATCTGATCTTCCTCGACATTTTCGTAAACATGTTTCCCGGTTATTTTTAACGTTACGTTTTTCATCTCTCCTCCTTTTCTGCTTATTCCTTTCAATTATTATACCCCTTTATTTGTTTGCAAATCAAGGCATCTGTATTCTTTTCCATTTCCGAAATGATTTTTTCTGCAGACTGCATGTCCCGGGCCCTGGCGAAAAGATATACCTTAAGTTTCGGTTCTGTTCCGGAGGGTCTTGCAATGAGTTTGCTCCCGTCTGAAAAACGGAATTCCATTATGTTTTCTTGGGGAAGTTCCGTGGGTTTTTCTCCGGCCACCATAGAACAGGATCTGGGATCACCCATAATATATTTCTTTCCTTTCAAATAATCGGTTATCCCAATGGTTTTTTTATGGAACAAACCGTTTCTTTGATTTTTCCTCAAAAAATCCATTATCCTTTTCATTTTTTTAATGCCCTTTGCTCCTTCAAAAGTGAAGTTCAGGACTTTCTCTCTGTAGTATCCATATTCCTCATATATTTCTTCAAGGGCTTCTGTCAGATCCCTGCCGCGTCCTTTGTGCCATGCCGCCATCTGACATATGAGCATGGCCGCCGTCACTGCATCTTTATCTCTTACATAACTTCCGGCCAGATATCCGTTTCCTTCTTCAAACCCGAAAATATATCTTTCTTCCTGTCCCGCCTCTTCCAGTATCCTGATCTGTTCTCCTATATATTTGAACCCAATGAGAGTTTCTTTTATTTCTATTTGTTTTTTTGCTGCCATATGATCTATTATGGATGTGCTTACTATGGTCCTTACGGCAACCGGTGCCCGGGGAAGCTTTTTGTTTTTGCAGATGTAATCAAAAAGCAGGGTCCCTATCTGATTACCCGAAAGAACTTTATAACTGTCTCCTTTTGGGACCGCTATACCCACTCTGTCACAGTCCGGATCCGTGGCCATTATAAGATCTCCCTTGACCTCTCTGCAAAGCCGTGCTGCCAGATCATATACTTCAGGTATCTCGGGATTCGGATAAGGACACGTGGTGAAACAGCCGTCCGGTTCTTCCTGTTCCTTTACTATGCTTATACTGTCCAGCCCCGCCAAGGAAAGCAGTTTTTTTACGGGTGCCTTCCCGGTTCCGTTCAATGGAGTATACACAAGTCTGAATCCTTTCATATCCTTTGGGATGGAGTAGCTGAAGGCCTTTTTTATATAAGCTTCCTCTATATCCTCCGATATGAATTCACATCTTTCTTTCAGTGCCTCTTCAAATGTCATACTTTTTATGTCTTTGAATATGTCAGTTCTTTTTATAAAGGAAAGTATTTCGCCGGGAACTTCATTGAGTATCTGACATCCCTGACTGTTATAAACTTTGTATCCGTTGTATTCTTTTGAATTGTGACTGGCGGTTATCATGATCCCCATATGACAGGGTATCTCCCTTACTGCAAAGGATAATGCAGAGACCGGCATAAGCTGTTTATATACATAAGCCTTTATTCCGTTGGCGGTAAGCACTGCTGCTGTTTCTTCTGCAAAGAGCCTGGAATTTATCCTGCTGTCATAACATATGGCGGCAGCCGGGTCTTTGAAATTTTCATTCACGTAATCTGAAATGCCCTGGGTCACCCTCTTTATTACGGGTGTATTTATCCTGTTGGTGCCCGCACCCATTATTCCCCTTATACCGGCCGTACCGAACTCAAGATCCCTGCAGAATGCTTCGTATATTTCTTCATCATTACCTTCCATGAGTTGAAGCTGTTTTTTTATATCTTCCGGCAACTCACTGTTATAACGCCATTTTTCATATTCAGACTTATGATCCACAGAATTTTTCTCCTTATTCTTCACAATATGTTATATAATTTTAACATAAACAAGGCTAAATATATACATGTTTTCCACACAATACCGCCACACAAAGGTTGTATCGTACTCTATAAGAGAAGAAAGGAGGGGCGCTAATGAGTGACCAAAAAACGCCTCAAAGGGAGCTTTTTGAAAACTGCGAGACCCTTTCAGAAAAGGAAAATCCAAAATCCGGCAAAAAGAAAAGCAGACCTGTTGATCTCACCAGAAAAAGTCTGGCAGTCATAATGACCGTGTGTATACTGCTGGCAGGCCTCATGGGTTTCGGAGGGGCCATGGTGGCAGAAAATCTGTTTGAAAACGGTTCACCGGGAACTTCTGTTTCTTCTTCAGGTTTTGACCTGGAGGATGCCACCGGCAGCCAAATGACTGTTCAGGAGATCTCCGAAAAGGTCTCCGATTCCGTTGTAGAAATACGTACCGAAAGCGTCAGCACAGACTTATGGATAAAGGAGTATGTCACAGAAGGAGCCGGCAGCGGAGTAATAGTAAAAAGCAACGGATACATTGTCACCAACAACCATGTTGCCGAAGGTGCAAGTTCAATTTATGTGACCCTGAAAAACGGCGAGGAATATAAGGCTGAACTTATAGGCAAAGACTCTCTTTCGGATCTGGCAGTTCTCAAAATCGATGCAAAAAATCTGAATGCTGTAACAATGGGCAAAAGCGATCAGCTTGATGTGGGCGATCTGGCGGTTATTATAGGAAATCCTTTGGGTGAACTGGGCGGCACCGTTTCTGCCGGTATAGTCAGCGCCCTTGACAGGGAAGTAACCATAGACAACACTCCCATGAGTCTTATACAAACCGATGCTTCAGTCAATCCCGGAAATTCAGGAGGCGGAATGTTCAACCAGTATGGTCAGCTGGTGGGGATAGTAGTGGCCAAGTCATCCGGTTCCGATGTGGAAGGCTTGGGATTTGCCATTCCCATAAGCTCTGCGGCAGATATTATTGATGATCTGATCAAAAACGGCAAAGTAGAAGGCCGGGCAAATACAGGCATGAGCTATGTGGAAATATCAGATGAAAATCAGGCCATGCAGTACGGGCTTTCCAAAGCCGGTGTATATATACAGCAAGTAAACGGTAAATATGCCAAAAATGCCGGCTTCCGCAGCGGTGACAGAGTTGTGCGGGCCGACGGCAAAAAAATAGACAGTTTCATAACGCTAAAATCCATAATAATGTCCCATAAAGCCGGGGATGAAATAACTTACATTATCGAAAGGAACAGCTCTACTTTGGACATTACTTTCACTCTTTCTGAAAGTAACTCATAACCTCTCAAAAACGAAAAGGTGCTGATCATTCGGTCAGCACTTTTTCGTTTTCTATCATTTCTTTTAATCTGTCGATATGCACATCGGCGGCGGCTCTGGCACCTTCGGTGTCTCCGCTTTTTATGGCATCAAATATTTCTTTGTGTTCCGCAGGCATTTTTTCTGCTCTCCTGAAATCATCATAATATAGATATCTAAAGCGCAGGACCAGTTCCTGCAGCTGCTCTACCATATGGACAAGTATTTTGTTTCCGCTGCCTTCAACTATAAGATGGTGAAAAGCCGTATCGTATTTTATCATGTCCGGAGTGCTTCCCGATGCCACTGCTGCATTATATGCCTCTGCAATTCTCTTGAGCTCTTCTTTTTGCTGATAACTCATACGCAGTGCCGCATAAAAAGCCGCCAGTCCTTCCATGTTCTGTCTTACTTCAAGTATATCCACGATGTCCTTTGTGGATATCTGTGAAGCATAGGCGCCTTTTCTTGGTTCTATGGTCACAAGCCCTTCTTTTTCAAGTTTTCTTATGGCTTCCCGTATGGGCGTCCTGCTGACTCCCATTTCCTCGGCCATCTCAACTTCCATCATCCGGGTGCCGGGCTCTATCTGTCCTTTCAATATCTGCATCTTCAGCTCTTCATACACTATTTCTCTCAAGGGCCTGTGATTCTGTATTTCGAAATTCAGCATCCTGTCTCCTTTTTACAGGGTGGTTTCCGTAAGGAAAGTTTCCCTGTTGTATTCCTTCATTTTATTGTATACATCTTCTGCCTTGTTTTTCTTCTGTATAAGAGCATAAACAGCTGGACCGCTTCCGCTCATCATTACAGGTTCATCTTTGCAAAATTCCAGCATCTTGTTCTTTGTATACACAACCTCATCATACATGCTGAGCGTATAGATTTCAAGTACATTGATCATGTTCCTGGCCATTTTTTTATGATTTCCTTCAGCAAGGGCTGAAATGAGCTCTTTTGTTGCCGGGTGCACTTCTATTTTTCTTTTGTCCATGCCCCTGTAAACTTCTCCGGTGAAAATGCTTATGGGGGGCTTGCTTATGACCACAAAGCTTTTTAGGGGCGTGACCGGTCTTAACATGGTTCCCCTGCCGTATGCAAAGGCGCAGCTTGAAGCCATGGGATCTTTTCTTGTTTTTCCATCCACTGCCGGGCTTGATCTTGCCTGACCCAAAACAGAAAAGGGCACATCTGATCCAAGACTTTCTCCCAGGTTGCAAAGTTCCTTTGTCCCCAGGGATAGTCCCCATAAAACATTCAGTCCGTGCAGTACAGCCGCAGCATTCCCGCTGCCTCCCGCAAGGCCGGCGGCCACAGGTATCCTTTTTTTGATGAATATATCCACTTCCCCCGAAAGTTCTCTGCCATGATGCTTTGTCATCAGGGCTGCCGCTTTGAAGGCTATATTATCTTCTCCGGAAGGCACATCTTTTTTATCAGAAGAAACCGTTATTCTTACGGCTTGGCCGGCTTTTTTGTTTTGGTCACCGGCCCGGCCGGTGACCCCGGCAGGTTTCCAGCACAATTTGACATCGTCATGGAGCATGATCTGATGCATTATCATTTCCACCCTGTGATATCCGTCTTCCATTTTGCCTGTTATATCTATGGAAAGATTTATTTTTCCATATGACCGGATAGTTACCTCTTTCATGATTTCTCCCGCAAAATCAAAATGGGCGGAAAAGCCGCCCATTTTTATATATCAGTGTTTCTTTTGTTTGCTCTTTTTCTTGCTTTTCTGACTTGTTTTTTGTTTTTCCTTTTCTTCGGCGATCCTGGCGGCTTCGGCCCTTCCTGTCTTGTAGGTGCTTCCGGCCAATGAGATCGGCATGGGCTTTGATACCCTTATATTGTCTGAAGCTATTTCAACTTTATTTTCTTCTTTATGGCGTTTCTTCTTGGCTTTCGTTTTTGCGGCCTGTTTTTCCTTCTTTTTCTGCTCCGCCGCAACTATCTCTTCAACAGATTTCCCTGTTCTTTTGGCTTCTTTGTAGGGGTTTATTGACTCTTCTTTTTTCCTGACATCCTTTTGAGCCTGCTTTTTTGCTTCCCTGGATGTGAAGAATATCATTCCGACTACCATTATACCCATCATCACCATGCTGACAGTCATACTGGACTGAGGGTTCAGAGTCTCGAAGGATACAGTTACCGGTTTTTCCATTATACTGCCCTTGGTTGAAACGAAGCCTGCGTCTATGGTTAATTTATATTTTGTGCTTCCTTTTATCTTGGCTCCCTTTTCTGTATCGGCAAGCACCATCATTATGTTTTTTTCTTTTGGGTTGAAAACCGTTCTTACAGTTACTTTTTTCCCTTTTGGATCTGTAAGTTTACAGCGTTTTGCATTTGCCTTCTGGTTGTCTTTGGAATAAATGTCTTCATTAAAATACACTTTTACGCCCATGTTATCCACGGACATTCCTGTTTCTCCGTTTTTTGGAGAGGTTTCTTCAACGCCGAAAGGGGCCGCTGATGCAAAAGCTGTACTAAGCATAATTATCAATAGTGAAAGGCTTATCAGTACGCCTGCTCTTTTCATGTTTTATCTTCCTCCGATTTCTTTGTTCTCAATCTTTTAAAGAACTCTTTCATCATGCTTTCGCATTCTTCCTGCATGATGCCCGTTTCTGTTTCTGTATAGTGATTCAGTCTGCTGTCATTTATTATATTCAGCACCGATCCGCATGCGCCTGCTTTTTTGTCCATGGTGCCTATATATAGTTTTTTTATCCTGGCCAGAACGATGGCTCCCGCACACATGCTGCAGGGTTCCGTGGTCACATAAAGACAGCAGCCTGTCAGTCTCCATCCCCCGAGATTTTCTGCAGCCTGTCTTATGGCGATGATTTCCGCATGGGCTGTGGGGTCCTTTGAGCTTTCTGCCAAGTTATGCCCTCTGCCGATTATATTGCCGTCTTTGACTATTACAGCTCCCACCGGCACTTCCCCAAGGTCAAAGGCCCTGCGGGCTTCTCTTAAAGCTTCCTGCATATACCTGTTCATATACCTTTGCATATTAACATATTTCGGCTGACTATTCAACAAAATCGTGTTAGAATAAACAAAACTAAAAAGGAAAAACAGGTAAGCCCCCATGGCAAAAGAAAAACCAAAAAAAAATAAAATGAGTCTTGCCGGCAAGATCGTCTTTGTGATTTCCCTTGTGCTTCTCATCGTTTCCCTTGGTATTATCATTGATCACTACCTGAAAGGCCAAAAAAGCGAAAAGGAGTTTTCCGCTCTTAAAGTTTCCGACACCTACGACCTTGACGCCCTTTACAGGCAAAACTCCGACATCATCGGATGGATAAAAATAGAAGACACAAAAATTGATTACCCCGTTATGCAGACCAAGTCCCGGCCGGAGTTTTATCTGCGGAGAAATTTCAAAAAAGAGTATTCTCTTTCCGGTACTCCTTTTATGGATGCCGCCAGTGATATAAACACACCCACAAAAAACTGGCTCATATACGGCCACAATATGAAAAACGGCACCATGTTCCATGACATCCTTGATTATGAAGATGCCGGTTTCTATGAAGAACATAAAACTTTTACTTTTGATACCATTGAGGAGGAGGGAAAATGGGAAGTGGTTGCCGTTTTCCGAAGCAAAATATACAAAAAAAACTCCGACAAATTCAAGTACTATGAATACGGAGGCATAGTTTCAGGGGAACAGCTGAAAGAATATGTCCGTATCTGCAGATCCCTTTCTCAATATGACACGGGAGTGGAAGTCAATGAAGACGACATCGTCCTTACGCTTTCAACATGTGCCTATCACACCAAAGACGGCAGGTTCGCAGTTGTGGCAAAAAAAATAAAATAAGGCCCGATAAGGAGCCGGTATCGGGCAAACATGCAACTGAAAAAATATGTAAAATCAGAAAATAAAGCCCTGAAGAAGAACCATTATAAAGTTGTTGTCATAAAGCTCTCCGGCAAAATATGAATTTTCAAGGGTCTCAACTATCATCTTGGAAGAATCCGGGTTTATAAGATTTGTTACAGGTAACAGAAGTGCAAGGAATATAAATACTATTACAGCCCCTTTTATGAACCCCACTATCAGACCGAAAAACCCATCAGCGAAACCGGCGAATCCATCGCGGTAATCTCTGGAAAGAAGCCTCAGGATCAGCCACAGTATTATTTTCAGGAAAGCAAGCAATGCAATAAATACAAGAACGGTGAAGACCAGACCTGCAAATATTTCCGCCATTTTGGAAGAAACTATTTCAGCAGGATCTTGGAGGATGTCGTTTATATTAAGAGGTATACTTTTTTCTGAGGTTTCCATTACCGGTACCGAATCGGAAAATCTGAGATCAAGATCCTCTTCAATGGCTTCATATACAGTAGTCTTGTCCACAAGAAACTCTTTTACAAAGGGAGTGGCAAGATATGCAAGAACTGCCGCCAGTATCCAACCCACGGTATGAATAAAAGTAAAAACGAACCCTTTTCTAAGGCCGTATACTGTAGTTCCTATAAGTATCACACCTACTATGATATCAAGAACCATGGATCCTCCTTTGCGGTAAAATGATTTTTTTAATACTTACTAAATTGATTTTCTTGCTGTCTACAGACTTAATAATACTAAACATAAACATAAATTGCAACAGTTCCTACAGGGCAAAGCCTGCTGCAGATAAATATTTCCTGACAACAGGAACTATTATCATTTCTTTAAATTGCATTATGTCCGACCTTTCACAATCAAAACATATTTTTGCTATGGTAACAACATCTTTTTACTGTATACTGAAAAGAATACAAGCGAAATTCTGTTCTTTACAAATCAGTGCTTCATATATACTTCTGAATAAAGAGAAAAAAGGGGGGAAGAAAAAAATGGAACAAAAAAAAGAAACTTCGGATAACAAGAAGTTTTATGATAAAGAAAAAAGGCTCAGCTTTATCTCAAGACTTTTAAGGTGGCTCATCCTTGGCAGTCTTCTTTTATTTGTTCTTTCTTCCAGTATATTACACACCCTGGGGTATGCGGCTCCTTCCATCCACGGGCTATGTCCCTACGGCGGCCTCGCATCATCTCTTAGTATCATAGTATATGGAACATTTTTTAAAAAGATCCTGATCGGTACTTTCATTATATTTATTTCTACAATGGTATTAGCCATGGTTTTTCGAAGATCGTTTTGCGGACAGCTATGTGCTTTTGGAGCCCTTCAGGAATTTTTTGGGAATCTGGGTCGTAAGATTTTCAAGGGCAGAAAATTTGTTGTTCCAACAAAAATCGACCGTATATTCAGGTATCTAAAATACCTTGTACTGATTTTTACTGTAGCCATGTCCTGGATGACCGGTATTCTTTGGATCACACCGTATTGTCCGTATAATGCACTGGGGCATATGGCAGATCTTCAGTCATTGATAAGCGTATATCTTATCGGCTTTATCCTTCTTATAATAACCCTTGTAGGTTCGTTTTTTTACGAACGCTTTTTCTGTAAATACCTTTGTCCTGCCGGGGCCTTTTATGCAATTATCGGTAAAATAAGCCCGTTCGCAATTCGCATCAACAAAGAAAAGTGTATTAATTGCGGCCTTTGCAACGAAATATGCCCGGTAAACGTAAATATTATGGATGCAAAGAAAGAAAAAATCACAGACCCGGAATGCATCAACTGCAATGAATGTGTCAATGCATGCCCTAAAGAAGGTGCCTTGAATGCCGGTTTCAGTAAAAAAACTGTTCTGCATCCCATATTAGCCACCATTTTGGTTCTGTCACTTTTTTTCACACCTGTTATCGCTGCCAAGGCAACAGATACATTTCAAATATTACCGAATAAATTTGAGAGAGAGTCTAAAAGCCATGAAAACGGAGAAGGCAATTGTCTCAATTGCAATGATCAAAAAGAAATCGATAGTGTCCATATGAAAGATATAAAGGGTTCCATGACAATGTCGGAAATATCCTCATTGCTTGATTTGCCCATAAAAAAGCTGTATATCAAAATTGGTCTTCCTGAAAATTATCCGGAAAACAATACTATAAGACAGGCCGCAGATAGTATTGGGGCAACTGTAAGCGATTTGAAAAATAAAATCTTTGAATAGAACACTTTATCCGTACCATGGGTAAAAAAATTATCAAAACAAAAAACCATCTCATGCAAATCTCTTTGCGGGAAGATGGTTTTTGTTATGGTGACCCTGGTGGGATTCGAACCCACGACCCCCGCCTTCGGAGGGCGTTACTCTGTCCCCTGAGCTACAGGGCCTTACATTACAGTAAACAATTATAACAAAAAGAGCGGTTCATGTCACCGCTCTTTTTTTGATGGCACCCCCGAGATGATTCGAACATCCGACGCACGGTTTAGGAAACCGACGCTCTATCCCCTGAGCTACGGGGGCACGACACGATATTTATAATAGCATACACTACTGCCGTTTTCAACAAATTTTGCTTTATGCCGTTTTGTCGGGTTTGACATTTATATGCTCAAGTATATAATGATTTTATGTTGAAAATGCATGTCCTGACATGAAGAAGAGGGACGCTCAGGAATCTTAGCGCTGCGACCCCGGCATTTGAAAGGAACCCGTAAGTATGACAACAAAACAGCAGGGGATCTTGCTTATGTGCACTTCTGCCCTGCTCTTTTCGGCAATGCAGATAGCAATAAAATCCTCTGCAGATGATATCCCCCTTATGGAACAGGTGTTTTTCAGAAACATCGTAAGTCTCGTTATAAGTTTTGTAATAATAAAAAGAAACAACGGTTCTCTCTTTGGCGGCAAAGAGCATCAGCCGTTGCTTTTTCTCCGTTCTTCTTTCGGTTTTCTGGGTCTTATGGCAATGTTTTATGCGGCAGGACACGCAAATCAGGGGGATGTCTCCACCCTTATCAAACTCTCCCCTTTTCTTATAACCCTGTGGGCCGCTATTTTTCTGAAAGAAAAGATCAAGAAGGTGCAGGTGCCGGCTCTCATACTGGCCTTTGCCGGTGCGGTCTTTGTGGCAAACCCCGCATGGACATCAAATATTTTCCCACTCTTTACTGCTTTGTTGTGTGCGTTTTTTTCAAGTGTATCCTATACGCTCCTTGCCTATTTCAAAAACAAAGTAGACGGCATGACCATAATAATGCATTTTTCAACTTTCTGTGTTTTATGCTCTCTGCCCTTTATGCTTATGGATTTTGTTATGCCCGGAACATACCAGCTGCTGCAGCTGCTGCTTATAGGATTCCTGGGAGGTTTCGGTCAGATAGCTCTGACTTATTCCTATCGCATGGCTCCTGCCGGGGAAATAAGCATATACAATTATTCAGGCATTATTTTTTCTATCATTCTGGGATTCTTTTTCCTGGGGGAAAGGCTTGCATGGAATTCCTGGATCGGTATCTTTTTTGTGCTTTCGGCATCCTTTCTGGTATACAGATTTTCAGGGTCTGACGTTGATACCTCTTTATAAAAATGTTATAATATTTTTTTGTATAGGAGGTTGCCATGAATAATTATAACAGTCCTTTTTCTCAAAGATATTCAAGCAACGAGATGAAATATTTGTTTTCTCCCGAAAACAAATTCCGCACCTGGAGACGTCTTTGGGTCGCTCTGGCCGAAGCCGAAAAGGAATTGGGCATCAAAATAACCAAAGCTCAGATAGATGAACTGAAGGCTAACATAACAAAGATAAATTATGCCGCCGCCGAAAAAAAAGAAAAAGAGGTCCGTCATGATGTGATGGCTCACGTTTATGCTTACGGCCTTCAATGCCCTTCGGCAAAGGGCATAATACACCTGGGTGCCACTTCCTGTTATGTGACAGACAATACCGATCTTATAATAATGAAAGAAGCCCTTTTGCTTGTAAAAAAGAAGCTGATAAATGTTTTGTCGGCTCTTTCGGATTTTGCAAATAAGTACAAAGGTCTTCCCACTTTGGGATACACACATTTTCAGCCGGCGCAGCCCACTACCGTGGGTAAGAGAGCCACCCTTTGGATGCAGGATATCATAAGCGATATAAATGATCTTGAATATGTGCTGGGATCCTATATGCTCCTGGGCTCAAAGGGGACTACAGGTACCCAGGCCAGTTTTCTTGAACTCTTTGACGGGGATCATGAAAAGTGCAAAAAACTGGATCTGCTTATTGCAAAGAAAATGGGATCTCAGGCAGTTTTTCCTGTCTCGGGTCAAACATACCCCCGCAAAACCGACAGCCGTATCCTAAATGTGCTTAGCGGGATCGCCCAAAGTGCTCACAAATTCTCCAATGATATAAGGCTGCTGCAGCATCTGAAAGAGATAGAAGAACCCTTTGAGAGACAGCAGATCGGCTCCTCCGCCATGGCATACAAAAGAAACCCCATGAGAAGCGAGCGTATAGCGGCTCTTGCAAATTATGTCGTAACCGATGCCATGAACCCGGCCATAACCGCTTCAACCCAGTGGCTGGAACGAACTCTTGATGATTCCGCCAACAAAAGGATAAGCATTTCCGAGGCCTTTCTTGGTGTTGACGGTATCCTTGATCTTTACTGCAACATAGCTTCAGGACTTTTGGTGTACCCAAAGATCATAGAAAAACATCTTAAAGCAGAACTGCCCTTTATGGCCACAGAAAATATCCTTATGGACGCAGTGAAAAAAGGCGGGGACAGGCAGGAGCTCCATGAAAAAATAAGGATACATTCCATGGAAGCCGCCAGGACTGTCAAAGAAAAAGGCCTTCCTTGCGACCTGGCTTTTCGCATCTCTGAGGATGAAACCTTCGGCATGACTGAAAAAGAAATAAGTGCAGTCATGGACCCGAAAAACTTCATAGGCTGTGCCAAAGAGCAGACTGCCGATTATCTTAAAAATGTGGTGCGACCTCTTTTGAACAAAAATAAAAAACTTCTGGGTATCAAGTCCAAAATAGAAATATAGACCGGACCCAAAATAGAAATATAGATAAGCCCAAAATATTTGAAATATAAAACGAAAGGATCTTTTACAATGGTAAAAGCAATAGTAGGAGCAAACTGGGGAGATGAGGGCAAGGGAAAAATAACAGACATGCTGGCCCGTGAATCAGATATCATCGTGCGGTTCCAGGGGGGAAGCAATGCGGGACATACAATAATAAACGATTACGGCAAATTCGCTCTGCACCTTCTTCCGTCAGGAGTTTTTTACGATCATACCACCAGTGTCATAGCAAACGGTGTGGCTCTGAACATACCCTACTTTGCAAAAGAAATAAACTCTCTTACAGAAAAAGGAGTCCCGGCACCAAAGGTGCTGGTTTCAGACAGAGCCCAGATACTTATGCCCTATCACATACTTTTTGATCAGTACGAAGAGGAGCGTCTGGGAATAAAATCTTTTGGCTCAACAAAGTCAGGTATCGCTCCCTGTTATTCGGACAAATATGCAAAAATAGGTTTCCAGGTAAATGAGCTTTTTACAGATGCCTCCTTCATAAGGGAGAAAGCAGAAAATGTATGCCGTCAAAAAAATCCTCTGTTAAAAAATCTCTACTGCAAGCCGGAACTTTATCCGGATGATATAGTAAAGACCCTTGGGAATTATGCTGAAATAATAGAGCCCTACATATGTGATACTTCTTCCTTTCTTCATGACTCAATAAAGGAGAAAAAGAATGTCCTTCTGGAAGGACAGCTGGGGGCTCTTAAAGATACGGACCACGGCATATATCCAATGGTCACTTCTTCTTCCACCCTGGCCGGTTTCGCATCAGTGGGTGCAGGCATTCCTCCCTATGAAATAAAGGATATCATAACCGTTGTAAAGGCTTACTCCAGTGCCGTGGGCGCAGGAGCTTTTGTAAGCGAGATATTTGATAAAGAAGCAGAAGAACTAAGAAAAAGGGGAGGAGACAGCGGAGAATACGGCGCCACCACCGGAAGACCAAGAAGGGTGGGATGGTTTGATGCTGTTGCCACAAAATACGGATGCAGCATCCAGGGCGCCACTGAAGTCGCCCTAACTGTCCTTGATCCCCTGGGATATCTTGACGAAATACCCATTTGCATCGGCTATGAAATCAACGGCAAGACCACAAAAAAATTCCCCAACACCACTCTTTTGTCCCGGGCAAAACCGATTCTGAAAACCCTTCCGGGATGGAAATGTGATATTCGCGGTATCAGAGAATTTGGCCAGCTTCCGGCTGAATGCCAAAGCTATGTGAATGAGATAGAAAAAGAACTGCAGCTCCCCGTGACCCTGGTGTCCAACGGACCGGGCCGCAGCGACATCATAAGGAGAACACCTGATGTATAAAGAAGCAAAACGAGCCGCCTGGGCGGAGATAAATCTTTCAAACGCAGATCATAACATAAAAAATATCCGCAAAAAAGTCGGTCCCGATGTGGAAATCACAGGCATAATAAAAGCTGATGGATACGGTCACGGTGCTGTTGCCATGGCGGAGGTCCTGAGAAAAAATAATATCAGATCCTTCGGCGTAGCCACTCTGCACGAGGCCGTCGCTTTAAGGGACGCAGGAGCAAAAGAAGAAATAGTCATGCTGGGTCTGACTCCAAAAATGTATTCTTACACCATCGTTGACTATGATATTACTCCCGTGGTCATGTCATACGATAACGCTTCTGCACTTTCCGATGCCGCACAAAAAAAAGGGAAAGTTATCTCGGGATTTATTGCCGCAGACACAGGTATGGGCCGCATCGGTTACCCCGTCAGCAATCCTTCTGCCGGAACTCTTTCTTCAGGCGAACTTTCTGCCGGTACTCTTTCTTCTATACTGGATATCAAAAAGATAGAAGCTCTTTCCTGCTTCAAGATCAAAGGGCTGTTTTCACATTTTGCCACTGCAGATGCGAAGGACAAGTCTTATGCAAGGGAACAGGAAAAAAACTATAACAGATTTTATGATGCCCTGTTGGCTTCAGGTATAAATATTCCCATGCGCACTTTTGCCAACAGCGCCGCCATAATGGAGCTGCCTTCAGTGTGGTTTGACTCTGTCCGCCCCGGCATAATCCTTTACGGATGCTACCCTTCCCACGAAGTGGATAAAAGTCTCATTGATTTAAAACCGGTAATGTCTGTAAGAGCCAATATTGTAAGACTGGCCCTTATGCCCGAAGGCACTTCTGTAAGTTACGGAAGAAAATTCATCGCAAAAAGAGAGAGTCTTATAGCTACCATACCTTTGGGATACGCAGACGGATTTCCCCGTCCCTATTCCCAGGCGGGACGAGTTCTGGTAGACGGCGTTTTTGCTCCCATTGCCGGCAACATATGTATGGATCAGTGCATGATCGATGTTACTGATGTTCCGGGAGTAAAAGTTGGGGATGAAGTCACAATAATTGGAGATAGCGGGGAAAATACCATTCTTGCCGATGATATAGGTGATGCCACCGGTACCATCAACTACGAAATAGTCTGTGCTTTCGGACAAAGGCTTCCGAAGGTCTATATAAAATAGGGGGTTTTTATGAAAACCAGAGAAAAAATAAAAAGTACTGCCATAGAGATGTTCAATGGAAAAGGTGCATCTAATGTAAGTACTGTTATTCTGTCAGAAAAAATGGACATAAGTCCCGGTAATCTTTATTATTATTTTGAAAACAAAGAGCATATCATACGATGTATATGGGAAGAAGATATGCTTCCGGAAAACAGCAAGATTTTTTCCAGCGGTCCTTCGGCAGAGTCTGCGGAGGGTATTCCGGAATTTCTGATCGGCATCTCCCATTATTTCATCCGTTATCGCTTCTTTTATCTTGAGCTTTTTACTGTCCTGAAAAACGATCCCATCATGTGTAAAAATTACATGAAACATATTAAAAAAATACGCTCTCAGCTCCTGAAAATTTTTGAAAGCTGGGAAGCCCGGGGAATAATGGATGAGATCCCCGAAACACAAAAACACTATCTTGCAGATGATTTACTGTATGCCGGATTTTCCTCTGTAAAAATGTCTTCTGTAATAAACGAAAAAACCGATCCCAAAGTACTTGTCCGTAATTCTGTCATGCATATGTACTTTGTTCTGACGGGATTTTTAACTGAACCTTCCAAACAGAAGCTCAACACCCTGCTCGAAGAAAAGGGCTTTAATTTCTCCGGGTCAGGTTTTTGATTTTTTATGGGCACCTTTTGCTTTTTCATTAAAGGCTTTTGGTTTTTCATGTAAGGCTTTTGTTTTACATTAAAGGCTTTTCCTTTTTCATGAAAAGCTTTTGGTTTACATTAAAAAAGCACGGCAAACCATATTTTACAGTCTGCCGCACTTTCAGGATGAAAAGCTTTTGCCTTTACGCAATCTTATTTTACTTTTATTTTTTTGATCTCTGAAAAGTCACCATATACCTTTTTTCCTTTCAATATCTTGTAAGCCTTTATCTTATAACTGTATACTTTTCCTTTCTTTATTCCCATGCTTTTGTATTGTTTGCTGTATGATGCCTTAAGTGTTTTTACATTTCTGAACTTGCCTTTGCTGCCTTCTTTTTTATAGACAACATACCCGTCTGCATCTTTTACTTTTTTCCAGCTTATCAAAATATTGCCGCCTCTGTTTTGTATCTTTTTTATTACTGCTTTTGCCGGTTTTGGAACTGAACTTTTAACCTTGGAAAAAGGGCTTTTTTCATTTCCGCTTATCGCCCGCACTTTGTAATAATATTTTTTTCCTGTTTTTAATTTGTTATTGATCCATGTGGTTTTTCTGGTGGTTTTCACCTTCTTGAATCCTTTGTTCTTTTTTACGGATCTGTATACCCGGTATTTCTCTGCTCCGACAATTTTTGTCCAGCTTATTTTTATACTGCTTGCACTTCTGTTTACTGCTTTTACAGAAGGAGCATCCATTGTAACTTTAACTTCTGCCCATGGCGCAGTGATGTTACCGGTTACAGTTGAACCAAAATTATCATATGTAACGGACCCCTTTGCTGATATATAGTAAGTTCCCGGCTTATTAAAAGAAATCAATGCTATTCCTTCGGCATCAGTGGTCATCCCGGGAAGTACAGTCAGGAGACCTGTGCTTTTATCAACGCTGCACAAACGCGTTCCTGTATTGGGTCTTACAGCTGTTCCCCAAGTGTCGGCTTTTATTGTGAGCCGGAACTTCCGGCCGGTTTTTGCACTGTAACTGTTTTTGTCAAAGCATGAATAAAGATCTGAAAATGATTCTCCCACATAAACCGATTCGATCATATCTCCGTTTGATACGTCAGTCTGATCAACGCTGTATAAAGACATGCTTCTGTTGATGTAATAAAGCGTATTCATTGTACTCCGGCCGAACCATTTTGTGACAGAATAAGAATCGTATGCATCGCTGTAGGAAAAATCAAGATAGTTTGTCTTGGAAGTATTATTGAAAGCATTTCCGTATTTTTTTATACAGGCTGCAATAAGAACATCGATTACAGTAACTCCGTTTTCCTGTTCTCGTATGCCATAATATTCGTTTGAAAGATCCGACGAAACAGTGAGTTCCTGCCTGGGCATAATAAAACGTTCTGCGTCGGAGGCATTGAACCATACCTTCACGGTAACCGGTCCGACATCCGCTGATGCAAAAGCCGGAAAAATTGTGAAAACCATAGCAAAAGATACTATAAGTGCTATGATGTTTTTGTTTTTTGTTTTTTTCATTTTTCTCCTCTCTTTCTTTTACGTTTCTTCTTGGTTGTTTTGTGTTTGGTGGTTTTTGTGTTTTTTCAATTTCGTGTTTTGGGTGCTTTTTAAATTCTCCGGCTTCGATGCTTTTTGATTTTCATGGTTTTGTTGCTTTTTCAATTTTGTGGTTCAATGTTTTTTGAATTCTCTTATTTGACTTTTTTATAGCTGATATTTGAGTAATTGCCTATTATCGTTTTCTTTTTCACTTTTGTGTAAGCCCGGACTTTATAAAAATACTTTTTTCCTTTTTTCAGGTTTTTGTTTGTCCATGATCTTGCAGAACTCTTTTTAATGGTTTTTATCTTTTTATATTTGCCCGTTTTCTTGACAGCTCTGTAAACAACATATCCCTTTGCTCCGGATACTTTTTTCCAGCTTACTGTTATTTTCCTTTTTCCTGCCTTTGCCTTGATCACAGGTGCGGCAGGCTTGACTGTTACACTCTTTACAGAAGAAGTTCCTGAATATATTTTTCTGCCATCCGACAGGCTGTAATATGCCCTGATTTTATAAGAGTATTTTTTCCCCGTGGAAAGACCGCTGTTTTTATAGGATATGTTTGTTGATTTCAAGTCTGCGATTTTTGCAAAGCTTCCTCCCGCCTTTGCTCTTAGGATCTCATATCCGGTAACATTTGCAGAAGGACTCCAGTAAAGCTTTACACTGGTGTAGCTGCTGTTGATTATTTTTGTAAGTCCCAAAGTAACAGCAGGTATAAAAACTGCCTTTATGCTATGTTTAGCAGTAACGTTTATAAAACTGTAACTGCTTCCCGGGCCTTGGCTTACCCCGTCCACCTTTATATCCGCTGAAACATATCCCGAGGCAGGGATGATTTCAAAATCCTTATTTTCTCCCTCTATAACACCGCAAGTTTTTGTTATGCTTCCGCCGGATGATACTGAAGAGGTTATTGTATATCCGCCACTGATCGCCATTATATTTCCGGAATCGTTTTTATAATAAATATTGCCATCATTGTCAGCGCTCAAAGGAGAAATACAGTATTGTTGTTTTTGCCGGTCCGGAACAAAAAGGTATCCGGATTTATTTTCTTCTATTTCTTTTGTGCCGCTATTATCTGTTTTATCTTTGATATTTAGGATATATATGCCCCCGGTAATATTGTTTAATGTGGCGTACAGATATAGTTCGTCGGTTTCACTTTGGTTTTGAGTTGAAATCAGTTTTTCCGCCTTTGCAAATCCCGGAATAGGGGCACTGTCATCGATTGTCATACTTGCACAGTCTATTATTTTCATAGTGTGGCCGCTGGTGCCAAACCCCGAAGTGTCGCCTGAAACACCTGCATAGATCTTTCCGTCATGGATAGTTGCTCCCGATGATATGGTCCCGCCAAGGTCAAGATAAATCTCCTCTGATTCAGGATCCACTTCGACAGCACTTATGCCGGTGACTTCTCCCGTGTTATCATCTTTTTCAATCATGTATTTAAGAATTTTTGCCTCATCAGTCATGACAAATATATATTCTGTTATTCCTTCTCCGCTGTTATCTTCCCAATAAAGCACATTCCCTGAAATGTTTCCGAAATCTTGAAGGGTCTCCTTGTCTATGGGTTTTGATGCATTGTCATTTCCTGGTCCTCCTAGGTCGGAAGGCATGCAGTAAAGGGTAGCGTCACCGTTACTGTCTGCTTGAGATCCGAATACTACATATCCGGGATCTGATGAGGAATCTGCTTGGGGGCCCGCTTGGGGGTCCTCATATGCACCTGCCCAATAGAATCCACCATCTTCATTTTTTATATATCCTTTTATTTCACCGTTATCTGTATCTACACAATAATAGTAGCCGGGTTTTCCGGATCCGTTCCATGTGGCGTAGTATGCATAACCGTTTTTGTATGTCACAGGAGAAATCGTCTGTCCTGTGTCAACATATCCCGGATCCACATCAAATCTATGATTTTCGGGATCGTTGGCAGCTTCAGGGTCAGCTGTCCAGAGAAGATCAAGGGTTTGGGCATCAAATGCTGCAAGTCTTGCCCGACTTACAGGCACCATAATGATTTTTTTAGTTGTTTGGCTTCCTTCTTCTCCTATATACGCTGCTCCCAAGGCGGGAGGTATGGTCGCATAATCAACTCCCGCACCTTCTCCCAAAGAGGCCTGTTCTTCTATTGTTCCGTTTTCTTTATTCAGTTTGTATATCTTTCCTGCTGCCGCGGCATATACCGATTCCCCCTCTATCAAAGGCGGGGTAGGTGAATTCCCCCATCCCGAACCAAAGTTTCTGGCCCACTTAAGGCTTCCGTAATCAATCTTCGCCGGCGTTTGCGCAGAAGTAACGGCGGCATAAGCCGGAACAACCCCAGCTATGCTAAAAAGCATTGCAACTGCTGTTATGAACGCGATCAGTTTTTTCTTTTCTTTAATTCTCATTGCTTTTTTCCCTTACTATATTTTCTTGCATATTTGCTTTTTTGCATATTTGCTTTTTTAAAAAATCTTTTTCTTTTTGCCTTAATAACAAAAACTGCGGCAGTTGCCGCAGTCCGTTTTTCTGCTATAATTTTTGCTTTTTACCCGAAGCTTTTACAGTTCATGCAGGTCTCCTGACTTCATGGATCAAAGCTTCGCCTTCCTTCCCGAAACAAAGGTTTCAGTGGATGTCTTTCGACTCAGGCTTCGCTCCCCATTTACAGTGGCGGGTCCGTACCGGATTTTCACCGGTTTCCCTCTTAGCCGGCTTTCACCGGAACATAAACTTATTTATTTTTTTCTTGATTTTTCTCTCTTTTGCTTTTGGCCCTTTCTGCTTTTGATCCTTTGTTTTCTTTCTTTTGCTTTTCGTTCTGATTTTAACACCCTCAATTACTCTTGTCCACCTTGTTTATTATGTTTTTTTGCTTTTTTATAGGTGTTTGGCTTTTTTTAAAGATTTTTCGCTTGAAATCATATCAAATCGGAAATTTTTAACCCTTTTTGCCTTGATTTACTTATCTCAGGGTTAAAATTTTTATAAAAAATTGTTTTTTATACTTTTTTCCTCTCTTAAACCCAGATTTTTCAAAAAAACATGAGGTTTTTAACCCTTTTGGACGCTTTTTTAAGCAAAAAGGGTCAATATGCTGAAAAAATTAACCCTGTCTACCCCACTTTTGTTCAAAAAGGGTTAATTTTTCTGATTTGTTATAAAAACCATGGTAAAGAGGGGGGTTACGGGGCAATTTCAGAGGGCTTCAGAGGGCGGCGGGGGCTTCGGAGGGCGGCGGGGGCGGTCATCTGTATATGCCGTATTTGATTTTTATCCTTTCAAGCTTTCTGATCATGGCGTTGCCGAAAATGAAAATGCATAAAGCCGCCGTTCCCGCATGGTACGCATCATAAGGGGCTCCTGCGATGTATATTACTCTGATAGTCTCAAAGCTTATTGGCTCGCTTCCGGGAAGCCCCGCCGCCGTTACCATGGCGCAGATATTCATCAGTCCTCCATATATTATAAAAACCGAGAAAAATGTAAATATGGTCAGAGTCAGATTGTCCACCGGAAGTCTTTTCCGCTGTAGAAGGATCCCCGCCAAAAGGCCTGCTGCGCCAAATGCATAAAGTCTCCAGCCGAAAAATGTTTTGTCTTCTCCCGGTATGATCAAATAGGAAACATAGGCGGCTATCAGGGCAAATATTATGCATAATACAGGCCCCAAAATTATTTTGAAGTCACGGGATTTCAGTTTTTCCAGATCGACTTTGTTGAATATAAGTCCCGCCAAAAACCCCAAAAGTCCCCAGCAAAACATCTGCCAGGGAGTCCAGGGGCCCTGTCCTTCATAGAAATTGCAAAGAAATCTTGCCATTGCCCCTATAAGAAATCCCGCTTCAGGACCCAAAGCTATTCCTGATATTATTATAAGCGCCGACCCCATCTGGACCGGGATCGTGACGTGAAAAAACATCTGTGCACATACGGTCAGGGCAGTCATCATTGCGATCAGCACCAGTTCCCTGGCCTTTGGCTTTCGTTTCTCAAAAACCATGAAAAACGGCACCAGTGTATAAAACAGAAGGAGTATACTGACAAGCATGTATTTACTGTCATCAAGAAAAACTATGCCCGCCCATATGGTAAGAGGCATGGGTATAAAAATCAGAAGAGCCGTCACGATCCTTCTTTTTTTTGCCGCCAATTCATAACGGGTCACATCATAGCTTTTACGCATCCTGCGACCTCCTGATAGGTTACTGCCTTGGGAAACCACTTTCCTGCTATTCTGTTGGAAACGGTAGTATAGAAATTATTGCCAGAGAAAAAATCTTCCGGTACATCCGCAGATACCACTTCCCCGTCAAAGAACATGGCGCAACAGTAAGAGTACTCAGCGCAAAATTCCATATCGTGGGAAACCATGACTATGGTCATGCCTTCTTCAGTAAGCTTCATAAATATCTCTGCAAGAGTCCTTTTGAAAAATGCATCAAGCCCCTTTGTCGGTTCATCCAGAAGTATTATGGAAGGCTCCGTCAAAAGAACCTTTCCAAGGGCAAGCCTTTGCTGCTCTCCTCCCGAAAGATCATAGGGATGCATCTTTCTTATCTCCTGAAGTTCCATAAGGCATATCATCTTTTCTGTCTTTTCTGCTTTTTCTTTGTCGCTTTCTTTTTTATCAGAAAGAGCCTCCTGCAATTCCTCTTCCGCTGTTATTTCTGTAAAAAGTGTCCGGGGATCCTGGGGAAGCATGGATATCCTTCCGCCTGTTTTTACATTTCCCCTTGAGGGTTTTATTACACCGCACAACGCCTTAAGCAAAGTACTTTTGCCCGTTCCGTTTCCGCCAAGTATGGAAAGCCATTGACCTTTAGGGACCCGAAGATTTGTTCCTCTCAAAACATCCTGTTCTTTTTTTGAGTAACGGAACCAAAGATCTTTTGCCTCGATGGTATAGAGCCCATGCTTCTTACTTTTATCAGTGTCTTTACCGGTGCCCTGTTCATCATTTTTGTCTTTACCGGCGCCCTGTTCATCATTTTTGTCTTTACCGGCGCCCTGTTCGTCCTTCCTGCTTTCCCGCCGGTCTTTTGCTTGTTCCTGTCTTCGTATTTCGGGAGGAAGTTCCTTTTTCATTCTTTCCGGTATTACCCTGTCTTTCAAAAAGCTTTCGAGCCAGATCCTGCCTTCCCTCATTGTGAGCGGGCTTTCTCCCGACGGTTCGATCTCATTGAATATCTTCATAACGGAAGGCAGTCCCAAAAACATATCGTTCCTGGGGTCCCCCGAAAGATAAGTGCCGACTTTTGTCGGAACATCATCGCAAAGGATCTTTCCTTCTTCCATGACCACCACCCTGTCTGCCATTACAAATGCCTCTTCAAGCCTGTGCTCTGAAAGTATTACGGTGGTACCTATTTCTCTGTTTATCCTGTGGATAGTCCTCAAAAATTCTGAAGCTGCTATGGGATCCAGCTGCGCTGTAGGCTCATCCAGTATAAGAAGTTTTGGCTGCATGACCATCACCGATGCCAGATTCACCATTTGCTTTTGCCCCCCGGAAAGTTCGTCAGTATTCTTTCGAAACCATGTCTGGATGTCAAAAAAACTTGCGGTTTCGGCAACCCTTCTTTTGATGGTGCTGTTATCCAGACCAAGGCTTTCAAGGCCGAAAGCCAGTTCGTGCCAGACTTTGTCTGTTACGATCTGGTTGTCCGGATCCTGTCTTACAAATCCTATCTCGGCGGCATTTTTTCTGTCATCCGTATCTGAAGGATTTTCTCCGTCATAAAGCACTTCCCCTTCCAGCCGTCCATAAGGCATAAGATTCTTTTTCAGCTGACGGAGCAGTGTTGTTTTTCCGCATCCGGACTTACCGCAAACCACAACAAATTCCGACGCATCTATTTTAAGAGACACCTCCTTAAGGGCTTCCTTTTCCGAAAGGGGATATTTAAAACTTACATTTCTGAATTCAACCGTTCCCATTTTAGCTCTCCATATATATCTGAAATCGCCGGCAGTAACAACAGTATCCCATAAAAGGTCAGCATGACTGCTGTAAGCCAGCTTTCTTCAGGAAAATCCAGTACGGGATAATAATACATCGTCATTTCTTTCATGATGCAGCCTGCGGCAGAGATTCCTCCCGATATGAGTATCAGTATCATCATTTGAAGATCTCTTCCCGTAAATTTATAAATATGAAAAAAAGTGCGTCCCTTAAGTCCGTATCCTCTGGCCTCCATGGAGTCTGCCGTTTCTATGGAGGCTTCAAGGGACCATGAAATAAGGATGGACACTTCCTTTAATAATTGTCTTATTCTGCTTAATATTTTTCTGCTCCCTTCTTTTCCAAGACATTTTTGTCCGTCGGATATTTCCCTGAAACGGACCTTCAGAAGTTTTATGAATCTGAAGGTCATGGACAGAAGAAGTCCCAGTATCGGTGCGGTCCTGCCGAAAAGATAAATAAACTTGTCTGCGGACATGATCACATTGAAGCACATGAACCAGATTATTACAGATGTCAAAACGATGGCTGCCGCCATGCCGAAGACAAGTGCTTCTTTTGTTATGGGTGCCCTGTTGAGATAAAAGAGGATAGTTTCTCCGTTATGGTTGAAAAATGTATTCACAAAAACCATAACAGCAAATATGGGCAGCATAAAAACAATATTCATTTTTATGGCTTTATAGCCTCTTAAAAGGACGGAATAAAACCATGCACAAAAAAATGTCACAGCAAGAAAAGCAGGACTTGTTGCGAACATGGTGATCCCTATAACAAAAACAAAATATATCAAATTTACTGTGGGATGATATTCCGAAAATTTCGAGGTCTCTCCCAGTCCTTCTTTGAACAATGTATACCTCCTTAAGGTATCAGTTTGCTAGGGCCTTATCCGTCGTCAAAGGTATCGGTTTGCCCAGGTCTTCTCCGCCGTCTAAGGTATCGGTTTGCCCAGGTCTTCTCCGCCGTCCGTTGTATAAAGCCATTCGATCCGGTCTTTATTTTTGACCTTGTATGATGAACTTCCGTAGTTTACAAAAGAGCCGTTGACCTTATACATCCATCCGCTCAGACTGCCCGCATCATATTCGTAAAGATGGTCTATCCCCTTAACATAAGTCGTTGCGTATGTTGATTCATATCCGGCATCAAGGTGGATGCCTTTGTTTCTGCAGGTATTATAAAGCACATCATAAACGCTTTTGCCCTCATCGGTCCTGTATGAGGTTTCAGAAAGTATCACACTTCTATGCCCGCTGTATGTGGTGTTTCTTATTTCTATGTATACTGTTATTTTGCCGTCACTTTTTTCTGTACTGTCAACGGTTTTTTCTTCTTTGCTGTCTGTGTCCCCGCGGCGGTCTTCGTCATCTTTTTCCTTTTGTTTTTTGTCCTCTTTCTTTTTTTCTTTATCTTTTCCTGTTTTAATATCTTCTTTGTTGCTGCTTTGTTTGAATTTGCTGATTTGTTTTTTCAGTTTTTCATAGGCATTTTTCTGCTGTTCATATTCGCTTTCCTTGTCCCTGTAAACAACCTTTGCTTTTTCGATCTGTTTTTTGAAATCTTTTATTGTGTCCGGATCATACTGTCCTTTTTTATTCCCCGGCTCAGCATCCTGCAGGACTTTTTCCGCCCGCTTGATCTCTTTTCCCAGAGCTTTGTCGTAATCAGCATACTCAAAATCCAGGTTGAATAAATAAACCAGGAGACAAACTGCTGCAGTCACTATGAGTGCTATCCTTCTTATTCTTTTTTTTCGAAGCTGTTTTTCCATAGGTTTTCCCCACAGGTTTTCACGCAAAAAACTGCGGCAACTGCCGCAGTCCGTTTTTCTGCTCTTTCAAACGCTGTATACCGATCGCCCGCCGGCACAGCATGGGATCTATGCAGGTCTTCTGGCTCAGGTGTCATCGCCTTGTCCGTCTTCCCGATCTCTCAGTGACATAATAGACAAAACTCTCCCCTTACAGCGGCGGGACCGCGCAGGACTCAAACCTGCTTCCCTCTTAGCCGGATATTTCCGGAACACAGATCTTATTTATTTTACACGATAATTCTAATGCCGGTAAATCAAAAAGTAAAGCCCTATTTCTTCCTTCTGTCATGACCGGCATGTTTTTATTTGAGCAATCCTCTTTCTTTGAGCCATAAAACGCTTGCTTCAGCCCGGGTGCTTTCTATGGTAAAAGTGGTGTCTTTTCTGCAATGTTTTTCTGCCGCTTCCATTGCTTTTTCTGCATTCAATGTTCCTTTTCCAAGGGGCAGGTGCTCATCTTTATTTCCGTTGTTACTGTGCAGATGTAAATGTCCCAAAAATGGTGCAAGTACTTTTACCCATTCTTCGCAGGGAACAGAGCTGACACAGTTCACATGTCCGATATCAAGGCAAAGTTTTATCCTTTTGTCTGCGATCTTCTCTGCAAGTTCCAGCATCATATAAGGTTCATCGTCCATAACATTCTCAATATAAACGGTGATATCTTCTTTGCCTTTTATGAATTCTTTCCAGAAACTCACCGACTCTTTAAGATGCCATTCCTTAAAATATATCAGAGGTACATATCCGGAATGCAGCACCATATCCTCTATACCGTAATTGCAGGCTATTTCATATCCCCTGTTTATTCTTGCCATTGAAAGTTTTCTGGCAGCCGGATCTATTGCAGCAGGGTATACTTCGTTGAAGGGTCCGTGCAGGAATCTTTTTTCCGGCATTTTTATTTCAGGAAGGGTTTTTTTATCAAGGTTTTGAGGATATATAAACATATCCTCTTCTTTGCCAAATCCGTATTTTTTTATGACTTCCTCTGCATCGGCAGCTATTGTGGCCACATAGATTTTTTCTTTTTCCATGAAACCACCTTATCATATCCGATAATAACAGGCAATCATTTATGTTATAATATGTTTTGAGGCATATCTCATATAAGCATATGCTGTCCGGAATTTTATTTTATATCCCCGGAGGTGTTTATGGCTTTTGGTATTTTCAAAAAAAAAGAAACGGCTGATCTTATTATCATCAATGCTGACATATATACGCAGGATCCCGATCTTTCCGTAGCCCGGGCAGTTGCCTGCAAAAACGGTATGATAATCGCCGTAGGAGACAAAGAAGATATTCTTGATATGCAGGCATCTGATACATTTGTTTTGGATCTTCAGGGAAAATATGTAACTCCGGGGCTTATTGATGTAAACGGTTCTCCTGTCATGGATGCTTTTTTTGAATGCTGCTTTTTTCTGGATCCTAAAATGAATGAAGACGAAATAAAGGAGGCTCTGGCCTCCGAATTTTCATTGTGGTCACAAAAAATTTCCTCCATAGGGGATAATGCGGGTTCCGAAGAAGATCCTTCTGATGTTTTTTTTGCCTACGGCTACGATCAAAGTATCATGTCGGAGAAAAAAACCGAAGAAGCCGCCCATATGCTGGATGAAATAACCGGAGATGATCCTGCAGTTATACTTGCAGAAAACGGTGCCGGTATCTGGATCAATTCTTCCGCTCTTGATCTGGTCAGGAATGCTGCCTTGGAAGACGAGATCGAAGTACTGACCATCCCTTACATTATTGCCGTTCTTGATCCCTTTGATAATGATGCCCTGAAATATGCCATCAACCGGCAGACCTTTTCATGGTGTCAGCGGGGGTTCACCTGCATTTTTAACAGCGGCTCTCCCCAGGTTTTAAGCGAAGCTTATCAGGGTATTCTGATCTCCATGCTTCAGGAGGGGCTCCTTAGACAAAGATTCTTTGATTCATTGTCTGTAGCGGCAAACATAAATCCAAGATATCTGCTTTCCAGACTTATGCACGGAAAGACATTATGTACCGAGCTTGACGGTTTTATCAATTTCAATACTCTTAAGCTGAACATTGAAAATGATAACAGCAAAATAAAAAGTGATTATATCGAAAAAGTTTTTGCTGAAATTTCCGCAAGGGGTTTCGATATGATCGTAAAAGATCATGAAAAAAAATACAGGTATCTTGGTCCGGAGGAAGACCCGGATATATTCTCCGAAGAAATCACTTCTTCTGATATGGATGGATATATAAGACAGCTCACTGTCGATGCATCTTATCAAATAGGAATACGGGAAAATCTCGGTTCTGTAGAAGTGGGGAAGAAGGCTGATTTTACTGTTTTTGAAGAGGATCCTCTTCAAAAGGAAAAACTGCCGGAAGCTTTTATGACCATACTTAACGGCGATATTGTTTATGATTCTGAAGAGGACGATATAAATGAATGGTATGAGCTGATGACAAGTCAGCAATTTTGAAGATTTGGTGAAAGAAACCTTGTCGCTTCTTTTTTTCACATATTTGTCACTTTTGCGTTTTATACTCAAGAAAGATCAGAAGTATGGATTTCTCCCATACAAACTTTCCTTCTTTTATGAATACACACACTGCAAATGCCCCGGGATCCCCCCCGGGGCATTTGTATCGGTATCTAAGACTTTTCTCCGTTGCATATCCCGTGATTCGAGCAATTCTTACAGTCACACCCGCATAATGGTTTTCCTTTTTTTCTGTCTTTATATAGTGCCGTCAGGGCCGCAGTCACAGCTGCTGCCAGCAATATGCTTATTAATACAGTAGCAAACATTTTATTCTCCTTTTATGTTTTATTTCCTAAGTTTTTGGCAAAATATGGTTAGTGTTACCTAACTCAGTCATATGTTAGCACCTCCTAACCCCGGTGTCAAGGATTTTTTCCATTGATAGCAAAAAATACAAATGTTATAATCAAATCAGGAAAAACGAAAGGAGAAGGCTCTATGATCATTCAGGAAGCTGCTGAGATGTATCTGGAAACTATTTTGATATTAAAAAAAAGAAACGGTTCTGTCCGCTCTATAGACATAGCCAATGAAATGAATTATTCAAAACCGACAGTCAGCGAGCAGATGAAAAAATTCCGGCAGAACGGATATATAAAAATGGATCCAAACGGATATATCTCAATGACGGAAAAGGGCCTTTCAATCGCAGAAAACACCTACGAAAAGCATCTCCTTCTGGCTGGATTTCTTGTTGAAATAGGTGTAGATGAAAAGACAGCCTATGAAGATGCCTGCAGGATGGAACATTATATAAGCGATAAAACATTCGAATGTATAAAAAACCATTACCGTAAACTATCCCCCGGAAAATCCAAATAAAAATCTTAATAAAAAAGCGGCCGGAGCAGGATGCCGGAAGGGCCGCTTTTTTCATCATACTAATATGTTATTTCTTTTCTCTTTTTTCAAGTTCCTTTTCCATTTCATCATATCCCTTTTCGTAGGCCATAAGGTTTATTCCTGCTATACTGGCAGAAAAATTGTCCATGACCTCCTCCTCGACAGCGGGATAATGAAGTTTGGGCATAAGCTTCGTAAGTGCACCCAGCATCACCATATTGATGACAAAGGGTTTTCCCATTTCTTCGGCTATGGCCGTGGCGGGTATCCTGTAATGATCCGGATCGTCAGATTCGACCAGCGTACTGTTGATGAGCACCATGGCACCTTTTTTTATAGTGTCTTTGTACTTGTTGAAGCCCACCTGATTAAAGGCTATAAACACATCTGCCTTGTCAACCTTCATATAGTCTATGTAATCATCTGAGATCACGACTTCTGCTTTGCAGGCTCCGCCCCGGGCTTCAGGTCCGTAACTCTGAGTCTGAGAAATATTATAGTCTTCTCCCAGTCCATATGCTTTGGCCAAAAGCACAGAAGCAAGTATGACTCCCTGTCCTCCAGCACCTGCGAAACGTACATTTATTCTCATTTTTCTTTTTCCTCTTCTGTCTTTCTTACACTGATTGCCCCATCAGGGCACAGTCTTTCACACATACCGCAAAACAAACATGCGTCCCGGTTGACCGCTTCGGGCATATTCGTGCCGTAATCATTACGTTTCTTGGAGCGTACAAATATTTTTTTGGGACATATGGAAAGACATATGTCACATCCTTTGCAGCAGGCTTTGTCTATGGTTATATCAGCCATTGCTTTGCCCTTTCTTTATGTTTTTTTCTTCGAGTTTCTGTAAAACCTTATCAGTATATTCTTTACGTGAGGTGTCATGCTTGATCCTGCCTATCCTTACCTTGCCTTCGGGGATCTCCATGCCCTCCTTGTATATGTAGGTCATCTCTTTATATCTTGCCATCATGGCCACCGGACTTTTTTCTCCGAAAATATTGTTTCCGGCCTGAACGGGACATTGTGTAAGTACCTCTATAAAGGAGAACCCCTTATGTTCTATCCCTTCTGCAATGGCTTTTTCCAGTTGCAGCGGATGGGCTGTAGTCCATCTGGCAACATAAGTTCCTCCGGCGGCGGCCACAAGGCTGCACCCGTCTATGGGCTCGTCGTAACTGCCGAAGGGAGATGTCTTTGTGACTGCGCCCTCCGGTGTGGCGGGGGACTTCTGACCGCCTGTCATGCCGTAGATATAATTGTTTATTTCTATCACCGTGAGATCTATGTTTCTTGATGCCGCATGTATCAGATGGTTCCCGCCTATTGCAAGGCAGTCTCCGTCTCCTGTGAAAATCAGGATCTTTTTGTCAGGTCTGGCCAGTTTCAGCCCTTCGGCAAAGGGAAGCGCTCTTCCGTGCATGGTATGCATGACATCCATTTTGAAGTAACAGGGTATCCAGGAAGAGCATCCTATCCCGCTCACACATGCCAGTTCATCTTTTATGCCCAACTTCTCAAAGGCCTTTATGGCGGCAAATTGAACTATTCCGTTGCCGCATCCGGGACAGAAAAGTGTTGGCAGTGATTCTTTCTTGATATATTTTTCATATAGTTCGTTCACTTGCACCAAACCTCCTCAAGTATCCTGT
>Ga0209510_1001220_pt1 | contig 30152 bp, 26 predicted proteins | sample BiotimSIPDNA_FD_185749 | JGI IMG/M metagenome (GOLD analysis project Ga0209510, IMG submission 185749) | Anaerobic biogas reactor microbial communites from Washington, USA - Biogas_R1 time_0 SIP DNA (SPAdes) (version 2) | ecosystem: Engineered > Bioreactor > Anaerobic > Unclassified | place...
ACGATGATGAGGTGGTTAATTGGTGAGGACCCCCGAGGCCCCGCCGCGATCCCTGGGCCGCGATGAGAATGGGCACCGGAGACGGCAAGCCCGGTGACTCCAGGGGAAGCGGGAAGCTGCTCAGCGCATTGTGCGATAGGGGCCCTCTGCCATTGTGGTAACCGCGAGAATGGCCAATATCCACGCTGCTATGGTCGCGATGGACAGTAGAACGACAAGGCATCCAACCGTGAAGCGAGGCGGATGGGGGCGTTCTTCTTGCGCCGGTACCGAGCAAAGTTTCTCTTTGATCGCGCGACACGTCTTGCTTTTCAGCTTGGCCTCTGTGGTCGATCTCCATACGACGAGAATAGCCAGGATGCAGGAAGCAATGCCCATCGCACCGAGAATGACTATCTGGAGTTGGCTTCCGTCCTCATCCTTCATCGCCTGTGAAAAAGTCAGACCGGTCAGGCCAAACAGGAGCATGGAGGACACAACCATCATGCAGGCGATAGTCCACCCGGTTCTCAGATGTTGTTCTGTGGAGTTCTGTGCTCTTGCCCATTCGCCTAGCACGATCTGTTCTTCTCGGGAGAGGTTCTCGTTTGCCATACAGCACTCCCTTTCAAAGACGTTCGTGACCGGCGAAGTGTATCAGCCCCCGGCTGGCAATCTCACCTCGTATGTCAGTTTGCCCCGAGTTTCTTTGTCAAGCAACGTAAGACGAAAAGCCCCATTGAACTCTGATTTAGGCACAAAGACTATCCGGTTCAGAGTCGTGTATGGCTGAATCACCGTCTCGTTAACTCCCTTTGAGGAGTAGTCAGCGTCGAGTTTTTGGTTGGCCTGCGATGAGCCAACACCGTCTGCCACAGCTGGGACCAACAATGGCCAGATGATTAGCCCCGGTACACCATAGATGAGCGCTCGTCCCACGGTGCTTGTGTGAACATACCGCGCGACATCTTCAGGCGGAGCGAGAGGAACGTTCAAGGACTGGGGAGACAGAAGTAGGTAGGCCTTGGTCTCGTTTTGGATGCATATCTGTACGGGCTGATATCCTTTGGCCAGTACGTTGCGGCCGAGATATCGCTTGCACTCGTACGCCGAAAACGCCTTGCAGGCAACGGTGACGTCATTGTGATCCTCAGAGTATGGGGCAAATTCGGGCTGAAGGATCGGCAGTGCAGTGGCTTTGTAGTTTGCACAACCGGAACCAAAGGCTGTCACAAGCAGCAACAGATACAGTGCGCCCCTCATGCTCTATCTCCCTTCCAAGAACGTTGACAAAGTACATCTGTCCGTATTCGCCGCTCGCCCTCGCTCCGTGGTGTGTGGGCTTCGACGGCGTTCGTTGTAGACCTTCGCTCCCGGAAAATCAAGAATCTTGGCAGATTTTCTTTGAACCCCACGCCGGAAGAGGCGATAATATGGGTATGCTAAACACTCGATCACATCTTCGAACCAGTTCACAATTCATGGCCGGGGCGGGTCCAACCGTAAGGCGACCGCGCATCGAGTGTGCGTGCATACCCCCGGCCGCTTTTTTCAAAGGAGAAGTACCATGCGAAACACTCAAACCACCCCAAGTAGCGAGACAGTAGAGGCGCAGGAGCGGACCTGCACCACGGGAATCGAGAAGCTGGACGAACTGCTCAGCGAACTACCGCTTCCCGATCTGGCGGCGATCCACGGCTGTACGCAGGCGGCCGTCCGTCTCCCATCCCTGGGCAAGAGGATCGTGGCCTACACCGCCGATCTGCTCGACAGAAAGCGCCAGCAGGGGCAGATCGACATCGAGTCGGAGCGGCTGCCCATTGAGACCTGGGGGGCTTTCCTGGCCGGCATCGACGCCGGGACGGATGATGGCCGAGAGATCGGCGCCGTCGATCCCGGTGCTTCCGCGCAACGGCGGTTCTCCATCGACAAGGCCCATGCCGACTTTGCTCCCGTAGCAGTCTGGCTGACACGTCGCACGTTCCGCGAAAAGCTGACCGCCGTTCTGCTGACGGCATTGGTCATGCACGAAAACGCGCTCAAGAGCCACGCCTGCTACGATGGGGACGCCGGCAATGACCTCCTTCGCGACTGGGAGGCCGATCTGGCCGAGACGCCGGACGATACCACGGAAGACGCCTACATTCGCGGCTACACCAACGCCCTCCTGTCCTCTGGCGTGTGACGATGGATCGGGCCCCACGGGCGTTTTGTACGCAGAATCTCGATAGTCTGTACAGAACGCCCGTGAGGGGCTGCGGTAGGGTATCGAAAGCATGCGGAACGGTGTACAAAACGGGAGGCACATCATGAGCATCGACCGAACCAAGTATCTCGATGAAGCGGAAGTGAAGCAACTGCGGACCGTCACCGAGGCCCAAGCCATCGTCGATCTTCGCGCTGGACGGGTCAACGGGCCCTTGGCGTGGATGGTGGTTGACATCGCTCTGAGCACCGGCCTGAGAGTCTCTGAGATCGCCGCACTGACCGTCGAGAACGTGAACCTCAAGCGGGGTAGCCTGACAGTCCATCGGGCCAAGAAACGGCGCCAGAGCGGCCCAGAGACCCTGGCCATTGGCAAGGAACTGGTGGACCACCTGAGAGCCTATCTGACGTGGAGATCGGCCCGTGTGAGCGACCTGGGGCTGCCTGCCACCAAGGGACCGCTGTTCGTGGGTGGACGCGGGGCCCTGACCGCACAAGGGCTGCAACGCATCTGGAAGAGTGCCGTCAAGCGGGCCGGATTACCGAAGGAACTGAGCATCCACTGCGCCCGCCACACGATTGCGGTGGCGTTGCTCAAGCGCACCGGCAACCTTCGCCAGGTGCAGAAGCAACTTGGGCACAGCAGCCCGGCGATCACCGCCAACATGTACGCCGATGTCAGCTTCGAGGACATGCAGCAGGGCGTCTCCGGTTTGTACGCCACCGCTTGAACGAATCGGCTTACGTGTTACAATACTTCTCGGATATCCTGGGCGGTCTGGCGATGCGGGTTTCCCTCACCGTTGGCCCCGTCGCCGGACCGCCCGCCTGTCGAACAACGGTGAGAGTATGAAAGAGACGCATCAAGACTGGCCTCGTGTTCTTGACGAGGTGGGGTTGCAAATCCAACTGGCTATGACCCCAGTACTGCGCCAGCAGATCGAAAGCGGCATCGTTCCCTTTGCCCAACGGTGTAACCACCGCGACAACGCGATTCAACGGGCAAAAGACGCCAAGAAGGCCCATTTCGAAAAGGTCAAACGCGAGCCTGACTTGCAGGAGTCCAATTATCGAGCGCCGCACGCAGACTGGGAATGGGATTCTTCCTACCTGGCCGAGATCGTCTGTCAACCGCCGGTGAGCAAGATCGCTTACGTAGAAGACGGACGTGAACAGGAGTACGACTGCGAGCGGTATTCCTGCTGGCTGATGCCGGCACGCCTCGGCAAGGATCTTATGGCGACTCTCGATGAGAATGCCGATAGGCAGGCCATCGCCATCGTCGAATCGCAGCTTTGCACACTTGCCTCTGAACAAATGGCACAAGATTGGATCGTGGTCCCGCGCCAGTGGTGGACGTATTTGGAGATCCCCAAGAGCCAAGTCGTAGGCTGTTGGCGCCCTACATTGGATCCGATCCCGCCAGACCCCTGCGAAGACTGGCTGCTGTCATCGTTACGGGGACCGATAGCGATAGGCAGGCTCGGTGACGAAGAACTCCATATACCACACGGCGCGATCGACAGGACGGCGGTCCCGCCACTGGCCGATGAAGCGTGCGAAATGGAGCGGAACTACGTTATCGTCGCAGCCCTGCATGATCGGGTAAACCACACGGAACAGATCAGCGCCGGTGTATGGCCCAGCGAACTCCTGTTGAAGGTCATAGCCAGCCTTGAGCAGGGCTGGGGGCATGGTCTGACGGAGCGGTTTATCAAGTCTGCGTGGATCGTGGTGCATCAGAGTGTTCCGAAACGCCCGGACCGACCGCCCCGGAAAGCAGGACCAGGGCGTAAACGCCTGTCAAGCAAGGAAGCAGCGAGACGCCAAAGCCTCAAGGTAGCCTGGGAACAGGCCAGAGATTGCGGGGTACCCAAGGCTGACTTCTGTGCTGACAACGGTTGCGGTGTAGCCGACTTGGACAAGGTACTTGACTGGGCCCGTCGGCAGTGAAACCCTCCCAGAAGCATTCGGAATAATCGGGGAAAATTCATGTCTCCGCACTAGCTTTCCGCGTATTCTCTCTATTTTTTGTTTCGCAGGAAATTCCCCCTCACGCTTTGATATGCGCGATGAGGTCCCCATTCGCATTCGGGAAAAATCGGGGAAAATGCAATTGCCCCTGCGCGGCGTGTATCCTTTCTTCCAGTAAGATGCTTGGTCGAACTACGGACTGAAAGGGTCTACAATGCTTGTCTTAACTACCGGGCAGATCGCCGAACAAATTGGAACTGATCGGGATCGGGTCGCCTACGCTATTCGCAAGGCTCGCGTCGAACCGGTCGGTCGAGCGGGGATGGTTCGCCTATTTCCTCAGAGCGCCGTGGGGGTGGTACGAGATTTCCTGGCCGCGAAGCGAGAAAGCCGCGCCCTCCTGTCAACGTCACGACAAGGAGGCCGGGCATGATCTGCACGCGCAAAATAAAAGCCGCCGGGCGGGCGGCCACGACGGCGACGACAACTCGATCCAAATCGTATCGCATACCATCCTGCCTGTCAACCCGAAAAGCGGATGCAGGTCCCGCGCTCGGTGCTCTACTCGTGTACCTACTCGGTCGCGACCTCCCCGTCCAGGAACGTCGGACTGGGTGGGCCCTGGCCGAGAAGTGGGCCGACGAACTGGTAGACGCGAAACACGGCCTTCTTGTGGGGACGGCCTGATGGCGAAGAATGGCGTAACCTTCATCCGAATCCCGGTTCACCTGCTCGCCCTGGGCCTGCGGTCCGCTCACGAACTGGCGCTGGTGGGACTGGCTGTGGGCTTCAACGGCAAGGGCGTCCGGATGAGCAATTCGGAACTCGCCCGACTGCTTCAGATGGACCGGAGACACGTACCCCGGCTAGTCGGTCGCCTGGTGGGTCAGAAATACCTCCGCATCGAAACCCGCGATGGCCGCCGGATCATTCATCCGACCGACACCATTCTGGTGCCACCCCCTGACACCAATCTGGTGACGAAGTGGCACCAAAGTGGTGACGAGGTGACACCAGATCTACCATGCCCATCTATAACTGAAGTAACTGAAGGAACTGAAAAGAGGCGCGCACGCAGAACCACGAAGGCCCAAGACGCCCAGGTTGCCGTCGTCTTCGAGCATTGGAATACCTACGCGGGTCGCTCCGTCGAGAAACCCGACGGCAAGGGGGGTACCAAGGGGGTTCGGTGGCAGGGGCACCGGCAACTGAGCAAGGACAAGCGGATTGCCATCCAGCAAGCTTTGCGGGACTACCGCCCCGAGGACATCCAGGCCGCGATCGACAACTACGCAACCATCCTGCTCGGGCCGGAGTACTTCTGGACCTATGCGTGGCCGCTGACTGACTTCTTGACCCGAGGCGATGAGCGCCACAAGGGGGCTCCCCGAAAATGGTGGCAGTTCTTGCCGGACAATTTCGACGCCAACCGCTACCGCCGGAGGGATGCCGCCGAGCCGGCCACGGTCGGGGCGGCGCTGGGGTGCGGGCCCTGCGATGAAGCCGAGGGAATCCGTATGCTTCAGGAAGCTGGGTTGTGGAGGGGTGAGCAATGACGCAAACGCGAGAACAACAGCGCGAACGAACCGAACGGGGGCCCCTGGTCGAGGCCATGAGGATTGCGGGGTGCGAGGTGGCGAACGACCGACGCATTCGATGTCCGTTCCACCAGGACCATCACGCCAGCGCGGAGATCAAGGCTGGCAAGGACGGTGTTTGGCGGTTTCGGTGCTATGCCGCGACATGCGGATTCTCCGGCGACGTGTACGACGTGCGGGCGAAGATCGAAGGGAAGGCGGTCGGCGACGTGTTGACCGAGGCCAGGGATGATGATCGGCGGCCTGCATCGTGTCCAACACGGAAGCCTGAGCCGGCGCCCGTCGCGACCGACGAGCCGAGGCGTTATGCGAGCATCGAGGCGGTCACGCGGCGACTTCCGGGGCTTGAGGGCGTCTGGGTCTGGCGGGACACCGACGGAGAACTTGTCGGCTGGACGATCCGCTACCGACGACCGGGCGAATCGAAACGTATGCTCCAGGCGAAACCCGATGACGACGGCGTAGTGCTCAAGGGCCCGCAGCCGCCCTGGCCTCTGTTGTACCTGCCGAAGATCCTGGCGGCCCATATCGTGATCCTGTGCGAGGGCGAGCCGAAGGCCGACATTATCAACGCGGTCGGTCTGGCGGATGTGGCCGGGACGTCGATCCTGGGCGGAGCGGGACCCCAAAAGGAGCTTTTGACGGACGTGAAGTCGCTACGGGGGCCGAAGGTGGTCATCCTGTGGCCCGACGCCGACGAAGGCGGTATCGCGTTCATGCGGGCTATGGCGGAACGACTCTGGGGACTCTACCCAAGGCCTGACATTCTCTGGATCGATCCGGCAGCGCTGGGCCTGGCGGGTAAACAGGACGTTGTGGACTTCCTCCGCGACGTCCCCGAAACAGAGCGGCGGCAGCGGTTGCAGGACGCCATCGACATCGCCGAGCCGTGGCGATCAACGCGGCCGACGCTGGCGGCGGGGGTCCGGCAGAACACGGAGGATATCATCTCCGGCAAGCTGGCCGATGCGCCGCTAGCCTTCGAACAATTGCGTGTCCTGAGTCGTGCGACGGCGTCGGGAATCGTCACGCTGCTGGCGGGGCCGGGTGGGTCGGTCAAGACGTGGCTATTGCTGCTACAGACGATGATCTGGTTCGACAGGGACATCTCGTTTGCCTACCTGGGCCTCGAAGAGGATCGGACGTACTGTCTGGAGCGTATCCAGGCGATCCAGGAAGGCAATATCGAGCTGCTGAACCCCGATTGGGTAAAGGAACATCCTGACGAGAAGCGGGCAGCCGATGATCGGCAGGAGGCCTACTTGCACGCGCTAGGCCAGAGCCTTTTCGATGCGCCGAACGACGCGATGACGCTGCCTCAAATTGCGGAGTGGATCCGACGAAGAGCCGCTGAGCGGCGGCGGATCGTCGTTGTGGACCCGGTGACGGCGGTCGCGCCCGTCAAGGACTGCTACATCGCCGACCGGCAGTTTGTCACGGAGGTCAAGACGATTGCCCGATTGACCAACACGACGATCATCTTGGCCACACACAGGCGCAAAGGCGGGACCGGGTTCGGCCTGGATGACCTTTGCGGCGGCGCGGCCTACTCTCAACTGACTCAGTGCATTCTGTGGGTCGAACCTCATCGACCGCCCAGGGAGGTGATGGCGCTGTCCCCGGCCGGGCGGTCACACGCGACAATCAACCTGAGCATTCACGTTGCCAAGGCCCGCAAAGCAGCAGGCGCCGGCAAATCCATCGGCATTTGCATCGACTGGCCGCACGCGGCCTTTAGGGAATCGGGCGTTGTTTTGAAGGGATCGGGCAATGACTGAGGTTTGTCTGACCTGCCCACGATGGATGGGCATCGAGATCATCAAAGCGGCTGGCCTGCCGGAGAGTCTGGGCGACCTGTGGGTGGTCGAGGCCTTCATCGACGGCAACGGGACCACCACGTACAACGTCGAGCGGCTGGGCGTCGTGCTGGCGGCGAATGATCTGCAAATCGGGCGGGGCCAGCAAACCGCCTACATCCCGTTCGCCTTGTGCCGCACGCGGACTCATGCCCAAGAGACCATCGACCGCATGAAGCGCAAGCAGGCGACTCTGGCGGCACTGAATGAACCGAGGGACGAATCAGGCGAAGACCTGGGCGTCACCATCTGCATGGAGGCCGACGTTGCCGGCGAAGGGGTGCCGGTATGACCAGACCAACCGACCACAAGCAGCGGATCATCCGGGCCATCGCCGACTTCCAGCAACGCCGGTCCGCAGCCGGAAAACAAGGACGCCGTCGTAGCCTCCACCAGCGTAGGAAGACGCCCAAGGGTCGTAGTGGGTTGGCAAGAAGAACCTGAATCGAATTGATGCAGAAGATGGATCGAACCAGCGACAATCTGACCGCATTGCTCTTGGGTGCCGAGCAGGCCGCGAACCTTCTGGGCATCGGCGAGCGGTTCTTCTGGTCGATGCACAGTTCCGGCGAACTCGGTCCCTTGCCAATTCGCCTGGGGAAGCGTACGCTGTGGAGCCGGTTCGAGTTGACGGAGTGGGTCCGGGCCCGTTGCCCCCGGCGTGAGCAATGGATCGAATCAAGAGGTGATTGCCATGCGGCTGTTTAAGCCAACGTATCGAGACAAGAAGACAGGCCAGCAGCGCCAGGTCAAAAAATGGTGGATCGAGCTACGCGACCATCGCGAGATCGTGCGCCGCTTCCCGGCCTTCGTGGACAAGGGGCGCTCCCACGTGTTCGGCCTGCAAATCGAGAAACTCATTGAACGTCGCATGGGGAACCAGCAGCCCGACGCAGACTTGTCCCAGTGGCTGGAGCGCGTCCCGCCGAAACTGGCCGAACGGTTCGTCCAGATCGGCCTGCTCGATTCCGCCCGAGCGGCCGGAGGCAAGCCCCTGTCGCACCACCTTGAGGACTTCCGGCAATCCCTGTCGGCCAAAGGCGACACCGCCAAACAAGTCCAGCAGGTCACCCGCCGTGCTGGTAAGATCCTCGAAGGTTGCGGCTTCAAGGTCTGGACCGACGTACGAGCCGACCGTGTCGAGCGGTATCTGGCGGATCTGCGAAACGGTGGTCTGTCCGCCCAAACGAGCAACTTCTACCTTCAGGCCGTGCAACAGTTCGCCCGGTGGATGGTGCAGAATCGACGGGCAAGTGAATCTCCGTTGGCCCACCTGAAGCGCCTGAACGTCCAGGCGGACCGCCGACACGACCGGACCCACCTGGAGGTCGATGAGGTCCGCAGATTGCTTCAGGCCACGCGAGAGGCCCCGGAACGGTACGGCATGGGCGGACTCGAGCGGGCCCTGCTCTATCAGGTGGCCGTCGAGACCGGAATGCGGGCCAATGAGTTGCGAACCCTCAAGGTGGCATCGTTCGACCTGGCGCAATGCACGGTTACGGTGGTTGCCGCCTACTCCAAGCACCGCAAGGAAGACACCCTGCCGCTTCGCCCCGAGACCGCCGAGGTCCTCAAGGACTTCTTTGCCGGCAAGACGCCCGGCACCAAGGCGTTCGGTGGCCGGTTTAAGAAACTCACAGACAAGACCTCCAAGGTGATCGAGGCGGACCTGACCGAAGCGGGAATCAGCTACCAAGACGAGGCGGGCCGCTTTCGTGACTTCCACGCCCTCCGACACACAACAGGGTCTTGGCTGGCTGCCAATGGTGTGCATCCCAAGGTGGCCCAGGCCATCATGCGGCACAGCGACATCAATCTCACGATGTCGAAGTACACGCACACGCTTCGAGGTCAGGAGCATGAGGCCGTGGCGAAGCTGCCCGACCTGTCCGCGCCCGAGCCGCAAGCCCAGAGAGCAACCGGCACAGATGGACGCAATGTCACCACCCCATCTGACTTGGCGTCTGACTTGGCGTTTTCAAGTGCAGGCAAGTGCACCCAACCACAGGGAAGCGCAGAGAACACCCCCACTGGCGATGTCGAAAACGGGGTTTGCATTACGCCTGGAGGGGCTCGAACCCCCAACCTTCGGTTCCGTAGACCGACGCTCTATCCAATTGAGCTACAGGCGCAATATTCCTTACGCGGTCGCACTATAGCGGCATGGCAGCGAGGCTGTCAAGGGTCTGTGCGAAAAATCACAAGGCCATTCGGGGCAGGTCAGGGGTCGCAGGGGGATGGTTCCCATCGCAGGCGGGGGTAGCTCTGGTCCTCGCAGATTGCCCAGGTCCGGGTGAAATCCCAGTCGACGAAGCTGGCCTGCTGTTTCATCCGGCCATCGGCCAAAGGCGTGCCGAGGCCGTTGTCGAGCCCGCCGGGCGGAGGGGCCAGGAAATAGCAGCCGGCGATCCGGGAGAATTGCAGGTCTCTGCCGACGAGAGGGCCGGCATGTCGGGCGGCGCCGGCATTCATTACGCGCCCCGCGGCGTAGCAGCCGGAGATGGTCCCGCTGTAATTGAAGCCCACCAATCCTCCGACGCGCGTCTGCGCGGAAACGGCCGAAAGGTCGGCGGTGGCGTAGCTGTCGGCGACGATGCCCTGTCGATTCGAGCCGACGATGCCGCCGACAGCGAGACTGCCCGCTCCGGCTGCGACGGTCCCCTTTGCGCAGCAACCGACGATGTAGCCCGCATTGGTCCCTGCCACTGCGCCGATGTTCGTGGCGTCCTCGGTGGTCGCAATCGACACGTCGTCCAGGCCGAGGTCGTAGACCCACGCGCCGCTCTCGATCCGCCCGAACAGGCCGCAATCGGTCGCGGCGGCGCCCTCGATGGTCAGGTTCGCGATGCGCCGACCGTTGCCGTTGAAGTACCCGCGCAGGACCGGGACCGGGGCGCGAGCCCACGTGATACCCGCCATGTCGATGTCGGCGGCCAGCTTGTACCAGGCATATCGACTGTACCGCCCGATGGCGCCGAGGTCCTCAGGTGTGGCGATTTGATAGGGATCGTAGGATGTGCCCGAGCCTTCCAGGGCGTGCAGATCGTTCGGATCGTCGAACGCGGTCAGTTGCGGATAGCCTCCGTCGGCGGGAATCCGCCAGATGTCCGCTGTGCCGTCTGAGCGGGCCCCGGCGAGGTCCCACCGGGCAACGCGGAAGGTCTCGACCTCGTGCATCTGCTCTGTTGTCAGCCCCACTCCGGCGGCGCTCTCGGAAGCGCCGCTGGCCTGTCGGTCCCAGAAAGATTGCGTAAAGTCGGTGCGTTGCGTGCCATCGACAGCGCCGATCAGGCCGCCGCGACCGTGGGGGACGCCCGCGTGCATGAGAGAGCCGGTTGCGTAGCAATTGGCGACACTGCCGCCCGTGAGAACCTGGCCGATCAGCCCGCCGAGAGACCGGCTGCCCGAGCCGCCTGCGACGGGGCCCGTGGCGTAAGCGTTGCTGACCGTGCCGCCGAGTACTGAACCGGCCAGGCCGCCGAGGCTGCGGCTACGGTCGCCGGCGGTGACGCTGCCGGTGGCGTAGCTGGTGCTCATTTCACCTCGCAGATGGCCGACCAGGCCGCCAAGGTCGCGGCAGGTATCGCCACCGGTTACAGGGCTCCCGGCGTGGCAGAAGACGATCCAGGCGCTCGAATCGGCACTGCCGGCAAGCCCTCCAAGGCTCCAACTTGCGTCGGAGGCTGCGATGTGGCCTGTGGCGTGGCTATTTTCGATGGAGCCTCCAAGACACCCGCCGACCAGGCCTCCAGCGTCGAAACTCCCGCGTCCGGCGGTGACATCTCCGGTGGCGCGGCTATTGACGATACGCCCGCGATGCACGCCGACCAGGCCGCCAAGCTGAAAGCTGCGGTCGCTGGCCGTCAGCGTTACCGCCGCATGGCAATCGCTGATGCCGCCCCCGTTGGTCCCCACCAGACCGCCGACCCAGTTGCTCTCATCGGCTGTACGGATCGACCCATCGACGTGGCAGTTGACGATGGAGCCGTTGCTGGACCCGGCCAGTACGCCGATGCGACCGGGCCCCTCGATCGAAGCGTTCTCGACACGGAGATCGTAGATGCGTCCGGTCGCTCCCACGGCGCCGAACAGGCCCAGGTACTGGAGCGTTTCGGTGCGAATCGTCAGATTCCGAATCGCATGGCCGTCGCCATAGAAACGTCCGACAAAGCTCGGATACGGGGCCGCATCGGGTTGTCCGTCGTGGGCGATCGCCGCGCCGTCGAACACCCGGCCGCCAGGGAGATTCGGATCGAGATCGAGGTCGTTGACGAGCAGATAATGCCTGCCGAGCAGATTGGGATCGTCGCCGATCGAGACAAGCTGTTCGACGGTGGCGATTTGATAGGGGTCGGCCGGTTCGCCCGTGCCGCCGGCGAACTCGACGGCCGCCGCGCTCGAGGCGAGCGTCGCGACCATGGCGGCGGTGAGGCAGGAGGTTCGGAACATGCTTGGGACCATCACTGCTCCTCGAAGATGTCGAGCACCGGTTCGAAGCCCGGCCACCACTCGGACCACTCCATGTCCTCGAAATAGGCGGCCAGCACGCCGTTGAGATAGACGCCTCTGTTGCCCGGGCGAGGCCGCAGCGATTCGTTGCCGGGAACCTTGCGATAGAAAGCATATCGCGCGAGGTTCTCGCCCTTCATGGCGCCGATCTGGAGTGTGGGACCATAGATCTGCTTGTATTCGACGACGCGCTGCCAGGCGTGGAGCAGCTCATGGGCCAGGCCGACCAGCGGCGGGAACGTGTCCCAGGCGACCGGCGCCCCGTAGGCCCGGGTGATGGTCGGATTCCAATAGACCGTGGCCGAGGGCTGATGGCAGAGGTTTTCGCCGGCAGTAAACTCGATGTGCGGGGCCGTCCATGCCCGAGCGAATCGATCGAAGACGAGCGGTCGGGTCTCGATGGCGGCCACTGTATCGCGCACCGCCGGACAGAGATACATCAGAGCCTGGAGCGGCCAGAAGATCTCCTCGTCGCTACGACTCATCGCCCAGCCGGCCTGTTCGGTCTTCCGGGCTGCCAGATTCGGGTCGTTGCGGGCATACCAGCACCAGGCGTCGATGCTCTCGAACGGCCGCGTCCAGAGGAGCTGGTCGTCCTGGTCGAAACAGGCGAAGGTCAGCGTCGGGGCGCCGTCGGCGTCGGTCATGGCACGGGGATCGTCCAGGTCCAGGAATTCATAGGACAGGGCGACGGCGTCGGGTTTGCCTGCCGTCTGTGCGAGGGTCTGTCGCGGCAGGGCGACCAGCACACAGACGCACAGCACCGTCAGGACCAGCAGGGTCTGAGTCCGGTCGGACGCACGGCGATGAGCTTCCTGAGGAACTGCGTCTACGTCCTGTGGACGCGAGGCCGTCGGGTAGGTTGCCCAGGTCATCTTGTGCCGGTTCATGGTTTCCCTCGACCGTTCAGGCCGACGGAAGCCACCGGCCATCAGAGCATGTGGAAACAACCACGGAAACCATGATAGCAAAAGCAGGGTCGGATTTCCAGCCCCCGGTGATCGGGCTCAATCGTAGAGCCGAGGCTCCTTTCGCCAGTCCTTTTCGGCGTCGTGGCCGTATGTGGTGACGCGGGGGCGTCGCTGGCGCAGGCGGACGGACTCGATGCCGAGATAATAGCCGGTCGAAAGCTGGTTCTTGCCGACGCATTCAAGCCGGAGCGCGTATTTCCCTGGCTCCGGCCAGAAGTCCAGAAGATGGAACTCGCGCGTTGCAACCTCTTTGCTGTACAGGTCCATGACGTCGCCGAGCTTGACACCGTTGAGGTAGGCCTGATAGCGGCCGTAGTCGTACGATTGCGTCAGGACCAGCAGCAGCCGCTTGGGCTCCTTCTTCTCGACTTCAAACGGAATCTCGAACCACGCATTCGACGGACTCTCGGGCTTGTAGAGCAGGTGCCCGCCGGAGTACACGTCCAGGTCTTGCGGCTGGGCATCGCCCTGGCCGTGGAACTTGTCGTCCGTGAATGCCCGGGCGGCGATGATACGGTCGAGATTGGCCAGCGTCCGCTCGCGGGGGGCTCGGGCTGCAAACGTCGGCTGGCCCGTCTGGTACCAGAAGGCGACACTGGAGTAGTCGTCCTCCCGTTCGTTCCAGCTATGGGACTGGTACTGAGGGTTCTCGTCCGGCGACATCCAGCCGAAGTGCTCGAACGTCACCTTGATGCCTGTGTTGAAGACCAGCGGGTCCGCAACGTGCCAGCGATAGGCGCTGGTGTGCCCGCCCACGATGCCCCATTGGTCGAAATAGGGCACCCCGAAGTAAGGCGTGCTGGTCGTCTGGAGCCCCCAGGCCGAGAGGAAGTAGTCCTCCGTCCCCGTGCCCCAGATCGACGCCTTTGGTTCGCCGTCGATGTAGATCTTCTCATCGCCTTCGCCGAACCAGGAGGGGCTGCGGGTCCGCACGCTCAGGACGGTGCCGACGTAGTGCCCCTTGCCCAGCGTATCGAGCACGACATAGTCCTTGCCCTTCTCGACGGGGTACTCCTGGCGGTATTGGGCGTAGAAGTAGGGGGTGTCCTCGTCGATCTTGTCCTTCTTGATCCAGTCGATGTTGTAATACAGCAGACTAACGGGCTTCTCGCTCTGGTTGACGACCTCGACGCGGGCGGACCTGCGGAAGGGCATGTGCCAGAAGCAGTTGTACGAATCGGCGTCCTCGACGACCACCGGCAGGCTGATCACTTCGCTGCGTAGGCCGAAGCTGTTGGCGAAGAAATCGCCCACGGGGGCCTCGACCCCGGGCCGCTCGTCGCCGTCCCAGTAGATCCGCAGCAGCATCTCCTGATGGTTGGCCGAGCCGTTCTTCGCCCAGGGATGCGGCTCGGGGCCGAGGAACGTCATCCAGATATGCGTGATAACCCCCGGACCCTCGACGTCCATCAGGACCTTCGTCTGGCCCGGCGGAACGTTGCTGTTGTCACGGTTGCTGTTCGGGTTGGGTTCGCCTTGCCAGCCTCGCGGGTCCTCGCCCAGCTTGTAGGTCGAGGTGGCCCGCATGCTGCGCCCCTCATGCGGCTTGGCCAACCCGGCCAGAAAGTCTGCCCGGCCGATCGTGCACAGACAGAGAACCAACAGAACCGCCACCGCCTTGATCCGCTCGCTCGCCATACCTCACGCTCCTGACTCGCCGTGCCCACACCGAGGTTCATGCTGCCCACGCTGCAGTGACGATACCCGAACGGTGACCGCACCGTCAAGCCATAGCATCATCTTGCTTGCGCGGCCAGTGCCTCTTGTTGCTTCTTCAGCATGTGGGAGGCGCCGGACTCCGGCAGAGGGATCGTTCGTCGCCCGGCTCAAGGCAGCGATATCCTGCTCCAGCATCTCTGTCAGGTCCGCCGTCTGTGGCGCACCAAGAAAGGCCGCAAAAGCCCCTTCGTGATGCCTCTTCAAGTCGCCCTCTTCGCGTCGCACAGGCCCTACAGCCTTTCCCAAGTAGGCTTTGGCCCGCCCCAGTGCCTCTTGCCAGTCGAACTCGGCCGGCATCGGGTGAGGGACAATCAGCTCGCAGAACGCCAAGGATGCGACCGAATAACCGTCCTCTTTGCGAATCAGGAAGAGGCCGGCGAAGGACAGAACTTGTTCGCATGGAGCCTCTGCGGCCTGTTTCAAGTCACGTAGGCAGTCATCGCACAATCGCTGCTCTCGGTAGTAGAGATGCACCCGCCCTCCAATCTGCGACAACAGATCGGGTGTCGGGAACATCAGGCAGCCATGTTTGTCGCAATGGGCTCCATCGCCATGGTCGGTGTTCCGGCACAGCCCCAGAATGTGACCCAACTCGTGCCTGAGCGTATCGATCCTGGCCTGGTCGGGCCAGGACCGCGCGTAATCGACGTTCCAGAAGATGGTGGACGGGCAGGTGAACAGGACATGAGGCTCACACCTGGCCCCTCTGAACGCCGTCTTGCCGTCGTGGGCAACGATGTGGAGGTACGCCGGTTGCGCGTCATCATCCGGAGGGGGGCCGTCGGTGTACAGGATTGACGCCGCGCTGCGGGGCATGTTCTCGAATTCGCAGGCGGGAATCGGCGGATCGAGAACGACTTCGATGCCGTCCGGCTTGGCACAGTGCTCGCCCAGAAACGCCTTCAATTCGTCGACCAAAAAGGGCGGCAGGTCTACGCCTTTGGTCCGGTCGATCTCCACGTGAAGCCGAGAATAGGGTTTGTCCTGGAGGTAGAAGCGCTCCGGATGCATGTACGCCGCGGCAATCGAGGAGCGGGAGGCGCAGCCGGAAAGCGCGGCCATCGAGAGCAGGGTTACGATCTCACGGGCGATCTTCATAGGCACCGACTGATTCAGTCATAAGAAGCCGTTCCGCATGCTGCAGATTGCGGTATCGTCGTACGCATCTGTACTGTTGTGAGTATGCCCAATCTCTACGCGGGCTGTCAAGCCATGGCGCCGCCGAGGAGGGCGCCGATGAAGAGGGGGGCGCTGATGAAACCCATCGCCGCGAAGAAGCCTCCGGCGGCCAGGACGGCGCCGATCAGGGGCATGAACGTCAATGCCGTGCCGAGGGCGAAAAAGAGCAGGGCGAGGAGGACCGCCGGCAGGAGCACGGCGCCCAGAGCCCCCCCGACGCCGCCGGCCTTCTTGCCCCCGACGAAGCCTGCGATCAGGGGACCGAACAATGGAAGCCAGAATAGCAGCAGCGAGATGACGAACATCCACACCACCGCGGCCCCGATGCTGCCTCTCCTTCCCGCGGGTCTGCCGTTCATTCCTGCCTCCTTCCTCAGTGCTTGCGCTGCCAGACGGCCCCAGGGGCCGACGCCGTCGTGACAGGGAATGTCCTTTGGAAACGCACAACCGCGACGTCGGTCCTCTCACTCGGCGACGACGCTCTCGCATGGTCGCCGAGATGGAGGACGTGTCAAAGAGAGGGGCCTGTTTGTCGCCGTTCCTAACTCCGCTTGAGCAGGTCGCGGATTTCCGTCAGCAGGACCTCTTCTCTGGGAGGTGCCGGGGGCGCTGCCGGGGCTTCCTCTTCTTTCTTCTTCAGAGCGTTCATCGCCTTGATCGCCATGAAGATTGCGAAGGCGATGATCAGGAAGTCGATGACCGTCTGAATGAACTTGCCGTAGTTCAGCGTGACCGCTGCCGTTTCGCCCACGGCTTTCTTCAGGGTGATGGCGAGGTCGGAGAAATCGACGCCCCCGAGCAGCAGCCCGATCGGCGGCATGATCACATCGGCGACAAAAGACGACACGATCTTTCCGAAGGCGCCACCGACGATAATGCCGACGGCCATGTCCACGACATTGCCCCTCATGGCGAACGCTTTGAACTCCTGCAACATACCCATACTCATGACTCCTTACTCAAGGGTTTTGCTGTGTCCCCAACATGCCGGCTGTTCAGACGGTCTGGGCAGCCGCGATTCTCCATTTCCTTCGTGAACGGTGCTCCTGCGCACGATGTGTCCCGAAATATAGTCGTCCCGGTCGGCACCGGTTCAGTCTGTCCTCTACAAAAATCGCCGTGTCCAGATCTGTCGGCTGTCGCCCGGCCATGCCTGGGGTATGCGCTGGTGACCGACCTTGCGGGTATGAGTCCTTGTCTCGATCCATTCTCCCACCCTTTCAACGAATGGCACCGACCTCCCCAATTCGGCGTCCAATATGGCCTGAGTCGGGACGCCTGTCAAGGGCCATCCTTTCATTCGGCCCGCCAAGTCTATTGACAGGCGTGGCTTCCGTACGTCTAATCAGGCAAGGAACCTCAAGACGCGTCCAGATATGCTGGAGTTGTGGAAATGAAGAGACTCTGGGTAAATGCGAGCCCGTACATCAAGGAAATCGCCATCGCGGCGCTGGAAAGCGGCGCCGAGGCGGTCGTTTTGCCCGATGGACAGAGCGATACCGTACGGCAGTTCGGCAAGATCAAGACGGTCGAAGCTTCCGGCGACCTCAAGCCCGGCCTGGACGTCGAGTTCATCGACATCAGCAGCAAGGCCGACGAGGACCGGGCCGCCGCCGTGCCCGCCGGTAAGCTTGTGGTCCTGAAGATGCTCGACTGGACGATCATCCCGATCGAGAACCTGCTGGCCCGCCGGGGCGGCAATCTGATCGTTCGCGTCGAGAACAGCGAGCAGGCCCGGCTGATGGTGGAGATCCTGGAGAAGGGTGTCGATGGTGTCCTGCTCGACACGACCGACGTCAACGAGATCAAGAAAACGGCGCAGATCGTCCATGGGGTCAGCGAGAGAGTCGGCCTGGTCGAGGCCACGATCGCCGCTGTCCGGCAACTCGGCATGGGCGATCGGGCGTGCCTGGACACCTGCACGCAGATGACGCTCGGCGAGGGCATGCTGGTTGGCAACACCGCCTCGGGTTTCTTCCTGGTGCACTCCGAGTCGATTGACAACCCCTATGTCGCCTCGCGTCCCTTCCGCGTCAACGCCGGCGCGATCCACGCCTACACACTGGCGCCGGGCGGGAAGACGAAGTACCTGGCCGATCTGAAGACGGGCGACGAGGTCCTGCTCGTCGATTGGCAGGGACGCAGCCAGGTCGCGTACATGGGCCGCAACAAGATCGAACGCCGGCCCATGATGCTGATCGAAGCCGATGCCAACGGGCAGCCCGTCAGTCTGGTCCTCCAGAATGCCGAGACCATCCGCCTGGTCGATCCGCAGGGCAAGGCCATCGCCGTGACCAGTCTCAAGCCCGGCGACAAGGTCCTCGCCCACACCACCCACGGCGGTCGCCACTTCGGCATGAAAGTCGACGAGTCCCTCGTCGAACGGTGACGGGCGACACGGTCTTACCGATCCTTCTACCGAAGATCGTGTGGTTCATCCGGCATAACCGCGTCGAGGTCGATACCGTGGCCTGCGGCGATTTCTCTTTCTCCTCGCGCCAGAAGCCTTAGCAGCTCCAACTCGTGCTGGGAACGTTCACAGGTTTCGATGCCAACCATCACAGCGGCCGGTCGACCCCGCTGCGTGATCACGATAGGTTCCTAATACGAGAACACGATGCAGCCGCTCAATGACGCCATCGCCAGGATTGCCGCAACCAACAGCAGGATTCTCTCGATCGTCTTCATGGTTTGTGCTCCCAGGTGAAGGTTTCCGTTCCGTGGGGCCCTTGCCCTACACGTTAAAGGCTGTGCGCGCCAGGCCGGTAACCGGTCCCTGGGATGGGGGCAGGGGATCTCCCCGGTGCCCCTGCGGCGGGAGAATTGCGGACAAGGGGCTTGACGGCGGGGTGGATTGTCCTATTCTATGGCTTTTCACGTCCTGGAAAGGAGTCAATCAAGTGCAGGGAAGTATGCCTTCGGGCCAGTTCGTTTTCGAGCCAGCCGCCGTCGAGCCGGTGGCAAGCGTGCTGTATGACGAGCATCTCAAGCGGACGAGCAAGTCGCGGATGAGCCCCTTCGCGGGGTATGTGATGCCGCTGTGGTATTCGTCGATCGCCGCCGAGCACCAGGCCGTTCGTGAGGCGGCCGGGCTGTTCGATTGCACCCACATGGGGGTGCTGGAGTTCTCCGGCGGCGGGGCGGCCGAGTTCCTCAACGCCGCCACCACCAACGACGTTCAGAAGCTCGCCGTCGGGCGGGCCCAGTACAGCTACCTGCTCGACGCCGCCGGCAATATCCTGGACGACATCATCGTCTATCGCCGGGCCGAGACGCTCTACATGGTCGTCGTCAACGCGGCCAACGAGCCGAAGGTCAAGGCCTATCTGACCGAGTTACTGGCCGGGCGGGTGGTGATCGAGGTCGAGCCCCAACGGACGGGACTCCGTCCGTCCGAGCCGTGCATCTTCCGCGACATGCGGGATACGGCCAGTGGATCGGACTGCCGCGTCGATATCGCTTTGCAGGGCCCCGCATCCATCGACGTGCTGGCGAAGCTGTCCGCAGATGGGTCGATCACCGAGACGCTGTCGGGCCTGAGGGGTTTTGCCTTCTTCGAGCAAGAGCTGTCTGGAATTGACTGTCTGATCTGCCGGACCGGATACACAGGATCGCAGGTGGGCTTCGAGCTGTTCGTGCATCCCGACCAGGCTGCCCGGCTCTGGAACCTGATCCTGGAAGCGGGCGAGCCGCTCGGTGTGCTGCCATGTGGGCTGGGCGCCCGCGACAGTCTGCGGATCGAGGCGGGCTTGCCGCTCTATGGGCACGAACTGGACGGTCCGTTCGGAATCTCGCCTTTCGAGGCCGGCTATGGATGGGCCGTCAAGCTTGACAAGGCGTTCTTCGTGGGCAAGGCGCCGATGGCGAAGATCGCTGCGACCTATGACATGCAGGTGGCGCGTCTGGCGTTTGCCGCGACGCAGGGGATTCGGCCGGTCCGGCCCGATGACCCGATCATCGATGGTTGCGGCGTCTGCGTTGGCTGGGTGCTCAGCAGTGCCAAGGCCGGCGAGAAACAGTATGCCCTTGCGTATGTCGGCCGCAATGCGGCGACGGAAGGCAACGCCCTGGGCGCCTACTACCTGGCGCGAAGCCCCAGCCAGGTCCAGCAGGGCCGGGCCGAACGCATGGACAGAGGACAACAGGCACAGGCCGATCTGATGGGAACCGTCGTCGGCCGATTCGAGAAGTTCTGACAGGAGGCAATGCAATGGTCGTCGAGGGTTTGCTTTACACCAAAGACCACGAATGGGCGAAGGTTGAAGGTGACATCGTCACGATGGGGATCACCGACTATGCGCAGGAGCAGTTGGGCGAACTGGTGTTCGTTGAATTGCCCGAAGTGGGCAAGGAAATCGCGGCGCGCAAGGAGATCGCCGTGGTCGAAAGCTCCAAGGCGGCCGGCGACGTCTACAGCCCCGTCACCGGTACGGTCACCGAGGTCAACTCCGAGCTGGCCACCCAACCCGAGCTGATCAACGAAGACTGTTACAAGGGCGGCTGGATCTGCAAGCTGAAGCTCACCGACAAGAAATCACTCGACAACCTGATGGACGCCAAGAAGTACCAAGAGTACCTCGACACGCTATAGGTCCAATCGGTCCTATTGGTCCTATTTCCTCGGAGCGAAGATGGAATTCATTCCACACACAGTAGAGCAACAGCAGGAGATGCTCTCCGAGATCGGCCTGACGATGGACGGCTTGTTTGCCGACATCCCCGCCGATCTGAAGGCCAAGTCGTTCAATTTGCCGGCGGGTCTGAGCGAGATGGAGGCCCGCAGTCGTCTCGCTGAGCTGGCGGGCAAGAACTCGATCGACCTGACGCTTTTCCTGGGCGGCGGGTTCTACGACCACTTCATCCCCTCGGCGGTCTATTCGATCATCTCGCGCAGCGAATTCTACACGGCCTATACGCCGTACCAGCCCGAGTTGTCACAGGGCACCCTGCAGGCGATCTACGAGTACCAGTCGGCCATCTGTCGGCTCACCGACATGGAGGTCTCCAACGCCTCGCTCTATGACGGTGGCACCGCCATGTACGAGGCGATGATGATGGCCCTGCGCATCACGGGCCGCAATAGGGTTATCATCGACGACAGCGTCAATCCGATCTACCGTGTGATGATCCACTCGTATACGCGGAATCTCCAGATCGACCTGGAGGAGACACACTGCACCGATGGCCTGGCCGACCGCAACGAGATCCTCGACAAGCTCGACGATCAGACTGCCGCGATTATCGTTCAGAACCCGAACTTCTTCGGTTGCATTGATGACTTCACCGACTTGGCCAAGGCCGCTCACGAAAAGGGGGCGCTGCTGCTGGTCTCGTGCTACCCGATCTCGCTGGGCATCCTCAAAACGCCCGGCGCCATGGGCGCCGACATCGTCACGGGCGAAGGCCAGAGTCTCGGCATGCCGATGTCGTTCGGCGGTCCGTATCTCGGTTTCATGGCCGCCCGCAAGGAGCACGTGCGCAAGATGCCCGGCCGCGTCGTCGGCGAGACGACCGACCGCGAAGGCCGCCGCGCGTTTGTCCTGACGCTCCAGGCCCGCGAGCAGCATATCCGACGCGACAAGGCGACGTCGAACATCTGCTCGAACGAGGCGCTGTGCGCCCTGACGGCGCTGGTGTATCTGTCGCTTCTGGGCAAGGAAGGGCTTAAAGAAACCGCCCAGCGCTGCGCCGACAAGGCCAGCTACGCCTACCAGCGGCTGACCGCGATCAGAGGTGTCGAACCTCGCTTCAAGACCCGGTGGTTCTTCAACGAGTTCGTCGTTGATCTGCCCTGTGAGGCGGCGGACGTGTTCGCCAGACTGATCGAGAAGGGCTTTGCCGCCGGTTTCCCGCTGAGCCGGTACTATAAGAAAATGGAAAACTCCATGCTGATCTGCGTGACGGAGAAGCGCACCAAGCAGGAGATCGGCATGCTGGCCGAGGCGTTGGAAAGCGTACTGTGAAATCAAGAATCAATCATGAAAAATCAAAATTGCGGAATCGCCTTCGGCGATAACTTCTTGCGTTTTGGTCTGTAGTTTTGATCTTTACTTTCTACATTTTGATCTGCCTTATGGGTGTGCTATGAAGCTCCTGTTTGAAAGAAGCGTGCCGGGCCGCCGGGGCGTCTGCCCCGGGCCGAGCGACGTGCCCACATCGGTCAATATCAAGGACGACCTGCTGCGCGACCGGGGTGCGGCGTTGCCCGAACTGAGCGAGCTGGACGTCGTGCGGCACTTCACCGAACTGTCCCGGCGCAACTTTGGCGTCGATACGAACTTCTACCCGCTCGGTTCCTGTACGATGAAGTACAACCCCAAGGTCGCCGAACGCATCGCGAGCTATCCGGGCTTCGCGCATCTGCACCCGCTGCTGCCGCAGTTGCGCATGGGTGGCATGCTGATCCAGGGCGCCCTGGCGATCCTCCATGAGATGGACGTGTTGCTGCGCGAGATCACGGGCATGGGCGGCTTCACCATGCAGCCGATGGCCGGCGCGCACGGCGAACTGACCGGTATGATGATCATGGCCGCCTACCATCGCGACAAGGGCAATAAGAAGACCATCCTGCTGGCCCCCGACAGCGCCCACGGTACCAACCCCGCCAGCGCCGCCATCGCGGGCTATCGTGTCGTCTCGATCCCCAGCGATGCCGACGGCGTGATGGACCTGAAGGCTCTGAAAGCTGCGATCAACGACGAGGTCGTCGGCGTGATGCTGACGTGCCCCAACACACTGGGCCTGTTCAACCCGCACATCCGCGAGATCTGCGACCTGATCCACAGCGTCGACGGCCTGGCCTACTACGACGGCGCCAACCTCAATGCGATCGTCGGCAAGGCCCGCCCGGGCGACTTCGGCTTCGACATCGTCCACCTGAACCTGCACAAGACCTTCGCCACGCCTCACGGCGGTGGGGGCCCCGGAGCCGGACCGGTCGGCGTCCGCGACCACCTCGTTCCGTTCCTGCCCGTCTCGGTCGTGGTCAAACGCGCCGACGGCACCTATGCACTGGAGTACGACCGGCCCAAGTCCATCGGCTACATCGCGCCGTTCTATGGCAACTTCGGGATCGTATTACGGGCCTACGTTTATATCCTGCTGCTGGGCAAAGATGGTCTGGCTCGCGTTGCCGAAAACGCCGTGCTCAACGCCAACTACGTCCGCTGCAAGCTGAAGGACCACTACGCTCCTGCCTTCGACAAGCTCTGCAAGCACGAGTGCGTCTTCAGCACGACCGAGAAGATGGCCGCCAACGGCGTTCACGCCATCGACATCGCCAAGGCCCTGATCGATCGCGGCTTCCATCCGCCGACGGTCTACTTCCCGACCATCGTCAAAGAGGCCATGATGATCGAGCCCACCGAGACCGAGAGCAAGGAGACGCTCGACGCCTTCATCGCCGCCATGATCGAGATTGCCGAACTGGCACAGAAGGACCCCGAAGCGCTCAAGGCCGCCCCCGTCACGACCCCCGTCTCGCGCCCCAACGAAACCGCCGCCGCCAAGAACCTCGACATCGCCTGTCTGGGATAGAGGCTTCCCAGGGGTGTCGATGGCCAAGGCCTGACTGACGACTTACTGTCCTTCGCGGAAGTAGCTGGATGTTGATTTGGTGAACAGCTTCCACCCGTCGGCGGTCTCGTGGAACAGCAGGGCGGGACCGTCCGTGAAGACCACGATCATGTCCCCTTCTACCCTTCGACCGTAGAGTTGCTCCAGCTTTTCCGCCTGGCTGGTGTTCACCTCGATGGATTCGATTGCAGCAATGGCGATCTCGTCCAAGTCCCCTGGCTTTTCCACGAGCCGTTGGTGTCGTCGCTCTCTTCTCTGTGCGACGGTCAGGTCTCTGCCGTCGATTTCCTTGTGCGTCTCGTCGTCCCAAAACGCAACATAGCCATTGACGTCGTTCGCCTTGCAGATCTGCTGCAAGGACAGGAACGCCGCTCGTACCTCTTCGATCTGCTTGTCCAACTGGGCTATATCATCTCCCGTCTGCTTCGTGGCAGAAGCCGCGTCAGACACCGGCGGGGTCGCTGTCTGCTGCTCGCTGTTTCCCGCCAGGGGCTCGCTCTGGACTGAGTCCGCATCCGTCTCTTCCATCGTCTGGTCGTCCGGCTTGCCACAGCCCCACAACAGGAAGGACACTGCCAACGCGATGCCGACAGAGGCGATGATCCTTGTAGTCCTCACGCCAGTCTCCTTTCCACTCACATGATCTTGCTCACGAGGGCCGGCACGCCAGCTCGGGGTTCGTCGGGAGAACACACCATCTCCATCGTCCAAGACGCACAACGCACTGATTTGTTACCAAGGAATTGTGACCCGCCAAAGCAGAAAGCCCCGGCTTTGCCTCAACGAAGCCGCCACCAAGAACCTGAATATGGCCTTGCTCTAATACCGGCGCGGTTGGAGACCGGATGCGAAACGGGTATGGGCGGGGGATCGATCGGATGAAAGAAAAACGCCGCAATCCGACTTGTCCGGCCGATCGCGGCATGGTACCTCAGAAACGATTGGAGACGAAGGGAATCGAACACGTCCCTTTTTCGCTTCAAAAACGCCGATTTCTGCAAATCCTGCGAAAAACGGCGCGCAATCCGGCGCGCTCTACGGCAATTTCGACCCCGATTTGGGCCGGATCGTGGCGGCCTGGCCCCGTCTGTCCGAGGCGGTCAAACGCTCGATCCTCACGGCCGTTGAAGACCATCAATCCCACGGCGCGAACAGTGCGCCGGAATGACGAGGCCGCGCTAGATCCTCGCGTTACGCTTCGGTCGGCTGGCGTGTCCGTCTCGCGGCCGGACGGTTGGCCTTGGTTTTCACAATGTCGGGGGGGCAACGCGCGCGCACGCGTTGGGGCTCGCGAATTTATCGACGGGAAAAATAATCCCCAAGGGCATCTGGCGCTTGATCTGCGCATCGACTTGCCCTGAGCCAACCGAACGCTGCTGTCGCCGAAAGAAGTCCTGTGGGCCTCTCTGAGTGATGATCTCCCTTTCATCCGGCCCATACGTCGGACCAAAGCGAGATCGGGTCTCCTGCGCAATCCGACATAGCGACTTTCGGGCGGGGAGCGATTGCCGATGAAGCGAATCGGCGGTAAGATCGACCTGCCCGGATCGGGAGGCTTTGGCGGCCGGAAACGATCCGGGCAGGCAAGGCATGAAAAGCCGCTCCCATCCTATCGCCTTCCTGTCTTGCGTCAACGAGATTCTCCGGCCGCTGCATAACGCAGAAGCGGAATCATTGAGCATGGGGAAGACGAAAGAGAGCCTGCACGAACGCCTGAGCCTGTTGAAGCGCATCAAGGGGATGCTCCAGCGCGGATCGGGATTGCTCTTCGACGCGCTGTTTGAACTACGGGACCTGGATAAACCACATAGGTGGCAAAGCCCTTTGATCGTGAAGTGGGTGACGCATCAAGGTCATCCTGCCTCCTGGAATTGGCAATTGGCCTGGGGGCAGACACCGAAGAAGGCGAAGGACGGGCACTATCGCAGCATCAACCTCGCTATCCGTTGGACTCAGAGCGAGATCAAGTCGATGGATTCAAAGGCCGCTGGCGCAAGTGGGGCATCGGCCGAAGAGGGGCCTTTGTCAACCGTAGTGACGAAACGCGCGATAATGAAAGTCCTTGGTTTTGACAGCTACGAGACCTTGGACGCCTGGGCGGAGGATGCGGACAAGCTGAAACGAGTCGGGAAGAACCGACAACGCTGGCAAGTGCGCCTCAGCCGATGCGCTCCTAACGAGCGAGAGAAATTCGAAAAGCTACGAAGCTGATTTTGCAGAACTGGTCGAAACTCACGTCAACTCTCATGTCACTGTCTTCCCTTGCCTACTCTGCGCCCGTACCCTCAGGGCATGAATACGCAGTTGCTCACACCGACCGAAGTGGACTTGCTTTTTCGCTATAAGCTGGGACGTTCTCAGAAGTTGGCCAAGGCAGGCCTATTGCCTCACGTTCTGTTGCCCGACGGCGAAATCCGTTTCGAAGAAAACGAGATTGCGGGGCTCATCAGGCACATTTCACGGAAGGGATTTTGCGATGCTGCACGATGAAAAAAAGCCGGGGCTGGCAGGCACCCGGCGGCGAACAGAGACACAACCATGCTATCGTCTGGACTGCCCGTTGTCAAGGGCTTTGGCTGGTTTGCGGCTCTCTGATTTTGCATTGGCCTGCTTGCGGCTGGATGCTGAGGGGGGCTGTGAGCCGGTTTCATTGGAACAGATCCTCCTTCGGGCGCGCGGGCTTCGTGTGCGGCGGGGCAGGGCATGACGTTCGACCGCTTCAAGTCACGTGTTGAGCGGGCTGGACCGGTTCACAAGGACGGGCGGGGTTGGCGCGGGCGCTGTCCCTGCCACGACGATGACGGCAAGCGGGGCGATCTGTCGTTCGAGGAACGCGACGGGCGCATCCTGCTGCACTGCTGGAAGGGTTGTGACGCCAAGTCCATCGTCGGCGAGCTGGGGCTGAAGTGGTCCGATCTGTTCCTTGACGGCAAGCCGGACGGAGAACGCCGGACTGCTGCACCGAATCGGAAACAGCGCGGCTATCAGGATGTCCAGACGGCCAGGCGGTCCCTGGCCAAGCGGTTCAAGGGCCGGTTCACGCAAGCTTGGCGGTACGAAGACACCGACGGCAACGAATCGTTTCACGTCCTGCGCTTTGATGATGTGCCGGGCAAGGGCAAGGACTATCGGCCGATCCATCGGGAGGACGGGCGCTATGTCGTGGGCGATCCGCCGGGCCAATTGCCTCTATACAACCTGGTGGCCCTGTTGGCCCAAAGGGACCAAGTGGTCTATGTGGCTGAAGGCGAGAAATGTGGCGACGTGCTGGCGTCCCTTGGACTGCTGAGCACGACTTCAGCGCACGGGGCGCATGCGGCCGACAAGAGCGACTGGACACCTCTGGCCGGGCGCGATGTTGTCATCGTCCCGGACAACAACGCCGACGGCGAACGGTACGCCGACGATGTCTCCAAGCTGCTTCTCATTTTGACTCCGCCGGCGAAGGTGCGCATCCTGCGCTTGCCCGACTTGCGGCGTGACGAAGATATTGCCGACTGGATCGAGAAGCGGGACGCCGTCGAGACGGACACCTTGCGGGCGCGGCTTGAAGAGCTGGCGAAGGCGATTCGACCTGTGACGGCCGGACGCGCGGCGGGCATGGAAGCGGTTTACGTGTCGCTGGACACCGTGGAAGCCAAGGATGTTCACTGGCTCTGGCAAGACCACTTTCCGTCCGCGATGCTGTCTCTGTTGATCGGCGTGGAGGGCAACGGTAAGACGTTCGTCTCCCTGGATATGGCGGCTCATGTCACCACGGGAACACGCTGGCCGGACGGCGTGACGGACCGTGACTGCCCGACGGCCGGGAATGTCGTCTTCCTGACCAGTGAAGACCACCTGGCCTATACGGTCCGACCTCGTCTGGACGCGATGAAGGCGGACGTGTCTCGCGTGTTCGCCCTGAAAGGTGTTCGGACGGAAAAAGGAGAGGAGTTCTTCGACGTGTTGCGTCATCTGTCCGCGCTTGAAGATATGATTCAAAAGGAAGGTGACGTTCGCCTGGTCATCGTGGACCCACTGACGGCGTTTCTGGGCACGACCGACCAGCATCGCAACGGGGAGGTGCGCACGGCTTTGTCGCGCTTCAGCGCAGTGGCGGAGCGGTATGGTTGCGCCGTCGTCGGGATTAGTCACCTATGCAAGGACGCGAGCAAGGCGGCGATCCATCGGACCATTGGCAGCGTCGCGTTCAGTGCGGCCGCGCGAGCTGTCTGGCTTGTCGCCCAAGATAAGCGCGACGAGGAGCGCCGGTTACTGGTCCCGGTCAAGTGCAACCTGAGCAAGCTGGCGCGGAGCCTGGCCTTCCGCATTCGCGACAACGCCGTTGATTGGGAGCCAGGGCAATTCGATTACGACGCCGACGAAATCCTGGCTTTAGACCGGGACCAAACTACAGCGCTGGACGAAGCGGTTCAATGGCTCCGCGAGCTGCTGGCCGACGGACGGATGCAAGCGAAGGAAGTGCAGCGCCTCGCGAAGCAGAATGGGATTGCCGAGACGACCCTGCGGCGCGCGAAGAAGGTGGCCGGAATTGTCGCTAAAAAAGAGGGCATTGGACCCGCGAGCGTCTGGTGTTGGAGGCTGCGCGATGAAAACTGACAACCGCGTTCTTGGGCGAAAAATCCAAAGGCGGCCAAATGAGTCCTTTCACGCGTGCGCGCGCGCGGGGGGACGCCAACTTGGCCATCTTGAAAGGCGGCCAAGATGTCACTGGAATCCCAAAGACTGCCATCGTTATCCAAAGGCTGCCATAAAACCAGCTCTTACGTGTGCGCGCGCAGGGTGTGTTGATCCCGTACTTCATCCAGTGATTGACTGAGGAGAATTTGCCATGCGAAGACGACAGAAGCCACCAGTGGCCGAGCCGATGCTCTGGACGGCCCGACAGACGGCCGAGGTCTTGAACGTCTCGGAGCGGACCGTGTTCACGCTGACCAAGGCCGGGAAACTTCCGGTCGTGAAGATAGGCGAACGCGGCATCCGCTACGATCCCCGCGACGTTCGCGCCTGGATCGAGGCAGCGAAGCGCGGGCAGAAGAGACATTGACTTGTCGGCGGCCGCTGCGATTCAGAACACGACGGTTGACGCTGACGTGTCCCGTTGGGTGGCTTCTGTGGGCGATGTCCTTCATGCGAAGCTGGCGGCCGTCGGCCTGGTCCGACCTCGTATCAAGCCAGCGTCACAACCGGAGCCGACATCGGAGACGGAGCCGCAAGTCTGCCTTGGCGCGTTCCTGGACGGCTATCTCAAGGACCGTGACGACTTGAAGCCGAACAGCCTGCTGGTCTACGGTCACACGCGCCGGACGTTGGTTCAGTTCTTCGGCGCAGACAAGCCCTTGGCCGAAATCACCGAGTACGACGCCGAACAGTGGCAACGGTTTCTCATTCGCCAAGGATTGAGCAAGGCGACCGTCCGCAAGCGAAGCGCGAATGCCAAGGTGTTCTTCAAGGTGGCGATCCGGCAGGGACGCATTGCGTCGAATCCGTTCGCGCATATCAAGAGCACATCTGTCGCCAATGACGAGCGCTTCTACTTCCTGAGCCTGGACGATACACAGAAGGTTCTGGACAACTGCCCGGACGCGCAATGGCGCTTGATCTTCGCCTTGGCTCGCTACGGCGGATTGCGAACGCCGTCCGAAACGCTCTCGCTTCGCTGGGAAGACGTAGCCTGGCAGGAGAACCGGATACTGGTCCGATCCCCAAAGACCGAACACCACGAAGGCAAAGACAGTCGGCTTGTGCCGATCTTTCCCGAACTGCGTCCGTACCTGCTGGCGGCCTTCGAGGAAGCGGAGCCGGGAAGCGAGTACGTCATCACCCGATACCGCCAGGAGAACACGAACCTGAGAACGCAACTGAAGCGCATCCTCAAGCGGGCGGGCCTCAAGCCCTGGCCGCGTTTGTTCCAGAACCTGCGCAGCACCCGCCAGACGGAGCTTTCCGCCATCTGGCCGGAGCATACCGTCTGCGCCTGGATGGGCAACTCGAAGGCCGTCGCTATGAGGCACTACCTGCAAGTGCGGAATGAGGACTTCGAGCGGGCCGCAAACACCCCCACGGGGACGGCGCGCCAGGCGGCGCGCAATCCGGCGCGCTTTGGAGCCGAAACGAGTCGCACGGAGGGGCAAGGCGCAACCGGGCCAGAAGGGGAAACCGGGGTTTTTTCCGCTCCAAACGGCGAATTGCGGATTAACGCAAGTCCTTGCAGGACAAAAACTTGGAGACGAAGGGAATCGAACCCTCATTCCTGCGATGCGACCGCAGTGTGCTCCCGTTACACCACGTCCCCGTGTTCAACGCCATCCATTTTAGCCATAATCGGCGAAGTGTCAACGTTTTCTTAAGTGCCTTTTAAAAAATCACTTAAGCACTGTCAGAATCGCCACTTCTCGAAACAGACGATGGATTCGAACGGTTCTCGGCGGTGTTCTTTGGGGGAGTCAGCCGGGTAGCCCAGAGCCAGGAGTTCGATGATCTCGATGCTTTCCGGAATCCCGACGACGGCGCGGACCTTGTCGGGGTAGAACGAGCCGATCCAGCAGGTGGCAAGCCCTAATTCTGTGGCCTGCAAGCACATA
>Ga0209510_1001225_pt1 | contig 30109 bp, 32 predicted proteins | sample BiotimSIPDNA_FD_185749 | JGI IMG/M metagenome (GOLD analysis project Ga0209510, IMG submission 185749) | Anaerobic biogas reactor microbial communites from Washington, USA - Biogas_R1 time_0 SIP DNA (SPAdes) (version 2) | ecosystem: Engineered > Bioreactor > Anaerobic > Unclassified | place...
GGGAGGGTTTTACAAGATGGCGAAGGAGCATTTTGACAGGACGAAGCCGCACCTGAACATAGGAACGATCGGTCACATAGACCATGGCAAGACGACGTTGACGGCGGCGATAACGAAGACGCTGGCGTCAGTGGGTTGGGCGGATTTCACGCCTTTTGACCAGATTGACAAGGCGCCGGAAGAGCGCGAGCGTGGTATCACGATCAATATAGCCCACGTGGAGTACCAGACGGAGAAGCGGCACTACGCTCACATAGACTGCCCGGGTCACGCTGACTACATCAAGAACATGATCACCGGAGCGGCCCAGATGGACGGAGCGATCCTGGTGGTATCGGCGGCAGACGGTCCTATGCCGCAGACGCGGGAGCACGTACTGCTTGCCCGCCAGGTGAACGTGCCTGCGCTGGTGGTATTCATGAACAAGGTGGACATGGTGGACGACGCGGAACTTCTGGATCTGGTGGAGATGGAGATCAGGGACCTTCTGAACAAGTACGAATTTCCCGGGGACGAAGTGCCGATCATCAGGGGATCAGCCCTGAAGGCTCTCGAGAGCGACGAGATGACCCGGGAGAACGAGTGGTGCAAGTCGATCTGGGAGCTGATGGACTCGTGCGACAGCTACATTCCTGAGCCGGTACGTGAAGTGGACAGGCCGTTTTTGATGCCCATCGAGGACGTATTCACCATTACGGGCAGGGGCACTGTTGTGACGGGCAGGGTAGAGCGCGGAATCATCAAGGGCGGCGACGAAGTGGCTATTATCGGTATGCAGGAAGACATCAAGAAGACGGTTGCCACGTCGCTTGAGATGTTCAGGAAGATCCTTGACGACGCGAGGGCAGGGGACAACGTTGGAGTTCTTCTGCGGGGCGTAGGCAAGGACGACGTGGAGCGTGGACAGGTACTGGCGAAGCCTGGCAGCATCACGCCCCACAAGCACTTCAAGTCCGAGGTGTACGTACTGAAGAAGGAGGAGGGCGGCCGTCACACGCCGTTCTTCAGCGGTTACAAGCCGCAGTTCTACTTCAGGACCACCGACGTGACGGGAGACATCAAGCTGCCCGAAGGTGTCGAGATGGTAATGCCGGGAGACAACGCGACCTTTGAGGTCAAGCTGATCCAGCCCATCGCCATGGACCAGGGGCTGCGTTTCGCGGTCCGCGAGGGCGGCAGGACCGTCGGCGCCGGCGTCGTCACAGAGATACTCGATAACTGATCCAACTTTATTGTGAGAAGAGGTTCGACAATTCATGGCAGACCAGATCGGGCTCCAGTGTACCGAGTGCAAGCGCCGTAACTACGTGACCACCGTCAACAAGAAGAAACAGCAGAAGAAGCTGGAGAAGAAGAAGTATTGCAAGTGGTGCAAGGCTCATACCTTGCACAAGGAAACGAAGTAGTGTAGAATACCTTTCGCGCGCAGGTCCGTGGCTCAATTGGCAGAGCACCGGTCTCCAAAACCGGGGGTTGCAGGTTCAAGTCCTGCCGGGCCTGCCATTATGTTCAAGTTCAGGAGGCCGAGGCTTTTATGAAACTAATGAGTTTTATCCGCGAGGCGAAAGCAGAGCTCAAAAGGGTCACCTGGCCCAGCAGACAGCAGGTCTGGTATTCGACCCTTGTCGTCATTGCGGTGACATTCCTGGTCGCGGCCTACCTCGGGATAATCGACGTACTGCTCACGGCGGTATTCTCCAGGGTGATCCGGTAGGAAAGACCCCTGGTCAGTTGTACAGATGAAACAGAGCCACTTTCTCGGGAGGATAGGGGGCCGGGTAAGGCCCCCTTTCAAGTGATGATTGACAAGAGAGAAAGACACTGGTACATAATTCAGACCTATTCAGGGTATGAGAACAGGGTAAAGGCCAACCTCCAGCAGCGCATTGCCACAATGGGCATGGATGAGAAGATCTTCCATGTCCTTGTTCCCATCGAAGAGAGGGTCACCGTAAAGGATGGGAAGAGCAAGCGTACCAAGAGGAAGGTCTTCCCCAGCTATGTCCTGGTGGACATGATACTCGACGACCAGTCCTGGTATGTCGTACGTCATACGCCCGGTGTCACGGGCTTCGTCGGCGCCGGGAGCTACCCCATACCGCTCACCGAGCGGGAAGTCAGCGAGATCATGAACAAGATCGGCAAGGAACAGATCAAACCCAAGATCGAGATAGACCTCAAACCTGGAGACGTGGTACGGGTAAAGGCAGGACCCTTCGAGGGCCAGGTGGGCCCAGTCGCAGAGGTGCTGGAAGACAAGGGAAAGGTCAAGTTCTCCGTTACCGTTTTCGGCCGGGACACCCTTGTGGAGGCCGACTACACCGATCTCGACAAGATCTGAAGCAACGTCTTTTTTATCGCCCGGAAGAAGCCGGGCTATGTAGGAGGGAAATTGGCAAATGGCAAAGAAAGTAATAGCACAGATCAAACTGCAGCTGCCTGCAGGTAAGGCGACACCTGCCCCACCTGTAGGGCCGGCTCTCGGTCAGCACGGCGTGAACATCATGGAGTTCTGCAAGCAGTTCAACGCCAAGACGGCCGATCAGCCTGGGATGATCATCCCGGCGGTCCTGACGGTCTTTGCGGACAGGAGCTTCACCTTTATCCTCAAGACACCCCCGGCAAGCGTCCTCCTCAAGAAGGCTGCGGGGCTCGAAAAGGGTTCCGGTGAGCCCAACAAGGTAAAGGTCGGCAAGGTGACACTGGACCAGGTCCGCGAGATCGCCGAACTCAAGAAGGTCGATCTCAACGCCAACGACGTAGAGGCCGCCATGGAGATGATCAAGGGCACCGCTGTTTCCATGGGCATCGAGGTAGTCTAGTCCGGGAAGAGGTAACAAGGGATCCACCGCCGGCAAGGCCCGGCGTATCCGGTGGGAGAGCCCGACAAAGGCTCGTCTGGACCACAGGGAGGTAAAAGGACATGAAGAGGAGAAGCAAAAGGTACCTCACCATTGCCGCCATTGCCGAAAAGGTGACGAAAGAACCGCTCGGCAGCCTCAGGGAAGCCATTACCCTGGCCAAGGAGAACGCTACTGCCAAGTTCGACGAGAGCCTTGAGATGCACGTTCGCCTCGGCGTCGACCCACGCCACGCAGACCAGCAGGTCCGCAGCACCACTGTTCTCCCCCACGGGACCGGTGTCGTGAAGAGAGTTCTCGTCATCGCAGCAGGGGAGAAGGTCAAGGAAGCCCAGGACGCGGGCGCCGACTTCGTCGGTGGAGAGGACATAGTTCCGAAGATCGAAGGCGGCTGGCTGGACTTCGATTCAGTGATCGCTACCCCGGACATGATGAAATCCGTGGGCAAACTGGGCAAGATCCTCGGTCCCCGTGGTCTCATGCCCAGCGCCAAGACCGGTACGGTGACCTTTGACGTTGCCCACGCCGTCAGCGAGATCAAGGCAGGAAAGGTCGAGTTCAGGGTCGACAAGTTCGGTATCATCCACAACTCCTTTGGCAAGGCCGGGTTCTCCTTCGAGGACCTCTACGATAACGGCAAGGCCCTTCTGGGCGCCATAGTCAAGGCCAAGCCGCCGGCAACCAAGGGGCAGTACATCAAGAGCCTGGCTATCACGTCGACCATGGGAGTATCCTTCAAGATCGATCCCAACGCTGCGGTAAAGGAACTGACCGCGGAGTAGACGTACTGGACTAAAAAGCAACAGCTGCTATAATTTCACCGTTCCAACGACCGTAGACAGCGGGTGCGCCCGATGCGCTTAATGTCTTGCCCGCCGAGGTCTGGATGAGCGAAGAACGCATGTATTGTTGGTGTGTTCAGAACTCCCGGGCCCGGAGGGTCCGGGAGTTCTTTTTATGTAAGGAGGTGAATGAATGCCTTCGCAATCGAGGATCCAGCAGGTTGAGTTGCTGAGGGAGAAGCTCCAGGAAGCAGAAGCCGTTTTCGTATGCGAGTACAGGGGACTGAACGTGTCAAGGATCACAGCACTGAGAGCGGCGATCCGCGGAGCCGGCGGCGAGATGAACGTGGCCAAGAATACCCTGATGGAGATAGCCCTCCACCAGGAATCCATGCCCGTTCCCGAATCTGTCATGACCGGTCCCAACGCCTTCACCATTGCCAAAGGGGATGCCGCGGCAGTGGCAAAGGTGATAAGGGACTTCTCCAGGGAGAAGGGTAACGAGGCCCTTGTGATCAAGGGAGCCATCCTGGGAGATCACATCCTCTCGGCGGACCAGGTCAGGGCACTGGCCGATCTGCCTTCGAGGGAGGTCCTGCTGGCACAGCTTGCAGGAACGATGATAGGCCCCGTCAGAGGTCTGGTAACGGTGCTTTCCGGCACCACTCGCGGACTCGTGACATGTCTTTCAAGAATAAAGGAGCAGAAGGAAGAAAAGGCAGCCTGAAAACGATATCAAATCCCAACGGGTGTAAATGAAAAAGGAGGAACAGAAAATGACCGCAGCCAAGAAGGCAGCAGAAGGTGAAGAAGTAGTGACCGAAGTTACCGAAGAGAAAAAGCCCGCGAAGAAGACCGCATCCAAAGGCCTTTCGAAGGGAGACATCATTGCCGCCATTGAGCAGATGTCCGTTCTCGAACTCTCCGAACTCGTCAAGGAGCTCGAGGACAAGTTCGGCGTATCGGCAGCTGCCCCTGCTATGGCAATGCCCATGATGGGCGCCATGCCCGGTGTCGCCGCTCCGGCCGAAGAGGAGAAGACCGAGTTCGACGTCATCCTCAAGACCACCGGTACCAACAAGATCGCGACGATCAAGGTTGTACGCGAACTGACCGGCCTCGGCCTCAAGGAAGCCAAGGACCTTGTCGACGGCGCTCCCAAGCCCGTCAAGGAAGGCGTCTCCAAGGAAGAAGCCGAAGAAGTCAAGAAGAAGATAGAAGAAGCCGGCGCAGAGGTCGAGCTCAAGTAGTTCTTCCCCCATATTTGTTGACCTTGCAGGGAGCCTGGGAAAGCCAGGCTCCCTTTTCTTTTCCTGTGTCAGGAAGAAAACCCTCTATCTTTTGAATATTGCCAGATAAGGGTAAATACGTAGCGGAAAATCCTTAAAAGTATTACAATTGTCCCATGAAAAGCACGGCATTGTTTCGACTTGCTAAACAAAGAAAGGGTTTTTCCCTTGTCGAGGTTCTTATTGCAATGGTTATACTTGCCATTGCTCTGCTGGCCCTTGCGGGTGTTGTGGTTTCCACGACCATGTTGATGGCTCATACCATCGACAAGGAAAACGCTGTCAACCTGGGGGCTGAAAAACTGGAAACCCTGGAAGCAGATTATGATGGTATTGTCGATAGCGCTGATGTTGTGGGCAAATTCACTCGTACCTGGTCTGTGGACTCAGAAACCGGGGGCAAAACCGTAAACATGACTGTCCAATGGAACGGGATCCTGGGAAGCAGAGAGATCAATTTTGAACGGTATGTATCAGACCCGGCTCTGGAATGAAGTTTCGGATTTTTCAAGGAGATCTCAAATGGCTGAAAAGATAACAGATATCAAGGATAAGAGGTCTGCTTTTACTCTTGTGGAATTGCTCCTTGCGATGCTCGTACTGGCCATCGTAATGGGGAGTGTGCTGAGTCTGGGGTATGCTTACATAAAGCACTTCGAACAGGCAAATGAAATTACCGTTGCCAAGGATCGTGCAACCATGGTTCTCACCTATCTGGAACGAAGGATCCTCCACACAGGGCTAGGTATGCATACTGTCCTTGTTTCCGGAGACGATTTTTCGGATTCGTTTGAGGGGCTTTGGGATAATCCTGTTTTTGATGAGCCTGTTTTTGATGAGCCGTGGCAAAGACCAGTTTTTTTGCCAGAGCAACCTGAAGAAGGGCTGGAAAGCGAAAGCGCAGAACTAATAATCGCCTACTCTGTGCCTTCGGGTGTTCATACTGTTCAGTCGGGCGATGTCACAATTGCCGACTCAAATGTAGAAATATCCAAAACGCCTGGAGATGGTGTCGAAAAAAATTCAGTGACAAAAACAAAAGGGTGGGTCGTGTTCCCATCTGTGCCCATGCCGTTCTTTGTATCGGACGTTGTCGAAACAGTGGATAATGAAACACTTGTTCTTCAAGCCCGATATGGGGATTGGTCCATTCCAATAAATGACGAACTCCATTTTGTTCGTTTTTTGCGGGCTTTCATTGAGGACCAGCAGTTCAAGGTTCAAGATCTTACGATAAGTGGAGCGCAGCCGGTGATCGAAGGCATTCTAGGACTAAAAGTGGTTCTGAATGACAGGAACGTTTTGACTGTCTCTGTCCTTGCAAGAGGAAACCGTCAGTATTCTCGTTTTATATCTCCGGCAATTATTGCTGGTTGGGGTTCTTTAGAAGATCAGAATTGGCGCAAATACTATCTGGTCGCTTTAACAAAGGGATGGAGGATCAGGAATTGAGATTTCCGGTGTTCTCAAAACACAGAACAAGAGCCATGGCCCTGCCGATGACATTGGTGTTCATCTTGCTGGGAGCCGTTCTGGTCGGAGTGGCTCTTTATGCTGTGGAGAACATGTACTCCACCTCCAGACAGGTTGTGACCGAGACCCGGCTTTACAATGCCGCACAGGCAGGGATAGAAGAGGGGAAGAAGGAGCTGTGGGAGAACAAGGCGAGTCTTGACACGGAGCCTCGAGAGTACATTGATGATATTTCAGATATTTACGCTCTTGATGCTCTAGAGGATATTTCCGTAGATCCAGAGATCTCTGTTACAGTAGAACTTCTGGATTGTAATTACTTTTTGGATCCAGATGACCACCCAGAAGGTTTCAGAAGCCTTTCAAACGATTCGAGGAAGGAGCTCCCCCCACAGGTCCCATTTGGTCTCGGGTCAGGCGGTGGAGGAGGCAGTGGAGGAGGCCAGATCGGTTATTCAAATATAATCGACCCTAACAGGAACATCGCAATGAGTGGTGGGACAGGAGCCCTTTATCAAGCTTTCGTTATTCGTGCTACAGCCTTTTCAAGCAAGGGGACGCAAAAAGAGAGAGTTTTGAGAATCGAAACAATGGTGGTGATATCCCATGAGGAGTAAGAAGAAGTGGCTTTTAGGGATGTCCATAACGGTGTTCTTTCTGCTCGGGTTTTTTGCTTCAGGAGCGAAAGCCCTTGATTACGACTATTGGCCGCTCTGGCCGGTACCAAGCTATTACCCGGAACCTCCAAAAGTGATCTATTGGAATGAAGATGAAGAAGAAGCTTTCGAGATTGTTTCTGATGCAAATTCAACTGAACCGCTAACATTCTTTTCCGTCGGAAGGGATATGATGGCCTGGGGGGACCGAATGCCCATGATCGCCGGCGAACTGGTGAAAATCCGGGGTAACACTTATTATATGCCCTTGGATACAGAGATTCTCCCGATCCAGGCCTGGGCGAGCAGAATGGAACTAATGGATGTTGATCCGGTCCCCGTTATCAGGAAACCCGATCTCCCTTCGAATATCCCTATCTATATTGGTTTGCCGAGTGGCAGGAAAAACCTTACAAACCTGACTCCGGAAGATCTTCAGATCGGTTCACTGATCCCTGAGTTTGTGGCTTCATGGTACGACACGAACAATGACGGGGTTCCTGATGGTAAGAATCAGGAGTTTACAGCCACTCTTAACGACAACTGGAAATCTTTCCTCCAAAATTATCAATTCCTTGAAAACCTGAACCTGAAAACCCTAGAGGGAGGAGACGATCTTTTTATTTCTGATGCCGGTCATTCCGCGCCTGTTGTGGTATGGCCAGATAATATCTGGCTTGGACCAATGACCGGATGGCAGAGTTTCTATGAAAGCCTGAACTATGAAAATTTTGGCGGCGCGATCACCTTTTTTGCAACCAACGACGGTAAGGTCCGTGCCTTTTCTGTTGGAGATGAAGATGGATCTTCTTTTCAGGAGCTATGGTCCTTTATCCCCTCCCCGGCACTTCTCGTAACCCCCTACCACGAATATTGGAAAACCGATCCTTCCATATCAAAAGAACCGCGTCTGATAGCCCTTGACGGCCAGATATTGATCCACGACATAGAGGATCAGGGAAGTTCAAATGTGTGGAAGAGGATCCTCTTCGGCTCGATGGGGCAAGGGAGCTTCCTCCAATACAAGCCCGAGGAAATATGGAACCCTGCGATCCCCGACGCTTCTCCACCTTCGGGTATCAGAGGCGATCTTTTTGGTTTTTACGCTCTTGATGTAACGAACCCTTCTGATCCAAAACCTTTCTGGTCAGTCAGTATAGCTGAATGGAAGGATAAGGATAACCTGGCGAAAGATCTGATGTGGGTTGATGGCGATCTCGTTTCATCTCCTCCATTGGGTTATTCCGATTACCAGGGATTCCGCATGTCTGTCTCGAGACCCGTTGTGGGCTACACTTATGATTCTGGCTCGAGGATCTGGCACTTGATATTGTTGGGGATCAACTCACAAGGAAAGTACGTCCTTTATGACATCGATGCATCCAATGGGAAATGCAGGGGCAAGTATGTGTTGGGGGATGTTTATTACTATGAAGGATCTGACGGGATTTCCCATCCCAATGATATTGTGAAACCTTCCAGGATAGCTGCAGCTTCAATGCTACCAGGGGATTATCCGGGAGGGACCTACCCCTACACGCCTCTTCTGGGGGAGGTTTATATTTACCTTTCCAACGGTACACTCTACAAGTGGAACTTGCAGGCCGGTGAATCGCCTACCCTGCTTCTTACCCTCAGGGGCGGGCAGAGTGATGAAGTGGCGATCCCTCTTCAGGACTTTGACTTAACTTATTTATACGTTCCAGAAGATACGTCCAGGCCTCACCGGTTTCTGGCGGCCGTTTCAGCTTTCTCAAAAAATGGCAGCCCCTCTGATGTGCTGGAGACAGATCATTACGGTCTGATCGTAATTGATATTACTCAATTGGAAAAGGAGTCTTCACCACCGACTTTAACGCTTGGATCAAATGCGTTTGGCCAAACAAATACCGTGCTTGAACCGACGTCGTATCTGGACTTTACTTATTTGTCTATGAGGTCTGTAGATGAAGACGCCATTGAAATTGGATCCGCACAGGGGTCGCATTGGAAGACTGCTTTCCCCTCGTCTTCCCCGATCTTCTACGATGAGAAAGTTGTCCTTATCACAAGGAGCTACTGGATCAAGAAACAGGGCAATCCGGGCAACCAGGATGCCTGGAGCAGGACCTATGTTGTGGATCCTATCGGTGACACAGTCCAGAAACTGGATGTGAGAGGTGTTACTCACCTCGGGGGAGCCCTAATTGACGAGGAAGCTATGCTATACCTCCAGACAAACCAGGGAGTGTTGAGTCAGGACCTTCAGGCTGTTTTTGGACTAGAGCCTCCATCGGGAGAAGGAACAGGAGAAGGAGAGGATAATCTCAAGAAGGAACAGGAGAAGGAGAGGATAATCTCATTAATCCTGGAGATGACTCAGTTATCTACTGGAAGGTTAATAGCTGACTTTGTTTTGAAAGAACAATTAAGAGGTTTTGGCCAGTTTGGAAATTCCATTAATTTTTGGGTGGTTCAAACGGGAGTAGAATGGTTTGACTCATATCGACGCACACGTACACGTATACCCGCCTGAGATAGAGAAAGACTGGGAAAGGATCGCCGGGACGGAACCCCACTTCGGGGCGATCTGCTCCGGGAAGGTCCACAAATGGGGGACCGCCGGGGATGTTGTTGCCCGAATGGATGCCGACGGTGTTGACCAGGCCTGGGTCACGGGGTTCGCGTTCCGTGACCCGGGTCTTTGCCGTCTCTGCAACGACTATGTTATGGACACCGTTCACAGGTACCCCGACAGGATCCGGGGCCTGGCGGTTGTTAACCCCATGACGCGGGGTTTCGAGGAGGAGATTGCCCGCTGTCACGATGCGGGTTTCATAGGGGTGGGTGAACTCTTCCCCTATGGACAGATCTTCGACATCTCCGACAGCCGTGAGACCTGGAGGCTGGTAGCGGCCTGTCACGAGAGGGGTATGTTCCTTCTGCTTCACGTTGCCGAACCTGTGGGGCGTGATTACCCCGGCAAGGGGGACATTGGGCCGAAGGAGGCCGCCGGATTCTGCGCCAACCACCCCGAGGTCCAGGTGATATTTGCTCACATGGGCGGAGGATTATGGAGCTACGAGACAATGCCAGGCATGAAGGTAGCCCTTCAGAACGCCTGGTATGATACGGCAGCGGCTCCCTACCTTTACGGACCCGGTGTTTTTAGTGCGGCAGTAGCAGCGGGGGCAGGGGACAAACTCCTCTACGGCAGCGACTTCCCCCTGCTGGGTGCGGAAAGGTACGAAAAGATGTTCACTTCTTCGGGTCTTGATGAAGCGGCCCTTTCCAGGATCAGGGGCATGAATGCCCTCTCACTACTTGAAAAGGCCCGTTCCTTCCCGGGGGTCGGCTGAAGCCGCCCTTTTCTGAAGATCTAGATCTTTCCCCTTCTACCAGGCATGTTTTTCTCGCATGGGACGCCCACCTGGCACTTTCCGCACCCGTAGCGGGGCTTGAACTTTTCCTTGATCTCGTCCTGGAACTTGGAACAGATGTCCTGATCCTTTCCGTGCTCGAAGGATATCGCATTGACGGGGCAATTTTTTATGCATGATCCGCAGGAACTGCAGAAAGACAGGAAGCTTTCGTGACGTTCCCCGTCCGGCTCGACTTGCAGATCTGTCACAAGGCTGCCGAACCTCCCCGCAACGCCTTTTGAAGTAACAAGCCCCCTGGAAAGGCCGAATGACCCCAGCCCGCAGACCCATGCAATGTGCCTCTCCGACCAGTTGCTTGTATAATATGGGATCCCTTGGCCGCCTTTGCCTGCCTCATCCCTTGTCTTTCCAGGGCCGGACCTGCTCCGGAACCGGCTGTCCGTCAGCGGGATAATGCTCCTGAAGCCGGCTTCGGCAAGGTCATCCTGTAGTTTCAGGCACATACTCTTCAGAAAAGCCTGCCCTTCGATCCTTCCATGGAGCCAGCCATCCGATGGCCAGGTGCTCTCCCGGCTGTTGCTTGTTCTGACGGCTTCGCTGAAAGGAAGGAAAAATGAGATGACGGTCTTTGCACCTTCCAGCCATTCATGCGGTAGGAGAAAGTGTTCGCCGATGACAGACGGCTTTTTCAAAGTTGAGAAAAGATCGTCATCGGCTCTGGCAAAGGAAAATATCGGGTCGTCAAAGATGACGAGTCCTTTTACTGATTCCGACAGGGCGACAGGATCGCTGATGATGTTTTCTTCGGAGCTTCTTGTGAACCGGATGGCGGCGTCAATTAAGACCTGCTTGTTCATGGTGTCATTTCCTCCCCGGTTTGATGGTCGAAGTGGAAAACTGGATATGAAAGTCATGTCAGAAGGATACATCAAGAAGAGGGTCCGTTGCTGCCCGCAATAAAAAACGGCCAGTTCCCTGGCCGTGATTTTTTATTGGCATCGAGTGAAGACTCGCCTGCAATCCGCCAGCCGGCGGATTAACAGCCACCGGTGGGCGAGCGCTCCGGGGGCTGTCGCGCAGCGATCTAATTTATTGAATATGAAGCAGGTTCGAGTCCTGCCCGCAAAAAAAAACGGCCAGTTGCCTGGCCGTGATGTTTTTTATTGGCTCCCCATGTGCAACCCTTATCATAACCGTTCTCCATTCGGCTGTCAAGCCGTCGAGTTGCCTCATCTAAAATCTAAGGGAAACGGATACGTTGCCTCACCTGAGAATCTATGCGAAAGGTATAGCATCTTCCCGAAGGGCATGCCCCGGAGGGAAGGGGGAAGGACGGGTGAGGCTCTCGATGGTTTCCAGAAGGGAAGTTATCGTCAAGTCGGCGGATAAGTACCGCAAGGCATCGAAGAAGGATAAGGGGCAGATCCTGGACAGGATTACGGAGATAACAGGCTACAACCGTGACTACGCTTCGCACCTCCTTACCCTCTTCGGCAAGCGCCTATACATGGAGTCCAAGAGGGGCACCCGGTTCATCCTTGAGGCCGACAGGAAGGACAGCAAGGTCCGCAGGAAGAGGAAGAGGACCTACGACAGGGAGGTTGCGGATGCAGTGGCGACACTGTGGAAGATGATGGACTACATCTGCGGCAAGAGGCTTGCCGCTGCCATTCCATGGCTGGTCCCTAAACTTGAGGCGACGAAGGATCTCTTCCTTGACGATGACCGGAGGCTCAAGGTCATGTCCGTGTCTGCGGCAACCATAGACCGCATGCTGGCGGACCGGAAGAGAAAGCTCCGCCTGAAGGAGCGTTCCTCCACCAAGCCCGGGACACTGCTGAAGCACAAGATACCGATACGGACCTTTGCCGACTGGGATGAGGACAAGCCCGGCTTCGTGGAGATAGACCTGGTGTCCCATGAGGGGGGATGTTCAAGCGGAGAGTTCGCCTTCACGCTGGACGTAACGGACGTCGCGTCGGGGTGGACCGAGCTGATGGCCGTCAGGAACAGGGCGAGGATCTGGACCATGGAGGCGTTGAAGGCTATCAGGAGTCGTCTCCCCTTCCCTCTTTGCGGGATAGATTCGGACAACGATTCGACCTTCATAAACCACCACCTGCAAAAGTACTGCGAAGACGAAAGGATAACCTTCACAAGGTCAAGGGCAGGGAACAAGAACGACAACTGCTACGTGGAGCAGAAGAACTGGTCAGTGGCAAGAAGGGTGGCAGGGTATGCCAGGTACGATACGGAAGGTGAGGTAAAGGCCCTGAATGAGCTCTATGACGTTTACAGGCTTTACGTTAACTTCTTCCTCCCTTCGGCGAAGCTGATATCGAAGACGAGGACCGGAGCGAAGGTCAAAAAGAGCTACGACACGCCCAAAACACCCTGTCAGCGTCTGCTGGACTCTGATCACGTCGCGGAAGAGGTAAAATCCAACCTGAGGGGGCAGTTCGACTCACTCAACCCTGCAGACCTGAAGAAAGAGATCGACAGGCTCAAGTCAAGGCTAAACAGGGCCTTCAGGAACAAAAACAGGACTCTTGCAGGCAACGAGATCGACTCAGGCAAGGTCGCCTAGATTTTTCCATGAGGCAACGAATAGCTTTCACTTAGATTCTTATATGAGGCAACAGGGGGGCGCTGGGAACGCGCGACATCCTAAAGGTCATTTGACCTTACATGGCTCAAATAGTAGGATAACCTGGATAAACGGGAAAAGTGCTATTTCTCTAAGCAGGGAATGACCTGACCCTCCGCGGAGGCAACAGGCGCTGCCGTTCCTCGAACCCAGCCTCACGAAGGAGCTCTATGGAGGGGTAGTGGGTCATGTCCATGTGTATCGGGGTGATGGAGACGAACCCTTCAGCGACCGCTCTTACATCGCTGCCCTCCTCCATTACATCCTCCGGTCTTCCCGATACCCAGTAGTATGGCCGCCCCTTCGGATCCTTCAGGGGGGTCACCTTCTCCCTGTAGATACGGACCCCTTTCCTTGTGACCCTGAAGCCCTTAAGGTCGTCTCCAGCAATATTGGGAACGTTGACATTAAGCAGGACCCCTTCAGGAAAGGGGAACTCCACGAAACTCCTTAGAAGGGACACCGCAGCAGAAGCCGCTGTATCGTAATGCTCCTGCCCGTCGCCGGGGGACCAGTTGAGGGAGACTGCGATGGAAGGTTTCCCCAGGAAGTGACCCTCCATGGCCGCCGATACCGTCCCCGAATAGGTCAGGTCGTCGGCAAGGTTGGGCCCCCGGTTGACCCCGGAGATGACCATTGCCGAATCGGGGGCAACTGCCTCCAGGCCAAGGACAACACAATCCGACGGGGTCCCGTCGCTGGCGTAGACCTTGACGCACCCCGGATATCCACCGCCCTCGACCTCCCATAGACGAAGAGGTCTGTTGAGGGTTATCGCGTGACCCACGCTGCTGCGCTCCCTGTCAGGAGCCACTACGCACGGTTCATAACCGCTATCGTGGAGCTTCCTGGTCAGGACGATTATTCCCGGTGCAAAAACGCCGTCGTCGTTTGAGACGAGAACTTTCAAGAGGCTGCACTCTCCTTTAGAGTATCAGGTGAAAAAGGGTCATTATGATAGGGCTGATGATGGCCTGGACCACTCCGAGGACAAGCAGGGCCATCAGGACGAAGAACCCGTACCTCTCCAGCCAGAAGAACCCCCTGAGCCACGACGCCGGCAGGAACACGTAAAGTAGTTTGGAGCCGTCGAGGGGAGGAATGGGGATCAGGTTGAAGACCCCCAGGCCTAGATTGATCAGGACCATCAGGACTATGAACCTTCCAAGGGCCGGAATGGCGATGAAGGGACCGGGGAAAAGGCGCACCAGCAGCCCGCAGGCGACTGCGGTGAGCAGGTTGCCAGTTGAACCCGCAAGGGACACGATCACCAGATCCCGTCTTGGGTGCCTGAAGTGCCTCGGTTCGATAGGGACCGGCTTGGCCCACCCGAATCGGAAGATGAGCAGCATAAGGGCTCCGATGGGATCAAGGTGAGCCAGGGGGTTGAGCGTCAACCTACCCATTCTCGCCGCCGTAGGGTCTCCCAGATAATGAGCAGCGTAACCGTGGCAGAACTCGTGGAAAGTAATGGCCCAGAGGACCGCCGGAAGGCTCAGCAGCAGGTCCCCAAAAGCTGGAAAATGACCCAAACCGTTACACTCCCTCTCCTTTGCCCCTCCCCGAAGCTGAATTGCCGGGGGGGAATTTTTCTCTGATCCATTCTATTTCATCTTCCCGGGTCTCTACATCCCCATCCAGCCGGGCGGTCTGGAGACTGGAAAGGATGACCCCTATCAGCGGACCTTCTTGATACTCCATCTCCAGAAGATCACGGCCGACAAGCATGGGCTGGACCTTTTGAAGGCGGGTAAGGAAGAGAAGGATCCTTCTCCTCACGCGCCAGCGCTCCGTGGCAGCAGCCCAGAATAACGCCGTGATGGGGCTGTACTCCTTCAGGAAGATGAAAATTTGCGAATGTTTCTTCTCCCCTCTTCCGCCAAGCCTGTGTTCGGCGGCTCCCAGTTCGAAAAGCCCTTTTATCGCTATGTCCCTCTCCGCAGGAGAGAGGTTGAGCCGGTCGAGCACCTGCAGGTCGACCGTATCGGGGGAGTCGAAGAGCAGGGCCATCAGGAAAAATAGCCACTGTCTGTCACCCATGTCAGGTATATCCCTGGAGAGTCTTTTCCTGAACGCCTCAAGCCGCCTTGTGGTCCTGAAGGCCCCCTTGTCAACCAACAGACCCGGGAAGACCGCCCTCCAGAAGCCAAGAGCGTTCAGTCTTCTTACCACTGCCAGAACGTTTTTCTCCATGAGAAGTGGTTCTACCTCGCTCCTGAGACGGACGCCGGACAGCAAAGACAGAAGACCACCCTTGATGCAGTTCTCCAGAAGCCGGAGTGTGTTGTCCTCGATGCGTAAGCCCAGTCTCTGTTCGAGACGTATCCCCCTGATCGCCCTGGTCGGGTCCTCCACGAAGCTGAGATTGTGAAGAACTCTCAGGAGCCTGTCCTTTACATCCCTTCTGCCGCCAAAGTAATCGACCAGGGTCCCCCAGTTCCCGGCGGTTATCGACACAGCCATGGCGTTGACAGTGAAATCTCTCCGGTACAGGTCGTGTTTGATCGAATCTACCGAGACCTGGGGCTGGGCCACCGGGTATTCGTAAAACTCCCTTCTTGCTGTGGCGACGTCGACCTTGCGCCCGTCGGGGAAGATGATGGTCCCCGTCCGGAACCTCTGGTGGATCGCCACCCTGGCCCCGTCCCTGACCCAGGATTCGAGGAAGGCAACGGCGTCCCCTTCAACGACGATATCGAGGTCTTCATTAGGCCTTCCAAGTAACAGGTCCCTTACAAAACCACCGACAACGTAGGCTCTCATCCCCATCTTCGAGGCTCTCTCCCCCATTTTTCTCAGAAGAGAGGAGACCGGGGCCTTGAGGAAGGTCGCCATAATACCTGAAACGTTCTCTATCCAGGGCATCTCCGGAGCGATCGCCCTGGTCTCGGCTGGCAGAGATCTGGGGAAGAGGGCCCTCAGAATATCCGTCCTGGTGACTATCCCCATCAGCTGGCCCTCACCTGTCACCGGCAGCCTGCCGATGTTCCTGGAGACCATCATCCTGTGGGCTTCGGCGACTGCCGCTCCAGGCCCTATCGTAAGCGGGTCCTCCGTCATGTAGTCCTGGACGAGAGCTGCGCCAAGACCATGGGTCTTGGCGCGGTCGAGGTCCTTTCTTGTTATGATCCCCCTGATCTTTCCCTCGAGGACCACCGGGAGGGCGGCGTGTCCATACCTTATCATCAGCCTGTAGGCGTCCTCTACCGACATTTCCGGGGATATGGCCATCACCGGGCTGGTCATGACCTCTCCGACGGTAACAAGGGGCTGGATGGACTGTTCAAGTCTCGCCTCGAGATCCGCAAGCACCTCCTGGGGGTTTACTCCGGTCAGAGTAACCGCAGCTGCCTGGGAATGTCCTCCACCCCCCAGGGGCAAGAGAAAATTGGCCACATCCAGTATCTCCTCCCGCCCCCGGGCGACCACATATACCCTTTTCTCCATCTGGACAGCGGCAAGAGCCACGTCGGCATCGAAATAGTCCCTGAGCCTGTGTACGAAAAGGGAAAGGCCCTCCACGTAAACTGGGTTCGTCATCGACGAAAGGACCACTTTGGCACCGTGAATATATCTCTCTCGGGCACTCTCGATCAGCCTGTCCAGGATCCTTCTTTCGGAGCTGTCCAGAGAAAGCTCAATGTGAGCCGGAATGGCGGTCATGTCAGCCCCAAGCTCCTTCAGTTTCAGGATGACCCTGAAGTCCTTCTCGGAGGTGGCGCCGAAGGTCAGTGCCCCCGTGTCCTCGTATATGCCCATGGCAAAAAGGGTGGCCTCCTGCGGTGTAACCGGGATACTTGTATCAAGGATTTTCTCCACCAGGAGTGTGGTCGTGGCACCCACGGGCTCGATAAGCGAATAGGAGGCTACGATGTCGTCCTGGACCGCCGCATGATGGTCGTAGACGTGCACCTCCAGCCCCGGACGGCCAAGGATCCCTGCAAAGGATGCTATCCGGGCAGGGGAACGGGCATCGACCACGATCAGCATTGAGATCTTGTCCATGTCTACCTGGCTTGGTGTAAGGATCTCCCATCTCCCGGGCGTTCTCTTGAGAAACTCCCTGACGTTTCTCCCCGCTGAACCCGAAAAACATGCCCGGGCCCCCGGGTATAACTTCGAGGCGGCCACCATGCTGGCCAGTGAATCAAAATCGGCACCGATATGGGTGGTGATGATCTTCAACCCTTGTCACTCCCCACGGCCCGCATCAGTACTTCTTTCGGAAGGCGTCTCTCCCCGGACAGGATCGAGCAGACCGGTCCTCCCTCGCCTGATATCCTTGCAGCCATGGACCTGGTCTCCTCCAGGTCTTTGGGTCTTACGATCGCGGAGACGATCAGGCCAGGATCCACGTGGAAGACGTCCCTCCACTTGCACTCCTCACCAGGAGCTATCTCCACCTCGAGGACCCTCCCGTTTCGGGAGAGTTCACGAAAGAGTCGGCGGGAGGCTCCAGGCGAACCCAGCGCGAAACAGACCCGCACCAGGGAGGATAGCGAGAGCAAGCGGGATCCCAGCTCCCTGGCTCTCTCTTCCAGTTCCTCCCGGGTCCCGTCGTTACAAAGGACAAGGTCGGCCATCTTTTTTTTCCTGTCCGATCCCAGGAGCCAGCGCTCGCGCCTCCTTAACTCATCCCTGTCCCAGCCCCTGGAAGCGTTGCGGATGACCCTCTCATCTTCAGGAGCTTCAATGTAAACGGTGAGATCGATCCAGTCCGGCACCCCGTTCTCGAACATCAGGGGGATCTCTGCAACGATCCACCCGTCCAGGCTTTCGACAACCCTCTCCATCTCCTCTCTCACAAGAGGGTGGATAGTCTCGCAGACCCATCGGTACTCCTTCTCATCTCCGAAGACTATCCGGGAGATGGCCGAATGGTCCAGAGCCATTCCGGGTCTAAGTATCCTCTCACCCCATCTCCCTGCGGCGAGTTCAACCATCTCGTTTCTCTTCCAGAGCGCCGCCACGATCGTGTCGGCGCTGACAACATGCGCCCCCAGGGATGCCCAGACTGACGAGACCGTTGATTTACCAGCCCCAACGTCTCCGGTAAGGCCTACCACCAGCATAGGATGCTTCCTCCCCGCCCATATCTTCGGTCTCCTTGAATTCATCAGGAATCTCCCACAGGAATCGGGAGAAACCGTTCCTCTGTACCGTTCCGAAAAGAACCCTGCTTCTTGCCCCTGAAAGATAGAGCCTCTCCTCGGCCCTTGTCATACCCACGTAGCAGAGCCGGCGCTCCTCCTCGAGACTGTCAGGATCGTCCATGCATCGGTAGTGAGGGAATATGGCTTCCTCCAGACCTACAATGAATACCGCGGAGAACTCCAGTCCCTTGGCAGCGTGGAGGCTCATCAGGTTCACCGATTCCGTCTCTTCATCAACAAGGTCCATGTCGGTAACCAGGGCGACCTCTGCAAGCATCGTCTCGAGCCCCTCTGTCGAAGAGGTGACGGACAGGAGTTCCCTGACGTTGTCAACCCTCTCCCTCCACCCTTCGGGGTCCATCCTTATCAGTTCCCTTTCATAACCGGTTCCTTCCAGTATGTATTCTACGACGGAGGGGATCTCTCCGCTCCGTTTAATGATCTCGCCCATGTGGACTCCGAGCTCTATTGCTCCCTTGCCGGCCTTTCCGGGCAGACCGGCCCCGTCCTCGGACAGCTTCGCCCAGATCCCGGGTCCCTGCTCGCCGGAAGCTCTTATATACTCCTTGAGCTTGTCAATTGATTTTTTCCCCAGGCCCCGGGAGGGTATGTTACCTATCCTGTCCAGGGCTGCCTCATCAAGGGGGTTGACGGCCAGCCTCATGAAGGAGACGGCATCCTTGACCTCCCTCCTCTCGTAAAAGGCCGTTCCCCTTACTATCCTGTAGGGAATATCGTTCCGGAGGAACATCTCCTCGTAGAGCCGGCTCATGGCATTTATCCTGTAAAGTACGGCCATGTCGCCGAACCTGAAACCAAGCCCCCTGAGCTTCAGCACCTCCTCGGCAACGTAAGCCGCCTCGTCCCTCTCGCTGCCCGCCAGCAGGATCCGGATCTTATCGCCGCCGCTTCTCGAGGTCCAGAGCTTCTTCGGCTTTCTTCGGAAGTTGTTCCTGATGACTCCGTTCGCGCCTCCCAGAATGTTGGAGGTAGAACGGTAGTTCTGCTCCAGGACAAAGACCTTTGCATCGGGAAAATCCTTCTCGAAGTTCAGGATCATGTTCATATCGGCCCCGCGCCAGCCGTATATGGACTGATCAGGGTCGCCGACGACCATGATCCTGTTCCGGCCGGATGACAGGGCTTTCAGGAGAAGATACTGGGGGCGGTTGACGTCCTGGTATTCGTCGACCAGTATCCAGCCGAACCTGGCCTTCTCCCTCTCCAGCAGCTCCCGGTCCTTTAGCAGCAGGTGCAGTGGCAGCACGAGAAGGTCGTCGAAATCGACGGCGCCCTGCCTGGTCAGCCCCTTTTGGTATTCTTTAAAGACGGCGCCGGCGGGGAGATCCATCTCCACCGGCTGAAGACTTCGCGGATCCCCTTCGCTCTTTGCTTTTGAGATGCATTCCAATATCCACCCAGGCTCGTACTGCTTCTGGTCGATATTCAGCTCCTTCATCACAGCCTTCACCAGCGACCTTGAGTCCGACCTGTCAAAGACGGTTGACGCCCTCCGTCCCGTGATCCTCTCGAGATCTTTGTAGTTCCTTATCAGGAATCGCAGACCGTAGGAGTGGAAGGTTCCTATATCCAGGCCGGCAAGGTCGTTGTCCAGGAGCCGGGCGACCCTCTCCTGCATCTCCCGGGCGGCCTTGTTGGTGAAGGTGACGGCCATTATCGAACGGGGGTCGAGATCGTGCTCAGATACCAGCCATGCGAACTTGTGGGCGAGAACGCGGGTCTTGCCGCTTCCCGCCCCGGCCAGGACCAGCAGGGGCCCGGAACAGTAGCGAACAGCTTCGGCCTGGCTTTCGTTCAGGGACGCGATCAGGCTCTCACCGCCTTTCTCCTTCAAGATCTCTTCCCCCTGATCCAACGTTCCACCACTGCTATCCACTCCGGCACTCCCTCCCCCCTGAGGGCGGAGACCTCCAGCATCTGTGCTCTGGAGTTCAGATCCCTGACATCGCCCCAGAAAAGGTCCCTGTCAAAATCCAGGTGCTCCAGGAGGTCCACCTTCGTAAGGAGCACCGCGTCGGCCTGGGAAAAGAGATGGGGATACTTGAGGGGCTTATCGGGACCTTCTGGAACACTGCAGACGGCAACCTTGTGGTCTTCTCCAAGATCGAACTCCGCCGGGCATACCAGATTCCCAACGTTCTCGATGAAGACCACATCGATCCCATCCAGCTCGAGCTCTTCAAGGGCTTTGTCCACCAGGTGGGCCTCAAGGTGACAGCCTCCCCTTGTGTTGATCTGGACCACCGGGGTTCCGGTCCGGGCGATCCTTTCGGCATCCCTCGATGTGGCCACATCGCCTTCCAGCACTACCGACCTGAATGGTGCTCCTGTCAGGGTCGACTCCAGCAACGCCGTCTTGCCGGCCCCGGGCGACCCTATAAGATTGAGCATCAGTACTCCTCTTTGCGACAGGTCTTTCCTGATCCTGGCTGCGATCTTTTCGTCGGCGGCCATCACTGACTGCTGTATCACTATCCTTCGGGGCATGTTACTCCTCCACCTCCACCGATTCCAGATCCATTTCCATCCCGCTTTCGGTCTCCACTTCGCTTCCGCCGCACCCTGGACAGAGGAAGGTGGGACCTTCCCAGTTCTCCCCGCAGGAGAGGCAACGGCTCCTTACAGGCACCTCCAGGATCTCGAGTTCCGAGCCTTCCATGATCGTGCCCCTTGAGGCCACCGAAAAGGAAAAGACCATGACCTCGGGAATGACCTGCCTCATCTTGCCTATTTTCAGTGTGACTTTTGTGATCCTCTTCCAGCCCTTTCCCATGGCCAACTCCTCCAGGGATCCGACCACGGAACTCACCAGGGACAGTTCATGCATTTTCTGCCTCCTGCCCCAAGGGAGGGATATCGACGGAACTTTCGTAACAGAAAGATCCGTGACCGGGGCTGACGGTGGGTGACGTCAGTCTGTTCGCGCCATCGACACTCTGGTCCATTATGAAGATGCATTCTGACGAACCTTCGTCAGCGTGCACTCTGCCGACAAGCCTCCCGCGGGGAGAACGGATCTTTGCCATGTCCCCTTGGAAAAGACCCAGGCTTACTATCTTCGCCCGGGAAAGGCGGGCCAAGGGTGTCATGACCTTCTCGCACGACGTACCGTTCACCTGTCCATTGATGTAGTCTTTTTCGTGGACCGTTATCAGTCTTATCCCTCCATTGAACGTTTCGCTTGGGACGGGGGGCTCCAATCGAACGGGTGGGGCCGCGGGAGAGACCCCACCCGTAGGTTTGTCAGGTCTTTTCCTTATCTGGGGCCCTGATCACTCTTCAGGGATAAGGAGTCCGAAACCTCCGTCCTTTCTCCTGTAGACCACGTTCACATTGCCGTTCTCAGCGTTCCTGAACACAAAGAAGGTGTGGCCGAGAAGGTCCATCTGCATTGTCGCCTCCTCGGGAGACATCGGGCGGAAGGGAAATCTCTTGGTCTTGACTATTCCTTCCTTCTTCTCTTCCGGCTCCGAAAGCTCGTTGATGAAACCTTCGATCTCGAAGGAGACTTCGGCTGACTTCATCCTGGCCTTGTCCTTGAGGAAAGATTTGTGTTTCTTGATCTGGCGCTCGATACTTTTCAGGCACTTGTCGAAGGCCTTGCGAATATCCGGGGCGTAGTCCTCGCCCCTCATGATCACCCCGTTCACGTCAGCGGTTATCTCAACCACGTTCATGCCCCGATTGAAGCTTACCTCTACCTGGGTGTCTCGGATGCGGTCAAAGAATTTTTCAAGTTTGACGAGTTTCTTTTCCATATAGTCCTGAAGTTCATCCTGCAGTTCGGCATTTCGGGTAACAAACCGGACATCCATGGCTCATCCTCCAATCTCCTTTATCTTCGGGGAAATGACTGTCTTAAATTCTACCATCGAAGGAAGACCCATTCAATGAGTCTACCTGTTTAGCCCTTTAGCACTATACCCTTCATGCTCTCTTCTCCCGGCGCTGTAAAGGCCTATAATGACAGGAGTACACTCCCAAAAAGATCAGAGGAACGGAGATGGAAGAGAATGAAGATCTCAATGAGAGCATCGAAGATGGAACCTTCGGCGACCCTTGCCGTGGTCAACAAGGCAAAGGCCTTGAAGAGCCAGGGCAGACCGGTCATCTCTTTCGGTGCTGGTGAACCTGACTTCGACTCCCCCCGAGGGGCCGTAACTTACGCCGAGAGGGCGATCAGCGAGGGTCAGACCCACTACACCCAGTCCAGCGGGCTCCCCGAACTCCGTGAGGCAGTGGCATCCTATTACTCGGAGCGCTTCGGTCTTGACTGCCCCAAAGACCAGATCATCGTCGGTGCCGGTGCCAAACCTTTAATTTATGAGACCCTGGCCGCACTTGTAGACCCCGGCGACGAGGTGCTGATATTCTCGCCTGCCTGGGTTAGCTACGTGGAGCAGATCCGCCTCCTGGACGGGAGGGAGAAAATTGTCGACACCACTTCGACGGGCTGTGTCCCTCTTGCATCAAGGGTTGCCGAGGCGATAACTCCGGGAACAGTTGGCATGCTCGTTAACACCCCTAACAACCCTACCGGGGCGGTCTACGATGAAGAGACCCTTCGGGACATAGCAAAGCTCGCCGTGGAACACGACCTCTGGATCATCTTCGACGAGATCTACGAGAGGCTGGTTTACGGAACCTCGACCCATAGAAACATTGTATCCCTGGTCCCGGAGGTCATGGATCGCACCATACAGGTCAACGGCGTGAGCAAGGCTTTTGCAATGACCGGCTGGAGGATCGGTTACGCGCTGGCCCCAGAATGGCTCGCACCCAAAATAGGCGCTATCCAGGGACACCTTACCTCAAATGCCTGCTCCATAGCACAGTGGGCCTCCCTTGGAGCCCTGAGAGAGGCTGGACAGGATGTGGAAAGGATGAGGGAGGAGTTCTCCCGGCGACGGGATATCATGACCGGCCTTCTCAGGGAGATGCCTTTGATATCCTTCGAGGAACCCCGGGGGGCCTTCTACGTCTTTGTCAACGTCCTGGAGGCCCTCGGTGGTACCTCCGGAGGGAAGATCCTAGAAAACGACGGCACGTTCTGCGAGGCTCTCCTTGAAAGGGAGTTCGTTGCGGCAGTCCCCGGGACCGCTTTCCTGGCCCCTGGTTATATTCGGCTCAGCTACGCCAACTCCGAGGGGGAGATACGAGAGGGGATGTCCAGGCTGAAAAGATTCCTTCAAGGAATAGAGGCCAGATAAAAGAAGGGGGGCGCCGTCAAGGGCGCCCCCCTTCTACCTGGATCAGGGCCCCTCAGTCTTCCAGGATCTCTTTTTCCTTTTCTGCGGCGATCCCGTCTACCTTTTTAATGAACTCGTCGGTGGTTTTCTGGACCGTTTCGAGGTAGTCGTGCAGCGAGTCCTCGCTAAGGCTCCCATCCTTTTCCATCTTCTTGAGAGCATCGTTCGATTCTCGCCTCAGGTTCCTGATGGCGATCCTGGCATCCTCGGCAGACTTCTTGACCAGTTTTGAAAGCTCGATCCGCCTCTCGCCGGTCAGCTCCGGGATAATGAGCCTGATATTCTCGCCGTCGACCGACGGGTTGATACCGAGCGATGAAGCCTGTATCGCCTTCTCTGCCGCTTTCACGGCGTTTTTGTCCCAAAGGGTGATAAGTATCTGCCTGGCATCGGGCGTGGAAATGGAGCCCACCTGCGACATGGGGGTCGGGTTCCCGTAGTAGTCCACCTTGATGTCGCTCACCAGGGCAGGGTGAGCCCTTCCTGTCCTGATGCCCAGGAGCTCCTTCTTAAGGTGCTCCACGGCTTTATCCATCTTCTCTTTCATCTTCCTGATCTCCTGATCAGCCATTCTCATCACTCCTTTTCGAAATGAACGATGGTGCCGACCTGTTTGCCGCGGATCAGGATGTCCCGGAGGGTACCCTCCTTGAGGATGTTCGCCACAAGGATGGGGATCCGGTTCTCCATGCAGAGCGAAAAGGCGGCCGCATCCATGACCTTGAGCTGCTTCTGGAGCGCTTCAACATAGGTTATCCGGGGGAGCAGTCTTGCGTCGGGATTGTCCGCCGGGTCCTTATCATATATACCATCGACCTTTGTGGCCTTCAATAGACAATCGGCGGATATCTCTGCCGCTCTCAGTGCAGCTGCGGTATCGGTCGAGAAGAAGGGCGACCCCGTTCCGGCCGCAAAGATCACTATCCTTCCCTTCTCAAGGTGCCTGAGAGCCTTTCTCCTGATAAAGGGTTCGGCCAGTTCTCTCATCTCTATGGCCGTCTGAACCCTGGTGGGAACTCCAAGACGTTCCAGGACGCTCTGGAGGGCAAGCGAATTGATGACAGTTGCCAGCATCCCCATGTAATCGCCCTGGGTTCTGTCAAGGTAACCCTCTCCGGACTGGGCGCCCCTGAAAATATTACCTCCGCCGACTACCATGGCTATCTCCAGTCCGTTCTCCGTCAGGGAGGCTATCTCCCTGCAGATCTTGCTAATGGCGTTCATGTCCAGCCCGAAGGAGGAATCACCGGCCAGGACTTCTCCGGAAAGTTTAAGGAGGATCCTGTGATATGAGGCCATGAAGCGAACACCTCCTCTAAAATAAAAAGGCAAAAAAAGGGCGGGGTATCACCCCGCCCCTGACTGGGTTATTCACCTATTGAAAAACGCGCGAATCTCCTCACTACGATGTTCTCGCCCATCTTGGCTATCTCCTGGACCACGAGGTCCTTGATCTTCTTCTCGGGATCCCGGATGTACTTCTGCTCCATAAGGCAGCTCTCTTCAAAGAATTTGGCTATGCGCCCCTCGGCGATCTTGTCCACGATCTTTTCGGGCTTACCCTCGTCAAGGGCCTGCTGCCTGTAGATCTCCTTCTCCCTCTCAAGATCCCCCTGGGGGACTTCCTCGGTGGTCAAGTAAAGTGGAGCGGCTGCGGCGATCTGCATTGCGATCTCCTTGCCAAGCTCCTGGAATTCGTCGGTCCTTGCCACAAAATCGGTCTCGCAGTTGATCTCCACCAGGGTACCGATCTTCCCGTTGGTGTGTATGTAACTGAAGACCCTGCCCTCGGAAGCAGTCCTGCCTGCCTTCTTTGCTGCTTTGGCAAGGCCCTTCTCCCGGAGGTGATCCACGGCCTTCTCAATATCGTTGCAGCACTCCTCCAGGGCCTTGCGGCAATCAAGAACACCCGCCCCGGAGCGGTATCTGAGTTCCTTTACGGCATTCATGTCCACTGACATTACGAACTAGGCCTCCTTCCAGCCTTTTCTCTCCAAAAGTTCCTTGTCCACTATCACTTCTTCAACCGCGCCGTAGTTCTCATGGAGCTTCTCGGTTATCTCAAGCTTGGAGGGATCGACGGCCTCCTCCACATCGGGCTCGGAGTCCTCGGCACTCTCCCCGGAAACATTGTCGACACCCTGCCTTCCTTCGATGACGGCAGATGCCAGCAGGCCGATGATAAGCTTTATTGCCCTGATGGCGTCATCGTTTCCCGGGATCGGGTAGTCGATCAGGTCGGGGTCGCAGTTCGTGTCCACGATCCCCACGATGGGGATACCGAGCTTCCTCGCTTCAAGTACCGCGATATCCTCCCGCTTCGGATCTACGACGACAAGGGCGTCGGGAACATCTTTCATGTCCCTGATACCCAGCAGGTACTTCTCAAGCTTCGCCCGTTCCTTTTCAAAACCTGCGATCTCCTTCTTGGTCCACTTTGTCGACCCCTCGAGAAATTCGGGGGAGCCGAGCTCCACCATCCTTGCCACTCTCTTCTTGATCGTGGGGAAGTTGGTGAGAAGACCGCCCAGCCAGCGATGGGTTATGAAGAACTGTCCGCAGCGTACGGACTCATCCCTGATGGTCTCCTGGGCCTGCTTCTTGGTGCCCACGAAGAGAACGCTGCCCCCGCTCTTGGAGACCTCGCGGAGGAAGTCATAGGCCTTCTCGAGACCCTTGACGGTCTTCTGAAGGTCCACGATGTAGACGCCGTTCCTCTCGGTGAAGATATAGGGCTTCATTTTCGGGTTCCAGCGCCTGGTCTGGTGGCCGAAGTGCACCCCGCACTCCAGAAGCTGCTTCATGCTCACTACTGCCAATTCTTTCGCCTCCCGGTCTTTGGTTTTCCCTCCACGACCGTCATCCGCAAACGGGATCCGCATGCCGCCGGACACCTCCGCTTTCGTCAGATCGTGTGCGTGATAAGGGCCAACGGGGAGTATATCACAGTTGCCGATTGACCGGCAACAGTTTTTGGAATACCATATACCCGGTATACCTACTTATTACAAAAATACCATATACCCGGTATACCTACTTATTACAAAAAAAAGAAGCAGGAGGAAGGGGAAATGGCAAAGATGTCCCTGATCGAACAGATCGACAACATGGCCCCCCAGCAAAAGGCAATGCTTAATCGGCTCAAGAGGGTCGAAGGCCAACTCCGGGGGATCCAGAGAATGATCATTGAGGAAAAGCCCTGCCAGGAGATCCTCCTGCAGCTTTCAGCCGCGAGAAAGGCCATGCAGAACGCATGCATCGAGATACTCAAGGGTTACGTCAAGAAGTGTCTCGCCGAGTCCGGGACGCCCGACATGGACGAACTGGAAAGGCTTATAGCCACCCTGATAGACATAGCCCCCATATCAAGCGCCAGGGAGGAAAATGCCTAGGAAGACTTCCCCTTAGGGCAGGACCAGCCCGAGTATCTCTCCGGCGTTGACGCTCTTTCCGCTGGTTGAATCTGTCAGTGAGCTCCCTGAACGGATCCACACTATCCAGCAGGCAAAGCAGGCAAGAACCTTCTCTTCACGGGCCATTACGTGGGATGAAACTGCAAGGGATCTCCAGCCTTCCCTTCCTTCGGACAAGGCAGCGCTCTCGGCGATCGCTGCCGCTCTTTTGCGGGAAATATTCACGGGAAGCCTGACCCCTTCGGGTTCGGATCCGGTCACCTTTGGGGTTTCCTTCCCGTGAAGGGTCTGCGGTCTTCCCCCGACGGCATCCACGACGACCGTAACAGTCCCGTAGGTCGGCCGCGAAAGAAGACCTGTCCGGAAGACCTCGACAGGGACCAGGTAGACAGGCTGCAGGATCAGCTCTGCACCTGCCTGCCACTTTATGGCCGGTTCGATGCACCCTTTGAAATCTTGGTTATTTTCCATACCCATGCCTCCAGGATGAAGCGATCCCCTGCAGGGGATCCAGTTTGCCTGCGGCACCCGGATGACCGTATACCGTTGCTCCCTTCCGGGCCTGGCGGGGTTTTACGGCCTTCCGTCGCACAGGGCTGGAACCCCTGCAGAGGATCGTTGATCTGATGTCACCCTTTGGCTCGGCGTTCCACGGGACCATCATTGATCCTGTCTCACCGCCATGACGGCCTGAACAAAAAAAACAGCCGGCCCTCATATCAGAATATAGGGTCAGGTGGAACCCTTCACCGTCGAAAGTGCCGAAGAAGGTCGGATAAGTGGGATTATAGCCCACATCCCTTACGTATACCAGCGGCAGCTTCGAACGCCCGCCACGCCACTGCCCCTGAAGCACAAGGCGACGGCTGCGGTGTCCACTGCCGCAGAATGAACATCCCGACCCGGGTCTGTCAGGTGATACCCGATCTCCGGAAATTTTAGATCCAAAGCAAGAAGCGGCTCCCCTGACATGGTATCCCTGAATATCTGGACAGAGACCTCCTCGTTGCGATCAGCGGTGAAGAAAGCCACACCTTTCATGTTCTCTTCCTGATCCGGCCGAAACCTGGCGACAGCCCAAGGATCCTCGCCTTCAAAACCGTTAAGAAGGTAGCTGAACTCTCCCAGGTCGATAATGGACCTTTCATCAATTTTCTCCTCTTCAAAGATCCTTGAAAGGGCACCAGGACGGGTCTGTTACTCCGAGGCGTGCCGGAGGCCGCTCCCCCGATCCGGGACCAGTCCGGAGACAAGGGGCTTCAGGTGGACCAGGTCATCGCAAGCGACCCACAAGAATCCTTCCCCGTGAAAAGAATACCCCACGGGATCCTTCACCATCCAGGCGCCGAACGCCTTTTAGCCTTTAACGGACAGGCGCCTGTGGTCATCCCATTCGACAACGGCTACGCAATGTGTATAGAGGACCGTGCACAACCCCTCTGTAAGGAAGAATCTTCCGTCGGGAAATATGCGGTATCCGGCTCCTTGCGTTATATCGTCTGTTTGCTTCGTAGCCTTTTCCCAAACTTTAACGTTTCAAACACGGCAAGGTACGAGGCCGTCGCTCCCAGTACATACAACCAGTCGGTCAGGTCCGGACCGCTGAAGGCAAGAAAATCGCTTATTCCCGGACCGTATATTCCGAAAAGGACCGTAAAGATGGACAGGGCTATCGAACCCAGGAGGATCCTGTTGCTAAGAATGTTCCTGCTGAAAAAGCTTATGGTCTCGTATCTGCGGGAGAGTATGTTTACGAACTGGCAGAATACGATCGTAAGAAAGGTTATCGCTGTCGCCCTTCCGAACAGGGGAGACCCCATCATGTCGGGAGAGATCAGGACACCTTGCCTTGACATGAACAGCCCGAAATTCAGAAAGGCCAGCAGGCCGATGACGGACCCCAGGAAGAGCACCTCCAGGGAGCTCCAGATATCCAGAATATGAGTGTTCCTGTCCCGCGGAGGCATCTGCATGATGTTGTCTCCGGGCGGATCGAACGTGAGAGCGGTAAGGGGCATTATCTCGGCCAGCAGGTCGATAGCGAGGATCTGGATGGCCAGGATGGGGATCGCCCAGTTCCCTGCTGCTACCGCCGCAAGCCCCAGCAGCCCCAGTTCCCTGCTGCTACCGCCGCAAGCCCCAGCAGCACCACGGCCATTTCAGCCATGTTGGTCGTCAGGGAGGCAAGTACGGTCTTTCTTAGATTACTGTAGATCGTACGTCCCTCCCGGACAGCCTCCACAAGCGTCGGGAAGCTGTCATCCAGCAGCACGACTTCCGCTGCCTCCTTGGCCACATCTGTCCCCGTCTGCCCCATGGCCACACCTATCGCCGCCCTCTTCAGGGCCGGCGCATCGTTGACGCCGTCACCCGTCACGGCAACGACCTCGCCCTGTGATTCCAGTAGTTTTACGATGCGAAGCTTGTCCTCCGGAGCCACCCTGGAAAAGATCATTGATTCAGAAGCCATGAGGACCTTTGTCAGTTCCCGGTCATCCATGGCTTCCATCTCGGCACCCGTAAAGACAGGAGGCTCCTCCCCGTCGGTAAGGCCTATCTCTTTACCGACAGCCTGCGCGGTTATCGCGTGGTCACCTGTCATGATGATGATACGTATCCTGGCCTGCCGGCAGCTCGCCACGGCCTCTCGAACACCCTCCTTGGGCGGGTCTATCATCCCGACCAATCCGAGGAACACAACGTCTTTTTCCACCTCTTCCATCACGTAGTCGTCACCACTGTCATCAAGGGGGCGAAACGCAATGGCAAGGACCCTTAAAGCTTCTTTTGACCAGGCCTCACTGAGTTCTTTAATTCTCCTCCGGTCTTCGTCACTGATCGGAACCGATCTGCCATCGCGGTATATGAACCTTGCCACTGAGAGAACACTGTCCGTAGCCCCCTTCATGGCGAGCTCAAGGCGGTCCTCGAACTGACGAACTGAACTCATTCGCTTCCGCTCGGAATCGAACGGGAACTCATGCAGTTCAGGGTTCTCCCATGCAGTTCAGGGTTCTCCTCGTCCTCTTGCGGGCTGCGGGTCCCCGCCTTTGTGGAGAGCGTTATCAGGGCAGCCTCGGTCGGGTCACCTACGGGATACCAGCCGTGGTGATCTTCATCGGGCGGGTGTATCTCGGCATTTGATGCCATCGTGGAGGCATCAAGCATGATCTCCACTTCGTCTACTCGTTCCGGGGACAGGG
>Ga0209510_1001232_pt1 | contig 29947 bp, 24 predicted proteins | sample BiotimSIPDNA_FD_185749 | JGI IMG/M metagenome (GOLD analysis project Ga0209510, IMG submission 185749) | Anaerobic biogas reactor microbial communites from Washington, USA - Biogas_R1 time_0 SIP DNA (SPAdes) (version 2) | ecosystem: Engineered > Bioreactor > Anaerobic > Unclassified | place...
ATAAAATCAAGGACCTGGGCTTCAATTATTCGACCAAGGGCGCCATCACAGTAAGCGTTTCGGATATGATTATCCCTGGTGTAAAGAAGACCTATATTGATGAGACTGAACAGAAAATTGACAACATCACCAAGATGTACAAGAGAGGACTTATTTCCGAGGAGGAAAGGTACAACTCTGTAATACAGGCGTGGACGCAAACCGGTGAAAACCTGACCCAGGCTTTGTTGGATTCAATGGATAAGTTCAATCCTGTATTTATGATGTCCCAGTCAGGGGCCAGAGGAAGCATCAGTCAGATTAAGCAGCTGTCAGGTATGAGGGGACTTATGGCTGATACATCGGGAAGAACGCTCGAGATTCCGATCAGAGCGAATTTCCGTGAGGGCTTGAACGTTCTGGAATACTTTATATCCACTCACGGTGCAAGAAAAGGTCTTGCAGATACGGCCTTAAGAACCGCTGACTCGGGTTACCTTACACGTCGTCTGGTTGATGTTAGTCAGGATGTTATTGTTAGAGAGCTGGACTGCGGAACCAGGAAGGGCATTGAAGTAGGCGACATCAAGGATGGTAGCGAGATAATTGAAGGTTTGGCGGAAAGACTGGTAGGCAGATATACTGTAGAGCCAATAGTTAATCCTGAAACCGGAGAAATCATCATAGAGGGTGATAAGAAGATAACTGATGACGAGGCCGAAAGGGTTGTTAAGGCAGGCATTAAAAAGGTAAAAATCAGGTCAATGCTTACATGCCATTCTGAATATGGTGTATGCGCCAAGTGCTACGGTGCAAACCTTGCTACAAATGAGGATGTTAATGTTGGAGAAGCAGTTGGTATTATTGCTGCCCAGTCCATTGGTGAGCCGGGTACGCAGCTCACTATGAGAACCTTCCACACAGGCGGTGTTGCTGGTGAGGACATCACTCAGGGTCTTCCGCGTGTTGAGGAGCTCTTTGAAGCCAGAAAGCCAAAGGGACTTGCGGTTATTTCAGAAGTGGCAGGTACTGTGACAATCAGCGATACAAAGAAGAAGAGAGAAGTCATTGTAACTACTGAAGACGGAGAGGCTCGTACCTATATGATCCCCTACGGATCCAGAGTGAAGGTATCCGACAATGATGTAATAGAAGCGGGCGATGAAATTACTGAAGGCTCAGTCAATCCCCATGACATTCTCAAGATCAAGGGCGTTAAGGGAGTTCAGTCCTACTTGCTCCAGGAAGTTCAGAGAGTGTATAGATTGCAGGGCGTTGATATTAATGATAAGCATATTGAAGTAATCATCAGGCAAATGCTTAGGAAGGTCAAGATTGAAGATGCAGGCGATACAAACATGCTTCCCGGCGGACTTGTGGATATGTTTGATTTCGAAGAAGAGAATGCACGGGTTACAGCAGAGGGCTTGAGGCCAGCTAAGGGAAAACGCACCTTGCTGGGCATTACCAAAGCCTCACTGGCTACAGAATCATTCCTGTCTGCGGCTTCCTTCCAGGAGACCACTAGAGTATTGACCGAAGCTGCTATCAAGGGCAAGGTGGATCCACTTGTTGGACTGAAGGAGAACGTGATAATTGGTAAACTGATTCCGGCTGGAACGGGCATGAGCAGATATAAGGATATTACAATAAGCACGGTTTCGGAGTAATGGCACAGGGTGACGTTTTCCCTGTGTTGGGCATTTTGCGATGTTACATGTTTTGAGTTCCGCTTCACAATACATTGCGGGCATGGATGAAAGTATGTCACTATATATTGTGCAGCTAAGTTTGATTAATGTTACATCGCAAAAGCCTTGTGTTATGTTCATCTTGACAAACACGGAACTGCGGTGATAAAATATTTCAGTGCGAATTTATGAGAGGGATAGGTGCGTACTTGTGCTGGAGGTTTTAAAGAGCAGCAATAAGGCTATAGGAGTTAAGCAGACCTTGAAGGCTGTAGAGAATGACATGGCGAAGATGGTATTTATTGCAAGGGACGCAGATGAAAAGGTTACAGGAAGTCTTAAGGAGCTTTGCGTTTCAAATGATGTTGCACTAGAGTATGTCGAAACCATGAAACAGCTGGGTAAGGCGGTAGGCATTGAAGTAGGTGCTTCAGCGGTCTGTTTACTAAAGTAGGCACAGAGGACTGCACTTATGCCAAAGCGAAAACATTTGGATAACAGTTAATTACTTAGTTTAGAATAAAGAACATCATTATTGTCGAAAGGAGGTGTATGGATTGCCAACATTTAATCAGATGGTCAGGAAGGGAAGAGAGACGGTTGAATACAAATCAAATTCTCCTGCTCTTCAAAGAGGCTTCAACTCGCTGAGAAAGAAACCTGTTAAGGTTAACTCACCTCAGAAAAGAGGCGTTTGCACTGTAGTTAGAACATCGACACCAAAGAAACCTAATTCAGCATTGAGGAAGGTTGCAAGGGTACGTTTGACTAATGGGATAGAAGTGACTGCTTACATTCCCGGAATAGGACACAATCTTCAGGAGCATAGTGTTGTGCTTATCAGAGGAGGCAGGGTTAAGGATCTTCCCGGCGTAAGGTATCATATCGTCAGAGGAACTCTTGACACGGCAGGTGTTACCAATAGACTGCAGAGCCGTTCAAAGTACGGAGCCAAGAGACCTAAGGCAGCTAAGAAGTAATACGCCAGAAATGACAAATTGAGCAGTGCCAAGTATCTTGTAACGATAAAGTTATTTTATATATTACATGTACGGACGCACTAACGAGGACCTTCGGGTTCCGAGTACCTCAAAGCTGAAGGGGTAGAGCCCCTATTATTTATTAAAGGAGGGAAGTAAAGTGCCAAGAAAAGGACATACTCCAAAAAGAGACATTCTGCCGGATCCCATTTATAATGACAAGGTTGTTACAAAGCTGATAAACAACATCATGCTTGACGGACAGAAGGGTGTAGCTCAGAGAATTTGCTATGACGCCTTTGACATTATCAAGGAGAAGCTGGGCAAGGATCCTCTTGAAGTATTTGAGCAGGCAATGAACAACATAATGCCTGTGTTGGAGGTTAAAGCCAGGAGAGTTGGTGGTGCAACCTATCAGGTGCCTATGGAAGTAAGACCTGAAAGAAGACAAGCGCTCGGACTCAGATGGTTAGTTAACTATTCACGCCTCAGAGGCGAGAAAACAATGAAGGAAAGACTTGCCGGAGAAATAATGGATGCTGTTAACGGAGCCGGCGGAGCCTTCAAAAAGAAGGAAGATACGCATAAGATGGCAGAGGCTAATAAGGCTTTTGCACATTATCGTTGGTAAGCAATAGCTATATTGCCGGGCTTTACGATGTTGAAGTTAAATCGTTAAAGCCCTTGATGGACATATCGAGGAAGAAAGGAGGCATACATGCCCAGGCAGTTTACATTAGAAAAAACAAGAAATATTGGTATAATGGCACACATTGATGCCGGTAAAACAACTACTACTGAGAGAATCTTGTTTTACACAGGAAGGCTGCACAAGATGGGAGAGACCCACGAAGGTGCTGCTACTATGGACTTCATGGAGCAGGAGCAGGAAAGAGGGATTACTATCTCCTCCGCTGCTACAACAGCTCAATGGAAGGGACATAGAATAAACATTATAGATACGCCGGGGCACGTTGACTTTACGGTAGAGGTTGAAAGATCTCTTAGAGTTCTCGATGGTTCAGTGACACTTTTCTGTGCAAAGGGAGGGGTTGAGCCTCAGTCAGAAACAGTATGGAGACAGGCTGACAAATACAACGTGCCTCGCATTGCTCATATTAATAAGATGGATATTATGGGTGCAGACTTCTTTAACTGCATCCAAATGATGAAGGACAGGCTAAAAGCTAATGCTGTTCCGATTCAGTTGCCTATCGGCAAGGAAGACGATTTTCAGGGTGTAGTCGATTTAGTAACCATGAAGGCATCATATTATCTGGGTGATAATGGTGAAGTGGTGGATGAGGAACCGATACCGGAGGATATGATCGAAATTGTTGACAAATATCGTAATATGTTAATTGAAACTGTTGCTGAACAAGACGAGGTTCTCATGGAAAAGTACCTCGAAGGCGAGGAGCTTACCGTAGAAGAAATACGTGCAGGAATCAGAAAGGCTACCATAGCAGTTAAAATGATACCCGTTACCTGTGGATCTTCTTACAAAAATAAGGGAGTGCAGCAGCTGTTAGATGCGATTATTGAATATATGCCTTCGCCTTTGGATGTGCCGGCTATTACCGGAGTTTCAGCAGATGATGCCGATGAAATACTTGAAAGAGCAGCAGATGATGATGGACCTTTTTCTGCACTGGCCTTCAAAATCGTGGCAGATCCCTTTGTTGGGAAGCTCTGTTTCTTCAGAGCATATTCCGGGATGCTGAAGTCAGGGTCATATGTACTCAATTCAACCAAGCAGAAGAGGGAGCGCATTGGAAGAATACTTCTAATGCATGCCAATCATAGGGAGGATACCGATACGGTATACTCCGGCGACATCGCGGCGGCTGTAGGACTTAAGGACACTGCTACAGGAGACACCCTTTGCAGTGAAGATGCACCGATTATACTGGAGTCTATGGAGTTTCCCGAGCCGGTTATACACGTTGCTGTTGAGCCAAAGACGAAAGCAGGCCAGGAAAAAATGTCCGCAGCTTTGGCCAAGCTTTCCGAAGAGGATCCTACTTTTAAGGCTCATACAGACGTAGAGACAGGCCAGACAATCATTTCTGGTATGGGAGAACTGCATCTGGAGATAATTGTTGACAGGCTGATGAGGGAGTTCAAGGTCGAAGCCAACGTAGGGCAGCCACAGGTCGCATACAAGGAAACAATACGCAAGGCTGTCAAGAGTGAAGGGAAGTTTGTCCGACAGTCAGGCGGCAGAGGCCAATATGGTCACTGCGTATTGGAGATTGAGCCTCAGGAACCAGGCAGCGGCTACGAATTTGTTAACAAAATTGTCGGCGGTGCTATACCAAAAGAGTATATTCCGGCGATTGACGAAGGTATACAGGATGCCATGAAGAATGGTGTTTTAGGAGGTTATCAGGTTCTCGACATCAAGATTACCCTTGTGGATGGATCCTATCATGATGTGGACTCATCTGAGATGGCTTTCAAAATTGCAGGTTCCATTGGCTTTAAGGACGGGTGTCGAAAGGCTGATCCCGCATTGCTGGAGCCTATTATGAAGGTCGATGTTGTTGTGCCTGAAGTGTATATGGGAGATGTAATGGGTGATCTTAATTCCCGAAGAGGAAGGATAGAAGGCATGGAAAGCAGGTCCGGCGCCCAAGTTATTTCGGCAAACGTACCCCTTGCGAGCATGTTTGGATATGCTACAGAGCTTCGTTCCAGAACTCAGGGCAGAGGTGTATTTACAATGCAATTCGATCACTATGAAGAGGTTCCCAAGAGTATTCAGGAATCTATTCTGAAGTGAGTGCGGCCAATGTGCTGCAGATGTTTATGATACGTTTGTAGCATATAAAATATAATAACTACTAATTATTCAGTATTATACTGAAAAGGGAGGAGATTTTAAAATGGGTAAGGCCAAATTTGAAAGAAACAAACCCCACGTTAACATTGGAACTATTGGTCACGTTGACCACGGAAAGACTACTTTGACAGCAGCTATAACAAAGGTTCTCGGCTTCTCCGGGAAAGCTAACTTTACCGCTTATGATCAGATTGACAAAGCTCCGGAAGAAAAAGCCAGAGGAATCACGATTTCAACTTCTCATGTTGAGTATGAGACTGAGACCAGACACTACGCTCATGTTGACTGCCCCGGCCATGCTGACTATGTTAAGAACATGATCACCGGTGCCGCTCAGATGGATGGAGCTATACTTGTCGTATCGGCTGCAGACGGCCCGATGCCTCAGACCAGAGAGCATATACTCCTTGCTGGTCGTGTTGGCGTTCAGCACATTATTGTTTTCCTTAACAAGTGCGACATGGTTGATGATGATGAACTGATTGAGCTCGTTGAAATGGAGCTTAGAGAACTGCTCAGCTCTTACGATTACGACGGAGACAGTATTCCAATAATCAGAGGCTCTGCATTGGAAGCTCTTGAGTGCCAAGCCACGGATCAGAGCGATCCGAAATACAAGCCTATTCTTGACTTGATGGATGCAGTCGACAGCTATATTCCTACTCCTGAAAGACCCACGGACAAACCGTTCCTGATGCCTGTTGAGGACGTATTCTCAATTACAGGCCGTGGCACGGTTGCTACCGGTAGAGTAGAAAGAGGAACTATCAAGGTTGGCGAGGAAGTTGAAATCGTTGGTTTGATGGATGAGCCCAGAAAGTCAGTTGTCACAGGTGTTGAAATGTTCAGAAAGCTTCTTGATCAGGCTGTTGCCGGTGATAATATCGGTTGCCTGCTTAGAGGTGTTCAGAGAGACGAAATTGAAAGAGGACAGGTTCTTGCAAAAACCGGTTCAATTAAACCTCATACTCATTTCAAGGGTCAAGTTTACGTTCTGACTAAGGAAGAGGGCGGCAGACATACTCCGTTTTTCAATGGCTACAGACCTCAGTTCTACTTCAGAACAACTGACGTTACCGGTGTTGCTGAGCTTCCAGAGGGCGTAGAAATGTGCATGCCCGGCGATCATATTGAAATGACTATCAAGCTTATTACTCCGATCGCTATGGATCAGGGACTGAAGTTCGCTATCCGTGAAGGCGGAAGAACTGTTGGTTCAGGCTCTGTTACAAGCATAATCGAATAATAACCAGGAAAAGAGAGCCGCCTTCTATAAGGCGGCTCTTTTTGCATATCGGGACGAAATAGGCACGATATGCCAGGTGATGATTGAATATTAATGATATGGGTATCATATATGAATAGGGCGGAGGCCTTCGATGAGAGGAGAGAATAAAGCTATGATAGAGATTAAGAAGGATATTTACTGGGTAGGGATAAGAGACTGGAGTCTTAGGCATTTTCACGGACAGGAGCTATCTACTCACAGAGGCTCAAGCTACAATTCATACTTGATAAAGGATGAGAAGACTGTATTGGTTGATACGGTATGGAATCCCTTTAGCAAAGAATTTGTAGATAGGCTTGACGCAGATGTTGGGCTTGCTAACATTGACATGATAGTGGTTAACCATGCCGAGCCTGACCACGGTGGAAGCCTTGGATACTTAATTGATAGGCTGCCTTCAAAGGATATCCCCATTTATTGTACGAAAAATGGTGCTGCAATTATTAAGAATCACTTTCATAGAGAGGATATGAACTTACAAATCGTCAAAACAGGAGATTCTATAAATATTGGGAAATATGACCTGGTCTTTGTGGAAATGCAGATGATTCATTGGCCGGATAGTATGCTTACATATGTGAAGGGAGCTGCGACAGTATTATCAAATGATGCCTTTGGCCAGCACCTTGCAGGAATTTCACTTTTTAATGACGAAATAGACACCTGTGAACTTTTTGAGGAAGCCATTAAGTATTATGCAAACATATTAACACCATTTAGTGCCTTAATTAAGAAGAAGATTGAGCAGATTAAGGGAATGAATCTTCCGATTGATGTTATAGCGCCAAGTCACGGTGCTATATGGCGTGTTAATCCAATGCAGATTATCGATAAATACTATGAATGGGCTCAGGACTATAACGAGGGACATGCTGTTATTATTTATGATACCATGTATAATGCAACGAGGACGATGGCGCAGGCAATTGCCCGCGGGCTGGAGAAGCAGGGTATCAGGTACAAGATTTTTGATCTAGCAATAACAGATTTCAGCGACCTTATCACAGAAATTTTTAAGGCCAGGGCAGTATTGGCTGGAAGCTGTACTATAAATGGCACGGTCCTAAGACCCACAGCCGGTTTGCTGGAGGAGATTAGGGCTCACAGGTTTAAGGGTAAGCTGGGCGCAGGCTTTGGCAGCTATGGTTGGAGTGGAGAGGCACCGAAGAAAATCAGTGCTTCACTGGAAGAGGCCGGGTTAATAACCCCTCTTGCCCCATTAGGCTTTAAGTATAGCCTGACAGAGGATGATCTGAAGCAGTGTGAGGAGTTTGGCGAGAATTTTGCTAAGGAAATGAAGCAGGGGAAAGAGTTGATAAGCTAGATGGTGAAATTATTCAAAAGGGTTGGCATGAAACTGAAGAATCTTTCGCCTGCAGCTATAAGAGAGATTATAGTTATCGCTGTTATTTTGTGTGTCTCGGTTATTCTGTCAATTCCTGAATACCGTGAGGATGTGGAAAGGGAAAAGGCCTGGCGCGAGATGCGGGAAAGAATTGAACAGTCGAGTGAGAAAGGTGTCAAATAAATAGAGGCGGGGGATAAGAATGGAATTATCACAGATTAGAGAACTGGCTGATAAAGTGAGGGCTAATATATCAAGTGTGCTTGTGGGCAGAGAGGCTACAATTGATCTTGTGCTTAACAGCCTGTTTTGCGGCGGACATGTCCTGCTAGAGGATGTTCCTGGTGTAGGCAAGACTATGCTGGCAAGATGCCTGGCCAAATCTTTCGAATGCGAATTTAAGAGGGTACAATTCACGCCGGATCTTCTTCCCTCGGACATCACCGGCATAAATTACTTTGATCAAAAGCAGGGAGAATTTGTTTTCAGGCCTGGTCCTTTGTTTGCAAATATTGTACTTGCGGATGAAATAAACAGGGCTACGCCCCGCACACAGTCCAGCCTTCTGGAGTGTATGGAGGAGGGGCAGGTCACTGTTGATGGTGATACTAAAAAGCTTGAGAAGCCCTTCTTTGTAATTGCCACACAAAATCCTGTTGAAACCCGCGGTACCTTTCCATTGCCGGAGGCTCAGCTTGACAGGTTCTTCATGCGCCTTAAGATGGGGTATCCGTCGCAGCAAGAGGGCATAGAGATTCTTCAGCGATTTAAAGAGAACAATCCTGAGACAGAGTTGGAGACAGTGGCTCGTGCCGAAGCTGTGCTGGAGGCTCAGGCTTGCATCTGTGAAGTTAAGGTGTCGAATGCAATCGAGCAGTATATTGTTGATATAATTGAGCAGACGCGCCATGATGAGAAAATATTACTCGGTGTCAGCCCCAGAGGCAGCATTGCGCTGATGAGGGCTGCCCAGGTTAATGCGATTTTTGACAGCAGAGATTTTGTTATACCTGATGATGTGAAAAAGGTTTCAATTCCGGTGCTGGCTCATCGTCTATTACTAAAGGGCCATGCAATCACGGGCGGCACACAGAACGCCGGGAATGCCATTAGTGAGCTTCTGATGAGAGTTCCTGTGCCGACCGAAGAATTCTGGGGTGTCTAAATGGATGTCATTGCACTTGCCATAATTTTTGTTTTTTGCCTGTGGCTGCAAACGTTTGTATTTTGCAAATATTCCTTTCATAAGCTTCATTACAAATGTGAATTCAGTGTAAGAGAGGCTCATGAGGGAGACGACATTTATCTTGTGGAAACAGTTTACAATAGCAAGCTCTTGCCTGTGCCCTGGCTGAAGGTGGATATCCACACCTCGCGTTGGCTTGGCTTTGCTCAGACCTGCTCTGTAGTAGCACAGGACAGCAGGCGAGTTACCAGCAGCTTTGTGCTAAAGAGCTATCAGAGGACCACAAGGAGCTGGAAGCTGAAATGCCTGAAGAGAGGCGTCTTTACTACCGAAAATGTCACCTTGATCAGCGGGGATATCCTGAACAATGCTACGGTGTCGGAGCCTGTGGAGGTAAACGCCCGCCTGACAGTCTACCCTGAGATAGTAGACCTTGAGGAGATGTTTACACCAGTTAATCTTACACAAAGCGATAATACTGTTAACAGGTGGATCGTAGATGATCCATTTATGGTAGCGGGTGCAAGGGATTATACGCCTGGAGACCCGCTAAATCGCATTCACTGGCCTGCTTCTGCAAGGTCAGGCAGGCTTATGGTAAGAAAAAATGAATTCACATCGCAGCAAAGCCTGACAGTATTGTTAAACATGCAATCGCAGCTTTATGAGTATGCAGATACGGTTAACAAACGACTTGCCGAAATCGGAATAAAGGTAGCGGCTACATTGTTTGACAGGGCTTTAAAGGAGGGCGCCACGGTGCGGTTCGGCACTAATGGCTGTGTCTTGGCAGATTCCAGACAGGCCATATTTACAGGAGAGGCCGGCGATAAGGAGCATATATCTGAGCTGTTCAAGATATTGGCAGGATTGTTGATGAAAAATGTGAAGGACTTTGAAAACCTTCTGGATGAGGTAACTCCTGTACTTGAAAATACTGAGGTTGTCATTGTCACAGCATATTTGAGCAGGAGAATAAGTGAACAGGTGGAGCTTTTGGAGGCTGCAGGAAACACGGTAAGCATCATATTGCTCGATACAGTATATGAGGCCGGCGCCCGGAGAGGAAATGCCCAGGTGTACCTGTTCTCAGACAGCAGGTTTATGGAGTATGAGGGCGGGCTTGTGGAGGCTGCGGAAGAGGTAGAAATGTAAATGTGACTAGGCAGTGCTAAGCAGCAGGTCATTGGAGTAGGAAACACAATCCTGCGCAAACAGTACCGCCTGTAATTGAATAGGCACATTTAGGTATAAAGAAGGATTTAGGAAATTGCGGGGGAGAGTATGAAGGCTGGAACTCGGGTAACACTATTGCGATTATTGGCGACTGTTGCAGTGAATGCCTATATATATGCCGCTACTGTTACATTAAGGGCGGTTCTGTTTGGAACGGATGGGGGACTTGTTTCTCTTGTCATTTTTGCATCTGCCATGATTTTCGCGCACGTTGCAGTGGCCATTTTCCTACGAAAGCCCCCCGGCATCATTAAGGCGTTAGCTAACACAAAGCCTGCCAAATTCCTGGCCTTTATGCTAAAAATAAATGGTGCCGCTGAGTTTATGACCTCAACTATTGCCTGGCAAATTATGCTACTGCCAATGCTAATCAGCTTTTTTACACATAGTCGGGGAAGCATGCGTAGAGCCTTATTTGAATTAGTACCGGTCGTTATAACATATGTTGTTTCTATGAAGCATGCAAGGCTTAAGGCTTCGCTAATAATGAGCAAGGCTTATGTATATATAGGCTTTGGCATCCTTGCGCTCTGCCTGGAGCTGCCGCTCATATTCGATGAATTGCTTTATCTGCGTCCAGGACTGTTTACTGTTACGCTCTTCTTCATATTTGCCTACCTTATTGTGAAAAATCAGGAGGACATAGAGAGCAATATTTTCAGCAAAAAACACATAGAGAAGTCTATATTGCCAAAGAATCTGAGGAGCTTTAATGCTCTAACCGTTAGCGTAATATTTCTATTTGTTTTACTTTTGTTCAATCTAAAAGAGATCGTTATTACTATTATTAATTTATTAACTAAGTTGGTTGCCATTATCGCAGTTTTGTTGATGATGTTAGTGGAGTTGTTAGCTCCCAAGCAGGAGTCAATCCTGGGAGGTGGAATGCCCGGAGAATCACAACTCCCGGAATTTGGCGCTCAGCCGGGTTCACCTCTTGCCAATCTCATTATTAATGTCTTAAGTTATTTTATTTTTCTTTATCTGGCATATAGACTATTGCTTTTTGTTTTGCGAAGGTTACCTGCCTTTTGCAGGAGGGTTGCAGCGCTATTAAAGAAGCTTTTTTCAACACAAAAGGAGCGAACTCCCATTGAAGAGACTGAATTTGTTGATGAAACAGAAACTGTAAAGCCTGTTCGAGAAGTCAGCAAAGCAGGAGGTGCAAGAAGAGCAGGAAGAGGCAGAAGTGATCTTCGGCGTGTAAAGGATCCTGTGCTAAGGGTGAGGATGATGTATTCGATTATACTTGGCATGCTGCCGAGGATAGGTGTAAATCCTGATAAGTCTGATACTTCGATGGAAATCATTAAAAAAACATCCTCTTATGATGTCCTTGAGGAGTTGTATCCCTTTACGCAGGTTTATAATCGGGTTCGCTACAGGGAGCAGCTGCCGGATGACAAGATGCTTTTGGATGCACAGGAGTGCTTTGAGAAGACTGTTGAGTTGATTGGGCGTAAATGAAGCAGAGGGAAGTCAAGTACTGCCTGTTGAGCCATTTTAAACAATTGAAAAAGAACGGCTTACAAGATATAATAATCTGCAAGTGGACTTGGGGCAGATTATTATATGCCTCCGGCGGAATTGATGGCCGTGCGATATATTAGCAATAGATTCCGCGGACTTAGAAATCTATTACTAATACGCACATGGCCAATTGTATCATGGACACTCATACGAACCATGATACAATGAAATCTGCAAGTGGACTTGGGTAAGTTGGCTTGGGGCAGATTAGATTGCTCAGCTATTGATATAGAAATAAATCTTAGAAGAGAGAATGGTAACAGATACAGATTAGTTAGGGGATGGTCAAATGACTGAATTACGAAGGAATATGAAAAAACATACTCTCCCTCTTTTGCCACTGAGAGGGCTAACAGTGTTTCCTTATATGATATTAACCTTCGATGTTGGAAGGGACAAGTCAATTAAAGCACTGAATGAAGCGATGATAGGAAATCAGCTGATTTTTCTGACCGCACAAAAGGATGCAAAAGTCGACGAACCTCAAATAGATGACATATATACAGTTGGCACGATTTCCAGGGTAAAACAGCTTTTGAGGCTGCCCGGAGACACACTAAGAGTACTGGTAGAGGGCATAAGCAGAGCTGAAATAAAGAGCTTCAAGCAGACCGAGCCTTTTTTTATTGCGGAAGTAGTTGAAAAGATGACGAATGAGAAAGCCTCTCATGAGATTGAAGATGAGGCTCTGAAAAGAAAGGTGCTTAGTACTTTTGATGAGTATGCCAGGCTTAATGGTAAAATATCACCGGACACTGTTTCATCCTTGAGCTTAGTTGAAGATATCGGTCAGCTTTCTGATATTGTTGCATCTAATCTGCAGCTAAGGATAGAACAGAAGCAGGATATTTTGGGCGAGTTTCATCCAGCTAAGAGGGTAGAGAAGCTCCTTTCTGTATTGGTAAAGGAGATAGAGATTCTTGAGGTTGAGAAGAATATCAGTGTAAGGGTTCGCAAGCAGATAGACAAGATGCAGAGGGAATACTATCTGAGAGAACAGATTAAGGCTATACAAAATGAACTGGGTGATAGGGACGGCATAGCCGGCGAGGTTGACGAGTACAGGGAAAAGCTCGCGGCTGCAAGCTTCCCCGAAGAGGTTGAGAAGAAAGTAATCAAGGAGCTTGATAGGCTCTTGAAGATGCAGTCCGGCTCGGCAGAAAGCTCCGTCATCAGGACCTATCTTGATTGGATTTTCGATTTGCCCTGGAACAAGAAAACAGACGAAATGATCGATCTGAGGAGGGCAGAAAGCATTTTGGATGAGGATCACTATGGGCTTTCAAAGGTAAAGGAGAGAATCATAGAATACCTTGCGGTGCTGAAGCTGACAAAGAATTTGAAGGGCCCAATACTTTGCCTTGTGGGGCCTCCCGGCGTAGGAAAAACCTCCATAGCCAAGTCCATCGCCAGAGCCATGAACAGAAAGTATGTAAGGATGTCTCTGGGAGGTGTAAGGGACGAGGCTGAGATAAGAGGACACAGGCGCACCTATGTTGGCGCAATGCCTGGCAGGATAATCCATTCATTGAAACAGGCGGGATCGGCTAATCCCTTAATACTTTTAGACGAAATTGATAAAATGAGCAGTGATTTCAGAGGAGATCCGGCATCTGCAATGCTTGAGGTTTTGGATTCTGAGCAAAATTTTTCATTCAGGGATCATTATCTAGAACTGCCCTTTGATTTATCAGATGTTCTTTTCATTACTACGGCAAACAGCCTTGATACTGTGCCAAGGCCTCTTCTTGATAGGATGGAGGTTATAACGATATCAGGTTATACACTGGAGGAAAAGGTGCAAATTGCCATGAAATATTTGCTGAAAAAGCAGCTAAGGGCACATGGCTTATTGGCAAAAAATCTGAAAGTGACAGAGGATGCAATTAGGAGCATAATTAATTATTATACCAGGGAAGCCGGAGTCAGGAATCTCGAAAGAGAAATTGCAAATGTTTGCAGAAAAGCTGCCAGGACACTTATATCAAGCGAAAAGAAGTCGTTGACGGTGACAGCTAAAAATATTGAAAAGTATTTGGGTACTAAGAGATTCCGATTTGATATGGCAAATGAAAAGGATGAGGTTGGTATTGCCACGGGACTGGCATGGACACCAGTAGGCGGCGACACGCTTGAGATAGAAGTGACATTGATGCAGGGGAGTGGCAAGCTTGAGCTGACAGGGCAGTTGGGTGATGTTATGAAGGAATCTGCCAAAGCTGCTATAAGCTTTATCCGTTCACAAACCGAAAAACTAAATATAGATAAGGATTTCCATAATAAGCTTGATATACACATACATGTTCCGGAGGGAGCAATACCCAAGGATGGTCCATCGGCGGGGATTACGCTCGCTACGGCTATGATATCCGCGCTTACCGGTCGTGCTGTGAAACGAAATGTGGCTATGACCGGTGAAATTACGCTCAGAGGCAGGGTACTTCCCATAGGAGGACTCAAGGAGAAGGTGCTGGCGGCTCACAGAGCTGGTATAGACACGGTTGTTATTCCTGTAGAAAATAAGAAGGATATCGATGAAATACCTGATAATGTAAAGAGCAGGATTAAGTTTGTTTTAGCAGAACAGATGGATACTGTTTTGGAGACCGCTTTAATCGCCCATAAGAAGCATGAGAGTACGAAGGAATCCACAGGACATAATGAGCCTGTGTTTTTAGGAAGTGAAGTAGCCGGGATGCCTTCGCACAATCAGTCACAGCAGATGTAGAGCGAAATTCGACAAGAAAATGCAGAATGGCTTATAGGATGTAAAATATTATATCAAAAATGAAGGAATAATCGAGTCTAGTATCGAATTATGGTCATAGCTGTTTTCGGGATTATATGAAAATCCTGACAAATGAGAGCGGCATCAGGAGGTACATGATGCAGATTTATGCTATTGCAGTTATCTGTGCGATTGTGATAAGCGGCGCCATAATGCTTTTGCTATGTTATCGGGCTAAGCTGCTGGAAATTAAAACGCTTGTTTCCATTACCTTTGCTTCACTTGTTACAGCGTTTTCCTTACCGGTTGTATTTAACCTGATATCCTCGTACAAGGGCAATGATTTGAGATCATCAGCACTTGTTTTTGTAACGCTTGCTGCATTTGCTACATTCGTTATTCTTATTCTAATACTTAGTGTGTTGATATCATTTATTGTTCCCAAAATCGGATCGAAGTCCAACAAATCAAGCGCTTTGACAGTAGATGCCGGCGGAGTGGAAAATGATGCGGCTCAGGTGAATGCTACATCAGGTGTAAGTCCGGATGTAGCCAGCCAGCAGGATGACAACTACTTGGAGCAGATTTTTACTAATTATATTAGCGAAAACCGTAATTTTCCTGAAATTCCTACGAAAAATGAAGAAATAATGAGTGAGGATGCAAATAACTTAGAAAAATCTGTTGACAGTGCCGTAAATATTGATAAAATGGGTATAGAAAATAATATGCATGATGTCGGAGCCCTGACTATTGAAGAGTGTATTGAGGAAGCATTTAGATTGAAGGAAGAGGGAGATTCCGAGGGAGCGATTATTTACTGTATGTATGCTCTTGACAAAAAACCCCCTAAAGAACTTACCTTCTGGATAGTACTTGATATATGCGTTATGTATAAGGCTCTTGGGCAGCGTGAACTTGCACTTGACATATTAAACAGTTATTATGACATATATGGTGAAATCATGGATGTTACTGTTAAGGAAGAGATCGAGAGTAACTTGAATGATACAATGGCTTGACGGGCAATGTCTCATTGCACGAAATGAAGGAGGGTATTTCTATAATGAAGAAAACTCAAAAAATACTTGGCTTACCTGTCGTCAGTATCTCGGACGGGCTAGAAGTTGGAAAGGTTAAGAGTATCATCATAAACGCGGATCGCGGGGCCATTGACTATATCGTTGTGGACAGTGGCATACAGATATTCAGCGCCAGAGTTATCCCCATGGATGATGTGCTTGGAATCGGCGAGTATGCTCTTACAATTGAGAATGAAGGGGTTATAACCGATATCAGCAGGATACCGGAGGCTATTCAGCTTCTTCAAAATGACATCAAGGTTAAGGGTACCAAGGTTCTTACCAAGAAAGGCAGATTGATAGGTGAAATCGGAGACATTTATATAGACGAGGATAATAACTGTAAGATTACCGGTCTGGAATTCATTGATGATATAACTCAAAAGCAGCTAAAGATTATTCCGAGGGACACAGTAATAACATTTGGAAAGAACCTTACTGTTGTCAAAGAGGATATTGAGGCATCCCTTTTGGATACGCCATCTCAGTTGGATCCCGAAGGAGTTTACGGGGATTTTGAAAAAAAAAATAACCCATATACAGTAGAAGCAGAAGGCGAATCATATGGTCAGGCTGCTGCAACAACTGATATATATGGCGGGTCTTTTACTGCCGGTGAAAGCGTTGAATATGAGTCGTCGGTTACTCCAGAGGTAGGGGAATATGTGGTCATATCCGATCAAGAAAGGGAATCTACACTTGAGCCGGAAGTGGATAGGCAGCAGGAGACGGTCAGCGATGGTGGAGATAATGCCTCTATGCTCTATGAACAGCGTCAAAGACAGTATCTTAACGGCAGATACGCTACCAGGACGATTACTGATAATGAAGGCAATGTCATTATTAGCGAGGGTATGATGATAGACGATGGCGTTATCGATGAAGCAAAATCAAAGGACAAGTTGATTGAGCTTGTCATGAACAATAAAGCTTAATGGAATGCAAAAAATATGAAAGTATAAAGTAGGAATGCTTTATACTTTTTTATTGATAGCCAAATGGATTACGGTACAACCAATGATGAGAAATATGGAGTTGCATATTTGTGGTTAAAAAACGTAATACACTGCTAATTATATTGCTAACAATGGTTCAGAGCTTGCTTGCAGTATCTGCGGGGGTAGCTGTTCTATTCAACCTATCTTCTGATGATATACCGACTGGAGTTAAAGCCGGCATATCAAATATCGAGGGAATGAAATATACCGAGGCGGCAGAGACGATTGAGGCCGATTATTCCCAGTGGTTTGAATCGAATTCCTTCAAGCTTATTGTTGAGGATGGCGAAACCTATGAAATACCATTTTCGCAGATAGACTTCGCTGTTGATGGGGAGGCTACTGTCAATTTACTGAAAACCATAGATGATATAAGGGACATCCCAAGGCTTTTCCAATTGCACTTCACAAAAACATCAGTGGAGCTTGCACCTGTTGTAAGGTACGATGAAGCAAAGCTTAGAATGGAGCTGCTGGAATTATCTGATCAGATTTTTGTCGAAGCATCAGATGCTCAGATGCAATATGTTGACGGCAGGATAGATAAAAAGCCTGAGACTGAAGGAGTATCCTTGAATGTTTCAAATGCGGCAGATCTTATAGGAAAGCAGCTTGCCGAGAATCCATTATTGGATACAATTACACTGAGTCGGCATCAGAATTCTGTGTTACAGACCGTACCTGCTTCCATCACGATGAAGGACTTTGAAGATATTCAGCATGTTATTGCCGGTTATACTATTACTGCAACAGAGCAGGAGCTGGCAAAGCCTGTTCAGTTCGCAGTGGATGCCATAAATGGAACAATGATGGAGCCTGTTGCTCAAGGCGGCGAGGTGTTCTCCTTCGTAAACTGCCTGCAGAGTAAAAGTGCTGATTTTGAAAATGACAACGAGGGGTATGATCAGGTTGCCTCGACGCTGTATGCTACACTGCTGTCGGCGGGGATACCGACGGACTCTATTACCAGAATGGCTCATAAGCTTGCTGTTGACTATATCGAGCCTGGGCTGGATGCATGGATATCCGGAGACGCCGGTGATTTGAAGTTCTCCAACCCCTTCAACCACAAGATTGCTATTTTCGCAGAAAAGAAAGGCAGTATGATTACCGTAGCTATTGCAGGCCATGGTAATGATATTACGCAGGAGTACGATATTAGTACACAGATAGTACAGAGATTAACGCCACCGGTAGCTTATGTGGTGGACTCAGACCTAAAGTCAGGAGAAAGCATTACCCTCAATCCGGGGAAGGATGGCGTCGTTGTAAATGTATTCAGGAATGATGAGTTAATCAGCTCAGATAGGTATGAAGCAGAAAAAAGAATTATCCGAATTGCAGCTGATTCCGGCCTTTGGGATGATGAGAGAAAATAAAAGTAAGTGTAAAGAAACCGAAGCAGGTCTGTGAAGGAAGCTAGTAGAATTCCTTCAGTATTTCCAAGGCATTATTCTCGATAACCTTTTCACCATATTCATTCAAGTAGCCTTCGTAAAAACTGACGTTGGCTATTTTTATGCCGTACTCATTCATCATGAGCTCAAACATACCGGTATCTGATGGCGCCAGACCACTTCTGGTAAGTGCCAGGTAATAAGTATCGCCACATTTGTAAAGAGTGCTGTTGCCACTGTAAATTGTCTCTAACTTACCTGCAAGTGCACAAACGTCGTTAAGAGCTCTGAAGGAGTAGATAAATAAAGGCGAACATACCTTGCGTCCTTTCTTCTTTACACGAAGATCGCTCTTTTTCATCCGGCTCTTTATATACTTATGGATGGATTCAAACTCGCCATCCTCATCGATTTTTGTGATAGTAATCACAAAGCCATCACCAGAATCCGGCACGGGCTCGATTATCAGCTGGGAGTCTGAAAGATCAAACCCCAGCTGTTCTTCAGCCTGCTCCATCAAATCCCAGAAAAACTCCTGAGCCGCAGGTGTGTCATAATTGAGCGTGTTTAAGTCTATATCTCTATCCTCAAGATCGTTGTAGGTTATAGTCACTCGTATTATATTGTCGCCTATTCTCTCAATTTTCATAGCTTCTCCATAACTAATATCTTACTCTTATTATACTTCTTATCGGCTAAAAAGAGAAGTCTATTAAGCTTTTTCATTTTACACGGCGCAGGTAGAGTACCACTGACAGTATAGCAAAATACGCTACAAGTCCAATCATCGTCCACAGGTACAGTATTGGAGTGTTACTGACATAGCCGACTACGGGTACATTTAGCAGCAGCATAAGCGGAAAGCCGACAAAAAGCCCTGCCCCGCTACCCAATACCAGGTTTCTTCCAGCCGAGGATTCCAGCTTTGGGTCGATTTCCTTGACCAGGGCAAGACCCGTCGATACGACGCCTGTAAGATTGCCGTAAAGTCCCAGAGTGTTCTCCAACACGTCGTTTTTATACATGCGTTTTCCAAGAAAAATGACATATAAGATTGTTGCAATACCGCCCAGAGTACTAATCACCATTGTTGGTAACAGGTACTGTTTCAGAATTGTAATGGAGATAGCGGCAATGGAGGCGGTTATCATAATGTCAAAGGCACCACCTGATATTCTCTCCAGAAGAAAATTACTAGTGTACTCGCGCTTAATGACCTTTTTCTTTTTAAGAACATCCAAAATAAAGCGAAATAGAATTGCGAACAGTGCTGCTATAATAAAGCTGAATCCCCATAGCATGGTGGAAAGCGTATTTCCGAAGGTTCCAAAGTTCTTAAGCACCTCTGTCAGCCCTAACAGCGTCAGATAAGTGGCAAGATAGATGATGCCAATCGTGAAAAGTTGAATTGTAAAACCATCCACAGATTCGGTCTCTCCCACATGCTCCTTTACCACTTCGACCTGCACTGTGTCCTCCTGAGAATTGGTCAAGCTATAAGAAGGCTTTATCTTCTTGACCTTTATCATGTAATTCATCAGGGGTATTCCGCCTATGCAAGCCCATAGCAAGCCTAAGGCAGCAATAGTTAAGCCTATGTTGCCGCCGTTGGAAAAGCCCAGAGATTCCCACTGCCTGCCCATGGAATAGGCCTGGCCTGCACCTTGCCCATAGCCTAAAGGTAAGAGCATTCCGAATACGGGGAAAAGATCAGGGAGGATGGTATAGGCCATTAGCACAGAAAGCCCAAAACCGAGGATTCCTTGTAAAACATATCCGTTTACGATAATTATACCTGTGTTAACAATATCCTTGTTTTTGGTGGTGTTTCGGTCCTTCAGAGCGAGGGCAATAAAGCCGATCGACATCAGGTGATAAATAATTGTACCCATATGGTCTGCATTGAAGGGGATCAGGTTTAGAATTTGTGGCCCCAGCAGCAATCCAATAAATCCGGCAATAATTGCATTCGGAATAAAAAACTTTCTAAAAAACTTGAAGCTTCTTCTGATATATGTCGCTAAGCCCAGAAACAGACAGATGACCATGACATCCCAAACATAAGACCAATTCTCACTCATATGCACCCTCCCAAAAATGTTTTTAACTAATCGGCCATTGACCTGATTGTCTCAATAGCCTTTGCAAATCTGTAGGCTGACATCCTACCATTTTTCGATTTGAACCTGTATAATACTTTATTAAAAATTAATTCAAGCTGGTTATTAAACTGTATGTTATCTCCCGATATATCACTGATGGGGAAGTGGATATCCGGACCTTTCCCAAAGGCGTAGACCAGCCTATCAGGATACAATGAAAGAGTTCCTTCACCAGTACCAGCACTCAATGAGCCTGCCTTACCTCCTGTGCGCATAATAATAGAATGCTCCTGCAAAATAGCCTGTTTACGCCCGGACTGCAGGCTTTCGTAGACTAATTGATGAAGATGCTCCAGTTGCCAATCATTCCAATCCATTGGGTTGTCAAAATGCAGAGGATTCAGGTCACTCTCAAAGAAACCGTAGGAGTTGTAAACTGTATGGTAGCCGCAGGCAGCACACTTGAAAGTGTCAGCCTCAGAGGCCATGCTATCTATGCTTTTACACTCGGGGCAGGAAAAAAGGAAACGCTCAAGATGCTCCGCTTTTTTCCTCCCTCTATATCGGCACATATGAGTCCTCTGGTAGTCATATTCACTGTATTGAAGGCTGTATGATATTTCTGTAAATATCTCATCTACCGTTAGGGATTTCATTTGATCGGGATCCAGAACCTTGAAAAGCTCCATGCTCAAGCGGCCTTTTCTTGTCTTGCTGGACCATCTTGGCATAGACAGGTTTGCACCCTTAAATAATACGGAAACGACTGGAATCTTCAGCGATTTAATTAGTTTTGCCGTTGGACGTAGCAAGGGTAATGTTTTACCGTCCCAATTCCGTCTGCCTTCAGGGAATATACCTATTATGCCTCTGTTTTTAACTACCTCAAGAATTCCGCGTATTGCTCCCGGGTCTGAAACCAGCTTTGTCTTCGGAATAGCACCTACAAGCTTAAGAAGCCTCCTCAACATAGGATTCCTGAAGTATGCGTCAGATGCGACAAAGTATATGGGCTCTGAAAAGCATAAAGACAAGAGAAAAGGATCCCAAAAGTTTGTATGATTGGCTAAAACAATATAAGGTGGTTTGATACCCTCTAAAATATCTTTATTTACAATACTATAGTTAAACAGCTTATTCAAATATAAGCTAAAGAGCGGCCTAAGAAGCCTATTCAATAATAGTGAGGCTTTGTATTTTCTCACTGCCATAGCCTATTCTCCCGATGCGATCAGTGATTTTAACGCAAAAACCAACTAATTATAATCATATATCACTTCCATTGTCAATGAGATTGAAATTGTTGAATGCAATATTGTGTAGGATTTGGTGTTTCTATGTTTGCAGGATATCTATAATTTTAATAGTCTTATCCATGAATACCTTCTGTCGATTCTCCAATATGGGGGTGACCAGCTTCAATATATCAAGGAGCCTGCTGAGGTCAAAACTGCTTCTATTCATGCCTCTAATTTGGTGTTTAAGCTCACGATATGTGCTGCTGTAGCGGTTGCAGGAGCTAAAAGCAATGCTGTATGATGGACCTCTCATCTTTGGTGTCAGGCTGGAGATAGAAGACAAAATATCCTGCATCAAGGACAGTCTGTCGGGTCTTATGTATTCGCCCGGAATTGATGAGAGGGAGTCCGGGACCCCGGAAGCGTTATTTTCCGTGCGTGTTTTTGGCTCATACAGATGCTTAAGCTTTTGAATTGTCAAAAGCAGATTTGTTACGTTTTCTATATTTGGCAGATTTCCCATAATAATCACCATGATTTCTTATTCATATTTCATATTATGTAAAATCTGCCGTATTGTTAATTGAAATTTAGAGTGGGAAGCTTTTGTTCAAATTTCTGTGGGTGAAGCTGCTTCTTTTCTCTGCATAGTCGGCTACGATTTGGCCATTGCCAATCAGCTTGTACTTATATATGACCAGTCCTTCCAAGCCAACAGGGCCCCTGGAATGGAGCTTTCCTGTGCTGATGCCCACCTCTGCACCCAGGCCGTATTTGAAGCCGTCGCTAAAACGCGTGGAGCAATTCCAAAAGACATTACCCGAGTCTACAAGAGCCATAAAACGAGCAGCATGCTCCTTGTCGGTAGTAACAATGGAATCGGTATGGCCTGAGCCGTATGCATTTATATGGTCAATGGCTTCGTCCAGATTCTCTACCACCTTTATTGACAGCTTGTAATCTAAATACTCGGCTTTCCAGTCTTCCTCAACTGCGGCTTCAATAGGAATATAGGAAAGTGTGTGGGCGCATCCGACCAACTCCAGGTTCTTAGAATCTGCCGCCTTTTTTAAAAGAGGCAAAAATTCTCTGGCTATGTCCTTATGAACCAGGAGCGTTTCGAGTGCATTACAGACAGCCACATATTGTGTTTTGGAGTCAATTGCGATACGTACAGCCATGTCCAGATCAGCAGAGGCATCAATAAATAAGTGGCATATTCCATCGGCATGCCCCATAACTGATATATTAGTGTTATCCATTATATACCTGACAAATTCGTTGGAGCCTCTGGGAATGATTAGATCCACATATTCGTCCTGCTTGAGTAGCTCCTTGATATCTGCCCTTGTCTCAAGCAGTGCGCACCAGCCACTGGGCATACCGGCTTCTTCGGAAGCAGATATTATGATTTCGGATAAGATTCTATTAGTCTCTCTGGCTTCAGAACCGCCCTTCAATAGTACGCCATTGCCGCTTTTCAGGCAAAGAGTGGATATCTGCGCCAAAGCATCCGGTCTTGATTCGAAGATAATCCCGATGACTCCTATGGGACAAGTAACCTTATAAAGCTCCAGACCCTCATCAAGCTGTGTGGATAGAAGCGTTTTGCCCACAGGATCCTCCAGCTTAATCAGACTGTGGATACCGTCTATGACATCATTTAGTTTGGACTCGTCAAATTTAAGCCTTTTAAGTAGAGGGAAAGGAATTTGATCAGCCTCACTTCTCCTCAGGTCTTCCTCGTTGCACTTAAATATTTCCTGCTTACGAGCGATCAATGATTCGGCGATACGAAGCAAGGCGCTATTTTTTTCTTGGGTACTTGCCGCAGCAAGCTTCAAGGATGCAGCCTTAACCTGACTGCAGGTTTCTCTAATCCTCATAACAACACCTCTATACAACGGTTTAAAACAGTATACCAGACGGCAAAATATATTGCAAAACATATAATGCATTTTCGCATTTTCATGATATAATAACCTCATTCATGAGGTTATTATATGCCTCCGGCGGAATTTATGCGCCGCCGAGATTTTGCCCTTGATTGTTGTGGCAAAACGGCGATGCGCAATTATATCCTGAATTCTTCGAATTCATGATATAATAACCCCACAAGTGAGGTTATTATATGCCTCCGGCGGAATTTATGCGCCGCCGAGATTTTGCCCTTGATTATTGTGACAAAACGGCGATGCGCAATTATATCCTGAATTCTTCGAATTCATGATATAATAAAAAAAAAGGTCAAATACCTATATGAACAGCATATTTTTATTTTAGCGAGGAGAAGACTTAAGATGAGTAATGAAAGAGATACCTTGACGCAGGCAAAGAAAATAGTGGTTAAGGTAGGCACATCCACACTTACATATAAGAATGGCAAGGTGAATTTTACAAGGATAGATAAGCTGGCGAGGGCTTTGTCCGATTTGGTGAATCAAGACAGGGAGGTGGTGCTTGTTTCTTCAGGTGCCATTGGGGTCGGAGTAGGGAAGCTGAAGCTGAAGGAGAAGCCTTCGACGGTACAGCAAAAGCAGGCAGTTGCAGCTGTGGGACAATGCGAGCTTATGCATATTTACAGTAAGTTCTTCTCTGACTATGGACACATTGTAGGACAGATACTGCTTACCAAGAATGTTGTTGAAGAAGAGCATTCAAGACAAAATGTCATTAACACAATCGAGGCTTTGCTAGAAAACGGAATCGTCCCGATTGTAAATGAGAATGACTCTGTTGCATTCGATGAAATAGAATTTGGCGATAATGACACACTTTCAGCAATAGTCGCTTTGCTTGTAGAAGCGGATCTGCTGATTATCCTCTCCGATATCGACGGCTTCTACGACTGTGATCCCCACAAGAATAACGACTCACACCTCATTCCTGTCGTTTATCAAATCACTCCCAAGCTTGAGGAATGCGCCGGTGGTGCCGGATCAAGACGCGGCACGGGGGGAATGATTACCAAGCTTGCAGCTGCGAAGCTTGCAAACGCGCAGGGTATTGACGTGGTGATGGCTAATGGATCAGAGCCGGGCGTCATAATGGACATCATAGAAGGATGCAATGTGGGCACCCTCTTTACAACACGTTAGCATGTCTGCTATGGAGTGGTGCCATCCGTATCTTCTATAATATTTCCAGTTGGAGAATCGTTGTCTGGTGTGCCGCCATTATGAATGCTTGGGTCACCATTATTTGGTGCATCATTATTGCGACCGCCATCATCCGGTGCATCGTCTGCCGGTGGTCTTCCCGTTTCAGGCCATTGTATGAAATCAAACATATCCCAGTCCTCAAAGCCAGGAAGAGTTGACGGATCGGGCTCGCCGTGGACTGTGCAGTACTCGCCTGCAGGTAGCTCATAGGCCACATCCTTGGGAGCTGTTTCATTTGGATAAACAGGCACATAAGGCTCGGGACGCTGTATAAACACCTTACTTACTACATTCTCCGCAGGGCAATAAGGTCCTGCCAGTAAATTGCGCTTGAGCGTGTCCTGGCTCTGTGTACACACCTGTGCTTCAACATGAAGAGTACACAGGTCGTCGTCTCTTGGCTCCGTTCCTTTTATGAAATACTCTACCTTGGTTGCATTTCCTCTTAGCTCCCGGGCACAAAGGTCCGTTGCAATTTTGCCGGAATATATGCAAATCCTCTTTTGAACTATTCCCGAGGCTGGCTTTTCGAAATCCTTCTGAGGCAATCCCTCATGAACCTTTTTCATTACGGCGGCCCAAATTATCTGTGCCTGGTCATACTCCTCGGTTGATATCTTAATAGGTTCGCTACCACTATTGTCATAGCCGTACCAAACGGCAGCAGAATAATAGGGAGTATAACCGACGAACCACTTGTCTATGTTAAGGCTTGTTGTACCTGTCTTACCCGCGACAGGCATTCCTATGATTTCTTCGGTAACGTTTTTCACTGCAGTACCACTATGGGGATATGGAGAGGTTCGGCCCTTTGTTACCTCCTTGAGCATATCGGTCATGATGAAGGCTGTCTGTTCACTGTAGGCTATGTTAAACCTGGATGACTTCCTGTTGATAACTTCTTTTCCGCCGCTATCTATAACCATAGTGAAGGTTGTAGGCTCATAGTACATGCCATCATGTGCAAAGGGCACATAAGCTGCCGCCATCTGCAGCGGATTAAAGCCTTCCTCCAGACCACCCAAAACGAGTGAAAGATACTTCTCGTTCTCTCTGTTGATTCCAACCCTTTTAAGGTAATCGATTGAGTTGTCCGGGCCAAGTATATCTTTCCATATTTTTGCCGCTACTACGTTTACTGAATTCTTAAGGCCGTTTCTTACGGTTGTCAGTCCATCATGCTTCCAGTCATAGTTACGCGGGTATGGCCTTGCCTCATCCTTTCCGGTGAGCATATAGGCGGGCACATCATCGATAATTGTGGCCGGTGTAATCAACTTAAGATCAATGGCCGGCGCATACGCGGCTATTGGCTTGATACTCGAACCCGGCTGCCTTTTCATCTGCGAAGAGGCGGCACGGTTTAATGTGTTGCTTGCTTCCTTCTTGCCATAACCGCCTCGAAGAGCTTTCACATGGCCGTTTTGGACATCAACAATAGCCATTGCGGCCTGAGGATGCTCCATTTGTCTGTCTGCCATTTTATTAACGAGTGGAAAGTATTCATCATTCATAAAAACTGAATCCATGTCTTCCTGAATAGAAGGGTCGAGGGTGGTGTATATCTCCAGACCTCCACCGTATATCATATAATTTGCCGCTGTGTAGGATACATTTTTTTCTTTTATTAAGGCATCGCGGACATCGGCAATTACCTGGTCAACAAAGTAGCTCTGCACACTGGTAACCTTTTGGGATAATGCTTTTGAAGCATATTTCAGCTCCTGCTTAACAGCCTGATTGTATTGTGTTTGATTGATTTTTCCCAGCTCTAGCATCTTTGACAGGATTATTTCCTGGCGTTCCTTCGCGTTTTTCCGCCCTTTCTCAGTGAAGGGATTGTTCTTTCCCGGGCTATTTGTAATACCTGCGAGTAGCGCAGATTCAGCTAAATCCAACTGTTGAACGGGCTTGCCAAAATATTTCTTGGATGCTGACTGCACTCCGTTGCAGCTGTTGCCCCAATAGCTCAGGTTCATATAAAGCTCAAGAATCTGCCACTTCTCCATTCTCTTCTCTAATTGGACTGCCGCATACCACTCCTGCACCTTGCGTTCAATAGAGCGTGTCGTCTTGCCTGTGATATTCTTGACGACCTGCTGGGTAATAGTACTGCCGCCTCTGGTGGATGAGTTGTCTGATGTAACTATGCTTTTAGCAAAGCCAAGCCCGGCGTTTATAATCCCCTGTATGTCGATTCCGTTGTGTGTCTCAAAACGTTCATCCTCAATAGAAATGATGGCATCCTTAAGGTATTTAGGCACTTCCTTATCCGAAACATATTCGCTGTCCATGTTGTCCTTGCCCGTAAGCTTTTGGATAATGGTACCCTTAGAATCATATATAATTGTTGTTTTGCCGGAGGTCTTGGCAATAAGCTGTTCTTCTGTTATCGGCTCAGCGGTCTCGATATAACCGTATATTGCGCCTCCCACGATGCCTCCAAATGCTCCGCCTATTGCAACAATAAGAACGAATAGGCATGTGAAGAAGGTAGCTATAAACTTCCATATGAAGGAAAGTGCTTTTCTTTTCTTTGATGCTCCATTCGGAGCAGGCTTTTTAGTGGACTTCATGCATGTCCTCCTTAAATTATATAAATCATAATTACTTCAGTTTGACTGCCTGACCAACGTTTTTGTTCCTGAGCGAAACTGAGCAAAACTGTTGTGCTCTTCTATGCGCAACTTTTTAGCTAGTATATTATATCATGAATTCGAAGAATTTAGGATATAATCGCGCATCGCCGTTTTGCCACAATAATCAAGGGCAAAATCTCGGCGGCGCATAAATTCCGCCGGAGGCATATAATAACACCACTTGTGGGGTTATTATAGCATAATTAAATTCTCACTGCAAAACCTGGGAATCAAAGTAAAGGCAGTGATTTGTGTTGATAAACCCGCCAGTATTATGTAAAATGTTCTTATGGTAAGGGTTGAGGAGGGGTATTCGTGCAAATAAAGATGGGGGAGATTATCAAGGCCCGAAGAGAAGAGTTAAACGTTTCTCTTGTGGACTTTGCCAGGGAGACCGGGATTTCACCAGGTTATTTGTCCCAGCTGGAGAATAGCAAAAAGGACAATCCCAACCTGGAGGTTGTTCTTAAAATCACCCAGGCATTGGATATAGACATGGATACATTGCTGGGTCTTGAGCAGGAGTCTGAGATACCGTCGCTGAGGATACCTTCTCTCTTACGGCTTGTTGTAGCAAAGGACAGGAATATGAAGGTGCTGGAGGACAAGGAAATACAGAAAAAGATCTGCAACATATTGGACCGCGCCCTCGACAGCAAGTACCTGATTGAAGATAAAAACCTATACAGCTTGTTCCTGGAAGATGTATATGTGCAGATGGAAACAGCACTTAAAAGATATATGGCAATGGATATTTTGATTCAAAACGAGAAATGTAACCGATAAGACACTTCCGGCATACTATATTGCACGGGGGTGTATCTATGTTCAGAAAAAGCAGGATTTATCGCAGGTGGTGGTACGTAAAAAAACGGAACACCAGACAAATCCGTCTGCTGCTCCGTTTTGCTATTGCCACACTAGTCATCAGCCTTACCGCAATAGTTCTCCAACTTGATATTCTAAGGGTTCTAGGCTTCTGATATTTCGATATGAGCACATTGTCAGTCTCTATCGGTCTCTATCAGTCCGCTTCCTTAGCATCTTCATAAATGTCCTCTAGAATACTGCTCTTTTTATAATTCCTTTTTGCTTTTCCTGTAGTTTTTTCTGATGAGGGGGCAGCTTCCATCATGTCACATTTACCCTGGAACAAGGCTCCTTCGTCAGCAACAAAGCTGTTGACCTTGATATCTCCGTATAGCTTTGCTGATGATTTGATTCTCAATATGCCTGAAGTGGTAATGTTGCCCTCGATTGTGCCTGACAAATGAACATTGGCTGCATCAATGTTTCCTTTCACAGTAGCCTGTTCTCCTACATAAACATTTCCAGTAACCTTTAAGTCACCCTTCACTTGACCGTCAACTCTGACAGTGCCGACTGCTTCTATGCTTCCGGTAAAGACAGAATTGACACCTATCAGCGTTTCTACGCCGTCTCGGCCAGCGGAACCTTTTCTAAACATAATGAACCTCCTCAATCACAACAGTGCGACTATTACTATCCAACATGTTCTATTTTACGTCAAGATATTTCAATGGGTCTACGGCACTACCATATAGCAATATTTCAAAGTGTAGATGGGGCCCTGTGCTGCGTCCTGAGCTACCTACCTTTGCTATAACATCACCCTTCTTTACGGTCTGACCCTTCTCAACAAGAATGGAGGAGGCATGTCCATAAACAGTGGTAATACCTCGCGCATGACTTATTTTCACTGTTCGACCTGTGCCGCCGGTATACTCAGCAAAGATTACCTTGCCACTGGCCGCAGCCTTTATTTTTGTGCCGCTATTGGCAGCAATATCAATACCTGCATGGAATCTGTTCCTTCTGGTAAATGGATCGCGTCTGTAACCAAACTTATCTGTGAGCCTTCCGTTTGACGGCCATAGTGTTGGGACGGTGTCCATGAATGCTTCTATTTTGGCTTCAGCTGAGCTAAGATCAGCTACGGGAACGTCGGAACGGCTGTATAGCTTACTCAGGCTGTCGAGGGTACCCTTCAGCTCGCGCATATCATTAGTAAACTCAGTTTCAGTTCTATCGCCTGAACGGTCAGTCTTTTTGCTTCTTTCTTCAATGTAGTCATCTGTGATTTGATTGAAGCTGTTTGTAAACTCCTCTATCTTGTCATTTACTATCTCGTTGAAAATGGCACTATCCACTTTCAACTGCTCCACCTCATCAGTTTTCTCCTCAATAAGCTTTCTCTGCTGGGTATTGGTGCTGTAAAGGTCGTCGATGTTTTGCTTTAAAGACTTATTTTCGTCTAACATTCTAGAAATATAAAGGCCCCCAGCAACAAATATGGAGGTTAACAAAATAACGCATGCTATGATTTTTGCATAAAAAGAAGAAAATTTAAACACCTTTACCTTGCTTGATGAATGCGGAACCAATACTATCGAAAGGTATTTCTTTTCTGTTTTTTTTGCCTTTCCCTTCCTCATAACTCAACCGTCCTGTAAAAATGATAATAAAAACCTATCCTTACTTATCTTTTGTACAGATACTGC
>Ga0209510_1001235_pt1 | contig 29872 bp, 17 predicted proteins | sample BiotimSIPDNA_FD_185749 | JGI IMG/M metagenome (GOLD analysis project Ga0209510, IMG submission 185749) | Anaerobic biogas reactor microbial communites from Washington, USA - Biogas_R1 time_0 SIP DNA (SPAdes) (version 2) | ecosystem: Engineered > Bioreactor > Anaerobic > Unclassified | place...
GGCGTATGAGAGTTTTGCAGGTTCCAATAAAGTCATTTTCGATGTAGAGGCCGGTCAGGAATACCACATTGCGGTGACGGCTGGGATGTACAACACTTTTGGCTTAACAGTTCTGTCGTGGTTTTACGTGGAAAATTCCGGTGATTTTATCTTTTCCGTTGCAAACAATCAGGCGACCATCGTAGAATATCGTGGTGCCGTAACAGAGATTAAAGTGCCAGCTGAAATTAACGGAATACCAGTTACAGCCATTGGTGTTGCGGCCTTTTCTGAAAATACCTTGTTGCGGAAAGTGTCATTTCCCACCACCATCACTCGCATTGAAGACAGGGCTTTTTGCTGGTGTGAAAATTTGTTGGAAATTGTTCTGCCGGGTGGATTGATTCATATCGGCATAGAAGCTTTCAGATACACCAGACTTGCCACACTGGCGCTCCCAGACAGCGTCACCAGCGTTGGCTATAGCGCCTTTCGTGATACAAGCTTGCAGTCAGTCCATCTGGGAACCGGTTTGCGCAGAATTGAGCCATGGACTTTTTCCGAATGTTATGGTCTCGAAAACATCATCATTCCGGCCAACATTCAATTGATCGGTCGGGAGGCTTTCTTTTGGTCAGGTATTACTTCTCTTACCCTGGAAGGCCAGGTCACCATTGAGGAAGAAGCTTTTTATGACTATTATAACGGGGACGGTAATCTTCAGGCAATTTATTGTCGGGCTGCGCCTCCGGTATTGGAAACTTCTTCAGTTCCCCCCAAGACCCGCATCTATTACTGGGAAGGAACGCCCGGGTGGAATGGCATAAGGCAATTAGACGGGCATCCAGTCATCATGCTGCCGGCAGGGAGTGGGATACCGGCGCCGGAGCCGGAGCCTGCTGTCGCCGCCAATGACAATTTTGCCGATGCCCTGGTGCTTGCTGGTGAACAAGGGCAGGTTGCCAGTGACAACACTGGTTGTACTTACGAAGAAGGCGAGCTGGGCCAAGGCGATGGACGTGCCTCGCTCTGGTGGCGCTGGACTGCGCCTAAAAGCGGCACCGTAAAATTTGTCATCTCCGGCAGAATATCCTATACTAAATTAGGCATTTATACAGGGGATAAGCTGAATAACTTGACAGTTATTGCGGAAGATTATGTTTATTATTATAATTACACCCAAAGCTTGGTCGCCTTTGAAGCCATCGCCGGCAAGGTTTATAATATTTTAGTAGCTTCTTGGGGCACAGGCCCATTTACGCTTACCTGGTTCTACCAAGAGAATCAGGCGGACTATATCGTCAATTTTACCAATGGTCAAGCCACCATCGAGCGATACCTTGGCAATGCCACAGAAGTTGAAATACCTGCAAGAGTTGGCGATTTCCCGGTCGTTGCCATTGGAGCTAACGCTTTTGGTGGCAATTTTGATATTACCCAGGTTGTCATTCCCGACAGTGTGACGCAGATTGGCGATTTTGCATTTGCTGGTTGCAGAAATTTATCCAGCATCGTTCTGCCGGGCAGTCTTGTCAGCATTGGCGAAGGAGCGTTTCAAAGTTCGGGGCTTGACGCTGTCGTCATTTCGGACAGCGTTACCTGGATTGGCAGGGGTGCTTTCAGCGAGTGCCGGAACTTGCGGTCAGTCACCTTTGGCAAAGGTTTAACCAGTCTTGCTGCGGAAACATTTGAAGGATGCTACAGCCTCAATAACGTGTTCATCCCGGCCAATATTCAATACATCGGCTGGAAGGCTTTGTCGTGGTGCGAAAGCTTGACTTCGGTCACCCTTGAAGGAATTTGTCGTATCGACAGCGAGGCCTTTTATGTCCCGCCTGTGAGAGGTTGGGATGATGAGGACGGCAAAACTTTTTCTTTACATTGTCTTGGCGGCCCGCCTGTCCTTAAAGCTTTTTCCTTGCCACCCAGAGGCGTCATATATTACCATGCTGGCCAGCCTGGCTGGGAGAATATCGATTACCTGCATGGCTATCCTGTCCGCGAGATTCAATCCACTGCCAATACGGTTGTCTTTATTGTCGGCCACAAAGGCATCCGCACTGGTGGCGGCGAGCTTCGACAGGAGGTTAGATATGGTCAGGCGGCCATAGCGCCGGAAATTGCAGCTGCGGCTCATTGGGCATTTGATGGCTGGAACCAGGACTTTGCCCAAGTGACCGAGCCGCTGGTCGTTTTTGCTCAATATGAGCGTGAAAAATACCAGGTTTCCTTTGAGCCAGGCGAACAAGGCATCCACTCCGGCGGCGGGGCTTTACTGCAAGACGTTGAATATGGCCAGGCAGCCATTGCACCGGAAATTATTGCAAAAGATGGTTGGGTGTTCCGCTGCTGGGACCAGGACTTCACCAAGATCACCGGGGCAATTACAGTCAAAGCGCTTTATACGGCTATTCATACCGTCACTTTCATCTCCGGCGATATTGGCTGGCGCAGCGGCGGTGGCGCCTTGCAGCAGTCAGTCACAGAGGGGATGGCTGCGGAAGCGCCGCAGCTGACTGCCGAACCAGGCTGGTCTTTTGAGGGCTGGGACTGTGATTTTCAAAATATCACTGGCCCCACCATCATCCGAGCAGTGTATTCGTACAAGCATCCACTTCATGCAGGCTGGAACCTGTTCAGCGCCAAATTGAATCTAATCGGGGAATCCCAGGAGTTGCTGCTGAATAAAGGCGCAATGACGCTGGATGCAAACAGCAAGGTGTATGTTTTCAGCGGCGACTTGGCCGCATCCCAGGCATGTTGGGTCTATTGCCGCGAAGCCGAGGAAATCACTCTTTTCGGCACGGTCCAAGAAGAGGTTGACTTTGAGGCCAGCCTGAAGCCGGGCTGGAATTTCGTCGGGTCGCTGTATGACCGCAATCTGTCGAATCCCGGCGCTATTGCCTGGGGCTGGGATGGCCAGCGCTTTTATCCAACCGCGAGCCTGCTGGCTGGGCGCGGTTATTGGATTTATTGTCTGGGTGATTATGTTGCGCCGGCCGAGGATACTTATCTCATCGTTGACTTGTCTGCCGGCTTGGAAGCGGTCAGCTATCCGGTCAGCTGCCGTTCCACCACGCCAACGTATGGCTGGACCGACGAATACAAGACCACAAAGCTGGTGCTGCGCAAAATCCCTGCTGGCACCTTTGTCATGGGGTCGCCAGAGAATGAGTTGGGACGTTTGGGTGATGAGACCCAGCATCAGGTGATCCTGACCAAGGACTTCTATGTGGGTGTGTTTGAAGTGACCCAGAAGCAATGGGAGCTGGTGATGGGCGACTGGCCGAGCTATTTCTCCAATGCATCCTGCCGCGATGCCCGGCCAGTGGAAATGGTTAGCTACGACGACATTCGGGGAAGTGGCATCGGCTCAGGCTGGCCAGGCAATAATGCGGTGGATGCAGATTCTTTCCTGGGACGGCTGCGGGCTAAAACCGGCCTGAACTTCGACCTGCCGACAGAAGCGCAATGGGAATATGCCTGCCGGGCCGGGAGTACGGCCGCCTTGAACTCAGGCAAGGATTTGACCAGCACAACAAATTGTCCGAATATGGCCGAGGTCGGACGATGCTACCACAATGGCGGCTCGGGTTTTGTATGGGATGGCGATACTTCGTGCGGCAGTGCTAAGGTCGGCAGCTATCTGCCGAATCAGTGGGGACTTTATGACATGCACGGCAACTTATGGGAATGGTGTTTGGACTGGTGGGATTGCTGTGATTACCCACCATATATGGTAACAGACCCTGAAGGCGATGCCAGTGGCGTCACCCGCATCGCCCGAGGCGGCAGTGGGTACAACGACGCGGGCTGCTGCCGTTCGGCGAGCCGCAGCGGGCACTTGACGTCGCACCAGACCGGCCATCTGGGCTTCCGCCTTGTGAGGGCAGTTCCATAGTCCTTGTCAATTTTTCGCTGTGTGGCGCGGCAGACCGCTTCGCAGCTAATTTTCCCTGGATGGTGTCGATCCTGCCGGCACTTTCGCTCACTTGTCACCTGGATGGCGTGCGCATCCCATGCTTGCCCTGGCAGGCATGTTAGAACCTTTCAGGGCATTTGCCGCTCTGCAGCTGCGGATGATGTGGGCGTCATACTACTGTCAGCCAGAATCTTGTTTTTTGGGGGGGAAAGCTTTTCTTCAAATTAGCGCTTAGGTGTCTCCCTTTTCAGAACTCCAAAAATATATACCATCTCAATCTCACTCAGGGCTGGACTCGCCATTGGAAGGCTACGGCTCGCCCTGGGCTTTTTTGTATTGTCCTTCTGGGGCATTTGTTGCCCCTCGCCCTCCATAGTTCTGTGGCACTAACCGTCGAGCGAAGGAGAACGAGAGGCGAGTTCGGACTACGCTGTCCGCCGCGTTCACTGATGTGCAGCGGCAGAAACGCTAAAAGCACGAAAATTACGGCAAGCTGAAGCTGAACTACATACGGCAAGCTAAAGCTGAGCTACATACAATGCCGCAGCCGTCGTCCACCATGTCCACACCGTCCACAGCAACGGAGCGGCAGAAGGTCGGGATGGCCATTATCCATGGCTGGCCGGTTACCCGATGCCACAGTTTGGCTGATGCTTTGGTTTGACTTTTATTGATAACGAATTACGTTTGTCTACCAAGGCGTATCTGATCATTTTTCACAGATAGCAAAAGCGCAGTCGTGTTGATTGAGGTTTGCTGCTAATTTTCCAGAACAGCGGCATGGTTCTCATTCGGAACCAGCCGCAGATTGGCCAACATAGTCAGGCAAGAAGAGGAAACAGGCAATGATTTCGAGCTATGAGGAATCCAACGGAAGATGGAGTAGTCAACGCCATAATTGGATGCTCAGGACTTCAGCTGAGCTGTGTGCCTGGGGCATAACGGTATTTCAAGGAGCAAGAAGTTCTTGCGCTCGCTGGGCTGGAACATTAATCTTTGCCATTGCGTTTGGCGCCATGCTTTCTTCGGTGATGGCAGAAACAGAAGGAGATTATACATACAGCGTCATAGACAATCAAGCAGCCACCATCACAAAGTACAATGGCCCTGGCGGCGATGTGGTCATTCCCAACAAGCTGGGTGGTTATCCTGTCACTAAGATTGAGGGCGGGGCGTTTTGGGGCAAAAACAACCTCGCCAGCGTGGTTATTCCAGGCAGCGTGACCAGCATTGGATATCAAGCGTTTGGCTCTTGTCGCGCACTTATCAGCGTGGTGATTCCCGATAGCGTGACCAGCATTGAGGCTCTTGCGTTTGGGGGCTGCAGCAGCCTCGCCAGCGTGGTGATTCCAGGCAGTGTGACCGACATTGGGGAGCTTGCGTTTGAACTCTGCTCCAGCCTCACTAGAGTGGAAATTCCCGCCAGCGTCAACAATATCGGCGCTGGCGCATTTTCAGGTTGTTCAAAACTTGTCGACATTGCCGTAGAGGCAGCCCATCCAGCCTATAGCAGCGTTCAGGGCATTCTTTTTGATAAAAATCAAAAAACTCTCGTACAATATCCTGCTGGCAAAAGAGGTCGGTATCAGATTCCCGATACCGTGACCGTCATTGCGGCAAGTGCGTTTGGCAATTGCTCCAGCCTCACCGGCGTGGAGATTCCCGGCAGCGTGACGAACATCGGTGCATGGGCGTTTTCCGGTTGCACCAGTCTCACCGGCTTGGTGATTCCAGGCAGCGTGGCCAGCATTGAGAAATGCACGTTTTACGGTTGCTCTGGTCTCGTCACCGTGGTGATTTCCAATGGCGTGACTCACATTGGGGAGTCAGCGTTTTCCCATTGCACTACGCTCGTTAATGTAGAGATTCCCGATAGCATGATCGACATTGCTCATGGTGCGTTTTACGACTGCACGAGCCTCACCAGCATAGTGATTCCCGACCGCGTGGAACGCTTTGGCAATAGGGCTTTTTACGGTTGCACCAGCCTCGCCAGCGTGACGCTTGGCGCCAGCGTGGAAGCCATTGGCTCCCTGGCTTTTTCCGGTTGCACCAGCCTGACCAGCATAGTGATTCCCGAGAAAGTGTTTGCCATTGATTTCTCTGCTTTTGCCGGTTGCACCAGCCTGGTCAGCGTAGTGATTCCTGACCGCACGTTCAGCATTGGCCAGGATGCTTTTTCCGGTTGCACCAGCCTCACTGAATTGGTGATTCCCGACAACGTGAACAGTATCGGTAAATGGGCTTTTTATGGTTGCACTAGTCTTGCCAGCATAGTGCTTCCCGAGAAAGTGTACACCATCAGAGAAAAGACGTTTTACGGCTGCACTAACCTCACCAGCGTGGTGATGAAAAACACCAGGGACCAGCCCACCATTGAGAAATCTGCGTTTGAGGGATGTAACAATCTTGCTGATATTTATTTCGCTAGCTCCCCGCCCGTACTTGAAAACCCCAATGAATTTGACGGCTGTCCCTGTACTGTCCATTATGTCGCGGGCACGGCTGGCTGGGTAGCACAATATGCCGGCCGTCCAACCAAAATTTGGACTGTCAAAATCACTTTCGATGGCAGCGGCGGCACACCGACCGAACTGGAGCGGACCTACAATGCCGGAGTTCCCTGCGGCTTTCTGCCGGCTGCGAACCACCCTGACTTTCAATTTGCGGGATGGTGGATGGAAGATGGCATCACCCAGATCGACGCGGCCACGCCAGCGCCGCTAGTGGCTGGCGGATGCACCCTCTACGCGGCGTATTCGTATGAGCATCCACTTCATATTGGCTGGAACCTGATCAGCGCCAAGCTGAATCTTATCGAGAAATCCCAGAAAGAGTTGTTGAATAAAGGGGTGATGACGCTGGATGCAAACAGTATGCTGTATGTTTTCAGCGGCGACTTAGCCGCCTCCCAGGCGTGTTGGATTTATTGCCATGAAGCTGAGGAAATCACTCTTTTAGGCACGCCCCCGGAAGTTGTTGACTTTGAGGCCAGCTTAAAGCCGGGCTGGAATTTCGTCGGGCCGCTGAACGACCATAATCTGTCGACCCCCGGTGCCGTTGCCTGGGGCTGGGATGACCAGCACTTTTATTCACCCGCGAACCGCCTGCTTGTCGCCGGACGCGGTTATTGGATATATCGCCAGGGCCATTAAGTTGCGCCAGCCGGGGTGCTTTAGCCTTGCTCATTGACTTGTCCGCCGTTAGCAAACGCCGACTGGCTACCGCGATGGTAATCGGTCAGCCATTGATAGCGGCCATCCCAACAGCGGGTTTTCAGCGCTAATTGTAGTGCCTCTACGAGGCGCCAGTTTTGGGGCATGCTTCCCCCAGGCTAAAGCCTGGGGTTAAGCATGGTTAAGTGCCTACGGCGCAAAAAGATGTGGACGGCTTGGACATGGTGGACGGTGTACTACTATCGACCAACTTCTTGTTTTTTGGGAAAGATTTTCTGCAGGTCAAAGCTTTTGTGCCGCCTCTCCGAGGCTCAAGCTTGGGAGGGACTCCACCCCAGGTTCCGCTTCGCTCCACCTGGGGTTACTCATGGTTGCGCCTCTCCGAGGCTAGGGGCGGCCTTCCGGCCGCCAGTACGACATACGTCTGCGTGAAGTCTGTACTACAAGCGCTCATTGCAAAACGTTACACATTAAACAAAATTTTCGTGTATTCCGCATATTCAGTGGTTACAAAAAACAACCCTATAAAAAATCAGTGTTCATCTGTGTCCATCCGTGGTTAAAAATAGGTTGTGGACGGTAGTCCACCCTAGGGATATGGCGGCCAGTGTAGTCCAAACTCGCTCTCGCCCCTTTCTTGACTCCGCTGTGCGCCAGAACCTCGAGTATCAATGAGTGACCGATTACTCATGCTGGAGTTTTTTGCTTTTGCGAGGCTGACATCAGAGTGTTGGCCATGTATATTCAGCTTGTGCTTTTCCAACCTTCGGCTGTTATAGTGAAAGGACGCGGTGACGATGGGCACGAGTTTGACGTTGGCGGTAATCGGTTGTGGCTCTTTCAGCTCGGGCTTTGTGCCGTTGTTCAAGGCGCACCCGCTGGTGAACAAAGTCTATGTCTGCGACCTAATCCAAGAGCTGGCAGATACTGCTGCGCAAAGATTCGGCGTGGAGGTGATCGCCTCCTTCGAGGAGGCCTTGAAGCGTCGTGACATCAACGCCATTGCGATTTTTACGCAGCGTCATCTGCATGGCCCGCAGGTTCTGGCGGCCTTGGCGGCTGGCAAGCACGTGTATTCGGCAGTGCCGATGGCCAGCGAAGTCGAGCAATGCCAGCAGATCGTGGAGCTGGTCCGAAAGAGCGGATTGACCTATATGATGGGAGAGACCTGCTACTATTACCCCAGCGCCATGTTTTGTCGCGAAACCTACCGCGCTGGCATCTTCGGCAAATTCGTCTATGGCGAAGCCCAGTATCACCATGACATCAGCCATTTTTCGCAAAAATTCCGTGACGATTTGCGCAGCGCTGGCATACCGCCGTTTTACTATCCGACGCATTCCACCGCGATGCTGTTGTCGGCAGTGGATTCCTACGCGCTGAAGGTCGTCGCCTTTGGCTACGAGGACAGGGAAGACGACCAATTCTTCAAGAAGGGCATCAACCAGTGGGACAATGTTTTCTCCAACTCTTTTTCCATGATGAAGTTGGCTAACGGCGGCACAGCACGCATCAACGAATGTCGGCGGATTGGCTATAAAGCGCCGAGTTCCTACGTGTCGTCCTGCTATGGCACTGAGGGCGGCTACCAGTTCAATAATGCACAGCACGTGTTGACCGTCAAGACGCCTAAGGGCGTGACGCTGACTGATGTCAGTGAACGGGTCAATCCTGTGGCGGTGACGGAGAATCGCCACGACCCTGAGTTCAAGCAGAAAGTCGCCAACCACCAGTGGCAGTGGAACAGCTTCGCGCCTATTCAGCAGGCCGAGGCCGACCGCCTGCCAGCGAGCTTCAAGGCGCCGGACATGCCCAACGGTCACATGGCGTCGCATCAGTTGCTGGTTGATGATTTTTGCACGGCTGCCGCCTTTGGCACGCTGCCGCCAGTCAATGCGTGGGAGGCTGCGCGCTGGACTATTCCAGGCTTGATTGCTCATCAGTCGGTTCTGCGTGATGGTGAAGTGCTGGCAGTGCCGGACTGCGGCGATGCGCCTAAAGTCTAACATGTTTATTTGCAATGTGTTGTGAGATAATGAAAGCCATTAACCCAAGGAGTCAATCATGAGGAAATTGTCCGCCCTGTTGGTCATCGCTGCTTTGGTTGTCGGCAGCGTTTTACGCGCTGACGTAAAGCTCGGGGAAATTTTCACTGACCGTGCGGTGTTGCAGCGCGGTCCGGCGACGGCAGTGTTTGGCACGGCCGATGCAGGCGAAGCCGTGACTGTGGGCGTAGCCTCGGCTACGGCCAATGCCGTGGCTGACGCAGAGGGTCGCTGGCTGCTGCGGATCAATCTCAATGACATCGGCCCTGGCCCGCACAGTATGACGGTCAAGGGGGCGAAGAACGAGATTGTCCTGCAAGACATTCTGGTTGGGCAGGTGTGGCTGTGCAGCGGCCAGTCGAATATGCAGTTCGGCTTGGTGTCAGCGTTGGGCGGCTCGGACGAAATTGCGCAGGTGAGCAACGATCTTCTGCGCACTTTCAACGTCAGCTGCGTCGGCGCGGCTGAGCCGGCTAAGGTGCTCAAGGGCAGCGGCTGGCAGCATACCATTCCGGCGAATCGTTCACGCACCGCCGTGGGTTATTATTTTGCCCGGGAATTGCAGCGCGAGTTGAATGAGCCGGTGGGCTACATCAACGCGTCCTGGGGCGGCTCAAGCATTGAATCGTGGTTGCAGCCGGAAACCGCAGCCGTGTTGTCAGCCGATGCGCGCGCCGATTGGGAGAAAATCCTTGATGATTTGGAGCAGTATCCGGTGCGGCTGGAGAAGTTCCAGCAGGACGTCGCTGCCTGGGAGAAGCAGTACGACCGGGCAGACCGCGAATCAACCGGCATGCCGGCGGATGACGCCTGGAAGGCAGTCAACCTGAATAAACTGCCGGGTAATGGCGCAGGCTGGCTGCGGGCAGTCCTGGAGCTGAAGGAGAAGGATGTCGCAGGCAATGGTTCTTTCAACTTTCGTTACAGCGGCGTTCCCGGCAAGTTGTACTGCAATGGCCAGCTAGTTAGAGAACACAGCCTGGCGACGATTGCGACCAACGCCAACACCTGGGCGGGGATCGACAAGAAGCACCTCCAGCCTGGCAAGAATATCATTGCCTATCGCTATTTCCGACCGGCTGGCGACTTCCGGTTGAACATTGAATTGCGCACGGCGACGGGCATAGTCACGCCCAGTTGGGAACATTGCATGGAGTACAGCTTTGCGGCCAATGCCGAGGCAGACAAGAGCTATCCGAGGATTGCGACGCGGCCAGTGGCGAACAAGACGCCGACCTACCTCTACAACGGCATGATAGCGCCATTGAAGCCGTATACACTGGCCGGTGTGATCTGGTACCAAGGCGAGACCAATGCCGGCAAGGCGCGCTGGTATCTTGAACATACGGAGCAGCTGGTTTCGCAGTGGCGCGAGCATTTCAAGCACAGCGAACTGCCGTTCTACTGGTGCCAGCTGGCCAACTACATGGCAAAAGTCGACAAGCCGTCGTCGTCCTGCGCCTGGGCTGATTTACGCGGCGCCCAGACTGCCGCGCAACGTATTCCCTACACAGGGCAGGCCGTGCTGATCGACGTCGGCGAATCCGGCGATATTCATCCGCTGGACAAGGAGACGCCTGGCAAGCGCCTGGCGGCAATGGCGCTCAATGACGTCTATGGCAAGACACGGCCGAGCCGGGGGCCGCAAGCCACAAGCGCAGTGCTTGCTGACGGCAAGATCGCTGTGAGTTTTGAGAATCTCGAAGGCGGCCTAGTGGCCCGCGAATTGCCGGCGCAGCATCCGATTGCCTTGGTGGACAATCGCTTTGCAGACCTCAAACGCAATGCACCCGGCGGGACACTGGAGGGCTTTGCCGTGCAGGGCGGCGACGACCAGTGGCAGTGGGCTGATGCGGTAATTGTGGGCGATAAGGTCATTGTCGACGCCAGCAAGGTCACTGCTCCCAAGGCGTTGGCCTACGGATGGGAAAACAATCCCACCTGCAATTTGTACAACAAGGCGGGTTTCCCAGCCGTGCCATTCAAGTTGGCGCTGCCCTGACCTGAGGGTTGGATTTTGCGAGAAAGGGCTGCGAACCTTCGGCCCAACAGCATGTTTTCAGCGCTAATTGTAGCACCTCGACGAGGTGCCAGTTTTGGGGTATGCCTTCCCCCAGGCTAAAGCCTGGGGTTAAGCATGGTTAAGTGACTATGGCGCAAAGTAATGTGACTTTAAGCATGGTGCATCTGTCACGGCTGGAAGCCTGTGGAAGACACGTGTCGAAAGCTCCGCTGTCCATTAAAGTCCACTTCCGTCCACGTCCATTCACCACTAATGTCCACTTCCGTCCACAGCCATCGTCTACTGAGGTCCATTAAAGTCCACTAAAGTCCATTGTTCACTGTCCACTAAGGCTTCTTACCCTGGGTGCCTAACGCCGTAACTTGCCGGCGCTCCAAATATCCATCGGTGACCGATTGCGCCGTGCGTAGTCTATAGCTTGTATGGACGCTTGCTTATCCATCACGTTCGAGTTATGTTGCAAAGAGGAAAGGTCTTGCCATGCATACATTCAGGAATTCGCTGTTGTTGCTCGGTGGCGTCGCTGCCACAGGGGTGACTGCTGCCGAGATGAAGACGCCAGAGACTTCGGCACTGTTTCGGCGTCATGTTGAGCCGTCATCGGGCGTGGTGTCGTACATACTGGACACTCGCATTGCCGAGAATCAGCAAAGTCTATATTTCACGCAGCAGTCGATGACGGACGACGGACGCTTTGTGGTCTTCGATATTTCCGGTGGCGAGCGCGGCAACCGCAAGAGCTTTGCGCTGCTTGATTTTTTGACGGACACGTTGACGCCGCTTGAGGTTCGCGGCAGCATACCATTTTTAGACACGGCAACGGCTGATCTCTATTGGTTTCAAGCCGATGGACTCTACCGCATGGCTCTGCGCACAGATACACGCAAAAGCGAGAAGCTCTGCGACGTGCCGACGGCGTTGCGTGAAGCGGGCAGCAAGGTTCACCGCCTAGTGACCCATACGAGCCTCACCAGCGACCGCAAAAAGGTCTTTTTGGACGCTCGTGTCGACGACCGTTTTATTCAAGGCATGTTGACCATTGCCACCGGCGAATTCGAAAAATGGGGCGAGGCGGATTTCCATATCAATCACGGCCAAGTCAATCCTGCGAACGAGCGCATGGCGCTTTGCGCCTACGAAGTGAGCTGGATCGACAAGCATGGCGTAGAGCATCGCATCCAAAAAATCAACGGCGTCTATCCGCGCCTGCAATTGCTTGAACCGGGCAAGCGGCGCATGATCCCGCCACTACTCGACTATGCGACCCACGAATGCTGGGCGCCGGACGGCAAGGGCTTCTACTACTGCGGCAATGGCGTAGTCTATCACGATTTGGCTGCGGACAAGGCCGAGCGGCTGGCGCCTGTGAAAGCCGCGCATGCCACCATGACCGGCGACAGGCGTTGCTTCACCTACGATTACAGCGTGGGACCCTGGTATCGCGGCTGCGCCTGGCAGGTCGGCTTCTATAATCGCGAGAGCGGCAAGGAAGTCTTTATCTACGAGTCGTTGCCGGCCTTCAACACCAAAGAGAATCCCAGTACCCTGCACCCTGATCCCCATCCGCAGTTTGTCTGCAATGAGAAGTACATCATCTGCACCATCAATCATGGCGACGGGCGCATGGACTTGTCTATCACGCCAGTAGCGCAACTGATCGAAATGACGCGCTGAACAACGTGAAAGTCAAGCGGCGTTTTCCGAAGGCAGCCGTGCAGTAATCGAACCCACCATTGACAACGCACATCCCCGTAAGCATTTTCTTGGTGCCTCTGGTGGAGTCCCTCTTCATTTTCAAGCGCGGCGCAGACGATTCCTTGGCCGAGCAGGGGAGTTACTCAATCAAGTCAAGCGGCTGGCGCCAGGCGGCGACAGCGGCGACTGGCGCGGCAGCGACCAGGCAGACCAGCAGGGTGATGACCAGGCCGCGTGCGAGGTCGAACCAGGGCACGGCGAAATTCCACCCCATGCCGCCAAAAAAGCTCAGGTGAGTGGACATCTGGGCACTGCATACCCCCGCGAACAACGCAAAAGAGAGGCTGACTGCGGTCGCCGCTAAAGCGATGATAATGGCTTCGCCGAGAATTAGGCGGAAAAGACCTGCGCCGCTGAGTCCGACAGCTCGCATCAGGCCGATTTCCCGCCGTCGGGCTCGCAGGGAGGCGACAGCAGTATTGGCGACAGCGAGCGAAGTGACCAGCAGGATGAGGAAAGGCATCTTCAACATGCCAGCGACGATGGTGTCAGTGCGGTTGTGGATGCTCTGGTGCAATTCCGCGGTGACAGTCGCCTGCAAGTGCTGCTGGCGGATGATGGCGTCCCCGCGGCCGGGGATGTGATAGCGTTCGCCAACATGGCGCTCAGCAATGCCTTGCAGGGAGGCGAGGATGGCGGCGCGGTCAGCCCCAGGCTCAAGGTTGAACCATAGATAATGGATGCGGTCGAGAGCGAAATTGTTCCTGACAACGTCATAGTCAGCGAAAATCATGGCAGCAGTCCGGCTGGCATTTCTCCGGGTGCCGGAGAATTTGGAGAACCAATGCCAGCCTTGGAGGTCGATGATGCCAGCTACTAGCAGGGTGACTGGGCGCTCCGGTGAATCGGGTGGGATGACCGCAAAGGAATCGCCGGTCTTCAGATTGGCGGCCGCCGCGAAGTGAGCTGGGATAAGGCAGGCGTTGCGCTGCCGGAAAAGTTCCGTACAAGCGCGTAGGCGGTCGGAGCGGGGCTGGAAGTCAAACGGCAGCAGAGGCGTCGCTCCAGCCAGGCCGGCTTCGGTGTCAAGGCCGAGAATGACGACATTGTCCTGGCGGGTCACGGTTTGCCGACGAGTGCTGCCAGTCAGGTCAGCAGCCAGCCGTACCTGCTCCACTGCGACAGGCAGACAGGCCGTAGACTTGATGCCGCGGATGCGGCGGACGTCTGGCAGCGACTCTGCTGAAATCCCCCCAGGCATGATGGAGACGAACATGTCCGGCATCCAAGCACCTGGAATAAAGGGAATCAGCATCGACGCGCTCCAGATGAGGACGGTCATGTACAGCCCAAGGCCGATGGACAGTGCAATCACGGTTCCAGACGCCCGCCATAAATTGGCGTCCAGCTGCGAACGCAGAAAATTCGGCTCCAGGCCTAAGCAGCGGGCGAGGAAGCCCTGAAGCAGCAGTCGGCAGCCGGAATAGACTGTCGGCGCCAGCAGCACAAAGGAGAGTGCCATGGCCGGACAACCGAGAAAAGCATACAAGCGAATGCGGGGGAGTTCTGGCAAGCCGGGCAGAAAAACTATCAGAGGATTGACTAGGAGCAGGGGCAGTGCGGCGAACACGGCCGCACGCGGAATCCGACGCCGTTCTGTCATGCCTAAAGGCGCCATAGCGTCAAGAGGCCGGATGCGAGTGGCTCGCCAGGTCGGATAGGCGGCTGCCAGCAACGACCCGAGCAGTGCGCAGATGGCGGTCAGGCTGATGGTCCAGAAGCCGATGCGGGCGTCGGCCGCCTGACTGGCCGGGGTTGAGACAGCCGGCAGGATAGCGAGCAAAATCCACCCCGAGGCCAGGCCGCCGCCCCAGCCGACGACGCCCAGGAAAATGGCTTCGAACACCACGCTAGCGGCAGTCTGCAAGCGCGTCAGCGCCACTGTGCGCAGAACTGCGAGCTGCCGGATGCGTTCATCCAGGCCCATGCCAAGGCTGGTGAAAATGATGACAAAGGAGACCAGCATGGCTAAGCCAGTAGCGGAATATGCTTGCATCTTTTGAAAATTGGCGGTTATGGACGATTGGCTGCAGGAAAGCAGGTCAGCCGTCTTTATCCAGCCTGTGCCTGGGGGTAGGGAAAGGCCGATGCTGCTGGCAGGGGCGCTGGCGTTCGAGGTGTTATTTCGGCGTAGTTTGACTGCGAGGCAGGACGGCGCTAAGTTGCCGCCAGCGATTTTTTCCGCATCAGGCCAGTTGACTAGGATGCCGTTGGCTGGCGGCGGATGGAGTTTTTCGCCGTCGCTGCTGTGGATGGCCAGGGAGCTGGTTTCCATGACGTCAGCGATGGTTCCCACCACTGCCACAGTGAAGGTTCCGGCCAATGAGCCGATTGGGAAGGTGTCGCCGACACGCAAGCATGCGCGTTCAGCGAGGCGGTCCGAAATGACGCAGGGGATGGTTGCCTGGAGCTGACTTTCCTCTTCCTGTCGGGGAGCAGAGATGAGCCGTGGCAGCCAGGCACCGCTGGTCAGCTGCCGCGGCGGCGCTTCAGCCGTGGTGGCGATGATGACCGGGCCGCGCTGAGGCAGGCCATAACTCGGCGGCGGCAGTGCTGACGGTGTCTTGCCGCTGCGGGGACGGCGGTTGCTTTCCGGGGTGCCCTGGCCGGTTTTTTGGGCCTCTGGGCGCGGCGCTTGCAACGCAGCGTTGCTTGGACGGCCGCTTCCAGGCCTGCCGCCTAGGCGCGTACTCACCGTAATCGTTGCCAGCGCTGTCACCTCGTCGACTGTCGCCTCGGCGGAAATAGCGTCGCGAAGGTCGGCTGGAAGGCTCTTGTCCTGGCTGGCGAATCGCAGGATGAGGAAGTCGGCCTTGCCAAAGGGATTTTCTTGGTCGTCGTTAGCTTGCGCCAGGATGGCGTCATAGCCCGCGACGATCCAAGCGACTACAGCGGCAGCCGCCATCATGGCCAGGCCAGTCAGGATCAAGCGCCCAGGGTGGCGCCACACATTCAGTAAAAATAATTTGAAAGAGAAGAACATAGTTTGATAGAGAAAAGTTTCCCATGTTTATATGGGCACCGAGTCATGCCTGGATGATACTTTGATAGGCGGCAGCCAGTGCTTGGGCGTCATTCTGGTCTGACGACGGAATTTTCCCGACTAAGCGCCCGTCTTTCAGGACGAGGGTTCGCCGCGCCCAGGCCGCTACCGACGGTTCGTGGGTGACCAGGAGGATCGTCTGCTTTTCCTGCTCGCAGCAGGTGCGCAACAGCCGGCACAAGTTTTGTCCGGCCTCCGAGTCAAGGCTTCCGGTCGGCTCATCGGCCAGGATGATGGCTGGTGCTGGGAGCAAAGCCCGGGCGATGGCAACGCGCTGCTGTTCGCCGCCGCTCAGTTTTCCGGGGCGTCGGTCGAGCTTGTCATCAATGTCGAGAAGAGACGTGATGCGCAGCAGTCGGCCAAGATCGCAGGCTCGGCCGTCGGCTTGCACCGGCAGGGTGATGTTGTCTTGCACTGAGAGCGTTGGGATCAGGTTGAAAGCCTGGAAGACAACGCCAATCTGGCGGCGGCGAAGGGCTGTCATGCGACGGTCTGAAAGCGTGGCGATGTCCATGCCGTGAATGCGCACCTGGCCGGAAGTGGCGTTGGTCAGCCCGGCAATGACGTGGAGCAGCGTGCTTTTGCCGGAACCGCTCGGTCCCATGATAGCGACGAAATCGCCGTCAGGCACTGCCAGCGAGACACCGTTGAGCGCTGGGATGTCAACGCCTTCCTGGCGAAATCGCTTGTGGAGGTTCTCGACGACAAGGGGCAGGCTGGATTGATCGTTGGGTTGTGACATGGCAATGTTGAAAAGAAGGGCGGTGAGATGGGTTTCATCAGGCGCAGGCTCGGCAAAGATAGCCGGAAAATACTTGTTTTACAAGCAAGTTTGATACCATGACGCTAGAGGTTGCTTCAAAGGTGGGAAGGGCCGCTGAAAAGGTTGCGCGATGCCCGTTTTTAGGGCGCATCTGCCGGAAATCAGGGCAACAAGGCGAGTTTCAGGTGTATCGTCGGCAGGCATTGACAGCACCTCGCTGAAAACGCCATCCGCCTGTAATGAGTCAGCCATTGATATTAAGCTCGCATCTCGCGCGCGCGGCAAAATTCAGGGTGGGAGGTCCCCCCTTGGGTGGGTGGGGTCTGATTTCTGGAACCGGTGAAAAAATAGGCCGTTGCGCACTCTTTTACAAGCGGTTTTCAGAAGAATCATAGGCATTTTGTGCTTGTGCATGATTTTGCTTGCACGCTGGCATAATGCTTTCCATCATCAGAAATGGCACCCGTGTGCGACCCAAAGAGTTACAGGAACCTGAATGAGATAAGACGAGAGGGGGCGCGTCCTACGGCGCAATGTTCAACCGGTGACCGATGACATCCGCCTTGGGAAGAGGTCAGCGTTGCGGGTGGTTTTTTGCTATACTTGGATTACTTTAATGCACGATTTGCCAGCGGCGTTAAGCATCTTGAAAATGATGAGGGGAGGGCGCTTTTCATTTTTTGTCTGGACGCCGTTTCCTACCTTAAAATTCGTTAATGTGCGAGATATTGTGACAGAAAGGGAGATTTGGCACAGCGGTTCTGTTTGTCAGACGTCCGGTAGTGCCCCTACGGGGCACCACTTTCGGGGGCTACCCACCCCCAGGCTGGAGCCGGGTTAAGCATGGTTAAGCGCCTACGGCGCAGAATACATGCGAGAAGAATTGACTGATAATCAACTCACTATGAAATCGGCAATATATGGCTTCAGAAGCGATATTTGACAGCGAACGCAGGAATCATAGCCTGCGCATGAGACCAATCCCACCTACGCCAGTCTGAAGGTTTACAAGCATTCATCACAAAACTTCGCACATTAACTATATTTGCCGGACTTTGCCAGCGGCTCCTTGGTTCAGGGATTTGTTCCTGTGTAGGTCGGGGACCAGTACTTGCCTGGGCTGCCGTAGGCTGGATAAATCGGCACGGCAATACGCCGCATCCAGTCCACATGACCATCCGCATACGTGTTGTTCAAGCCCTCATTGTGGCGGCCGACCATTTCGCCGTTGGCGGCGCCCTGGACATTCTGCGTGGGGCTGATGTCGCTGTCGAGATTGTAGGAGTCGGAACCCTCGGCCTCGGAAAAGAACATGCAGGCGCTCGGGTTGACAAACTGCGAGAGCGGCTGGGTGCTGGCCCAATAATTAATGCCGTAGTCGCTCGCGCCGCTGTAAGTGCCGGTCCAGACGTACACGTTGCTGGGACAGTCAAAGGCCTTCAGATCGCCGACATAGTCAAAAACCAGGCTGGGCCAGAGCCGGTATCCAGTATGGGTGTTGCCGTTCGGAAGCACGTAGGTGGTGTTGGGATAGTTCACTGGCAAACGCAGGTAATCATCCGTGTACATGATCATGCCGAGACCCAGCTGCTTCATATTCGACACGCAGGAAATGGCGCGAGCCTTCTCGCGCGCCTTGGCCAAGGCAGGCAAAAGCATCGCCGCCAAAATCGCAATGATGGCAATGACGACCAAAAGCTCAATCAACGTGAATCGCAAAAACCTCTTCATGTTTCTTCCTCCTAAGGCTTAATGGAAAACGCCAGCAATATGATTCAATAGTTTAAAAGACGCTTGAAAAAAACTTGCGGTGCTTCAGGAATCGTCGCCGTAAACTATTCATAAATATAACAAATCCTTATCAAAAAAACAAATCAGCTGTCGCCTGTCGCCGCTTTTCTCCCTTCGCGCTCCCTGCACCTTTTCCTTGCTTCACTCATTTTCCGCTGGCCTATTTTTCCTCTTCCGGGAACAGGTTGAACCTCCTCAGCGTTCCCTTGCGGTCGAATTCGAATTCCAGCACGTGCTGGAGGCGTCGGTACTGGAGGACAGTTTTGCTCTCGTCCTGCTCAATCCGCGCTGGTTCGCCGGCCAGGCGCCGGATGTCAGCGAGTTCTGTCGCCGCCGAAAAAAACGTCATTTCGGCGTGCAGCAAGTCGACCGGCAGGCGTCGCTGGGGATGGTCGGCGCTGAATTCAAACCCGATGTACACGAGCGACTCGTTCTCGAATTCAAGTGCCAGGCCGCGTTCAGGATAGGTGATTTGCAACAGGCGGTCGCCCGACAAGGCGATATGCTCGGGCCGTCCCCAGATGGCAACGCTCCCCAGCGACGCTCCGCAGCGCATGCCGTCCAAAGTCAAATCACGCCAGTTGAAACGAAGCACTCGGTTGCCTGCCGGCGGCCAGGCCGCCAGCAGGCGTCGGTAGTGCCATTGTCGATAACGTCTCCGCAACCACAACCACATCATGACTCTCTCCCATGCCAACGCTTCTGCTCCAGGCCAGCCGAACCCGGTTGCGCACCTGGACTCCCATCAGTATTCCGCCGCCACCTGGGCAGCCGTCTTCACTTCTCCGCCCATAGCCATCATGCCGCCCAGCAGTTTATCCATTTCCTGGCAGGCGACCTCACCGCAATTCAGGGTGATGAAGTCCAGCGGCTTGACGCTGGCCTCGCCATAGTCGATGGCGCCGCGCGGCATTTCCTCGAACTCCCAGGGATGGATATAGAAGCACAGCACCGGTCGCACGCCGCGTTCGCTGACATATTTGATGAACCCTTCGCACTTGCCCAGCATAAAGTCAGCGCCTTTGGTGCGGAACTGCGGCCACTGGTCGCGGTCACGCTGATACGGGTCGCTGCTCTCCATGCTCAAATCGCAAAAATTCGGGATTTCGACCAGGCGCAGGTCGCCTTCCTTGGTCCAGTCGTCTGCCGAGGGGTGATACGGCTTGATGCGCGTCCGGTAAAAATACAGCGGCAGGGATGCGTCTGCCAAATAGCCGAGCTTTTCCAGCACATTGCAGACTTTCGTGCTTCCCCACAGGCGCGGGCAACGGAAGCTCACCGGCTTGACGCCACTGACCCTGGTCACAATCTCAGTCGCGGCACGGATGCGCCCCTCGACCTCGAAGTCGCAGACCGGCCAATTGTTCGGCAAGGGGAACAATGGATCGCCCAGGGTTTCATGATACAGCGAATGGCAGCCGGTTTCGTGGCCGGAGGAATGCACCGCCCGAACCACCTCGGGGTTGTTCTCGGCAGCGTGCCCAGTCCAGAAAAAGGTCGCCTGGACGCCATGCCGGGAAAACATCTCCAGCAGCCTTGGGGTGCCCTTCTGCACGCCGTTGTAGTAATCGGTGAAACTGCCGATGTCAGTTTCCATGTCCACGCCGATGACAATGTCAAAACGCGATGGCATCTGCTCTTCTCCAGAAATAATTGACTTGCGCCGGCGGTTCCAACGCCATTTCGGGTTCTAGTCGACTACTCAGATATTGGTATGAATCGCGTCCATCTTAGGGCTGAACGGAACTGCGCCCCGCTCCGTAATTTCATAGCCAGTCTCAATCCGCACGCCGTGGAATTCAGGATGACCGAAAAAGCTGACATCAACGCAGACGGTCATGCCCGGCTTCAGGACATCGTCGCTGTTCGGGCCGAAAAACGGCGCTTCGGCTTCATTGAGGCCGATAGTATGCACAAACGGGCAGACCAGGTATTGGGCGAACCCGAGTTTGTTGAAGTACTTGCGAGCCGGGGCGTCAATCTCGCGTCCGACCAGGCCGGGCTTGAGCATCTCCTTGGTCAGGCAGAAAGCCTCTCGCAGATATGTGATGCACAGCTTCTGGCGTTCGGTATACGCTCCGTTGACTGGGAGGGCGTCGCCAATGACGCCGGCATAGCCGCGCACTTTCGGCGCCAGACCGATCATCACCATTTCGCCATCGGCCATCACCTTGTTGGTCGCCGTCGGCACCACTGCATTTGAGCGTGCGCCGCTGCCGACAATCGCGGTGAAGCCGAAGCCGCTGGCGCCGCGGCTGCGAGCAGCGTATTCACCGGCGGCGGCGACCTGAATCTCAGTCGTCCCCACCGCAATTTTCGCCTTCATCGCCTCATAGCTATGATCGGCCAGCGCAAAGGCCGCCCGAATCTGCTCAATTTCCCAGCTCGACTTCTGATAGCGAAAATGCAGATATGGCTCGGTGATGTCAACGATTTCCACTCCGACAAAGCCGTCCACAATCCCCTTGTAGCAGCCGACTGGCATGCGGTCGCCGCCCACCAGGCCAATCCTCTTCACCTTGCCTAGCGTACGGTTCAATTCCGCAAACAAGGCCGGGAAATCCATGATGACAGCGGCCGGATACTCTTCGTCAGGAACCATAAACACCGGGAAATTTCTGGTTTCGGTGATGGCGCTGTCGAGTTTGGCGAACGGTTCGCTTTCTGGCCCGCCAAGCAGCATCGGCGTCCCCTGTCGCGGAACCAGGACGGCCCCGCTCTCAAACTGCGGGCACCAGCCGGTCAGGTACCAGCCATTGCCGATATTGAATTCGTCGTAGTAAATCAGGGCCAGATCAAGGTTCTGCACTTGCAGAAGTTCGCGCACTGCTGCCAGACGCTTCTGGCTCTCGCTTTCAATCAAATAACCCATGACAAACTCCTTTTTCATTCATTCCCAACGACCGCCTAAACAGCCGTCGCCAACCAACGGCCAGACATCTATATCTTGACAAATATACCCTTCCTTCACGCAAAAACCATGCCTGCATCAGCAGCCAAGACAATTTTTCAGACTTTTTCCGCCGCCCCGAGACGCGCCAGCATAGACGAACTGCCGCAGACAATCGCTGGGCAGGCCGGTGCAGGCGACAATCTTGGCGCAGGCGACAGCGTCCTCAAGGGCATTATGATGACGAAAAACATGATGCCCAACATGCGCCGCGACGCGGTTCAGGGAATGACTCCGCAGCTGCGGGAAACAGCGGCGGCTGATCTGCAAGCTGCATGCGTACGAAAAAGACACCGGCGGCGCCGCATACAGCTCCAAGACAGCCCGTAAATGACGCAGGTCAAACGAGGCATTGTGGATAATCACGCAATCGGCGCTGACCAGCAGCTCTGCCAGCGACGGCCAAATCTCCCAGAATTCCGGTGCTTCCCGGACATCCTCCGGATAAATGCCGTGAATGGAGGTAAACCCAGGGAAAAAGCGGCTGCGCGTCGGATGCGGCCTGACAAGCCACTCGCGTTCGGCGATGCCCTGGCCGTCTTGCAACAGGGTCGCGCCGACCGCGCAGATGCTGCCATTGCACGGATTGGCAGTCTCAAAATCCAGCCCAGCCAATATCATCGTTTCGTCACCTCTTCCTCGAATGGTCTGGCACTGGCCCGCCAGGCGCTCCAGCGTTGCCGGAGAAAGTCGCGGTTATCCAGCAGCAACCAGATGAAGTCAAGTTCCTGGCACATCATGTCCAGGCGTTGGCGCCAGCACCATTCCCGCATCCACCCAAACCGCTGCGCAGCAATATACTCTGGCAGCCAATGCCACGTTTCCGCGCTCAGCTGGCCAGCCCTGGCCAGTCGCATGCAGACGGCTTCGGCCATGGCGCCAGTGAGAAATTCGGGATTGTCCATGCCGAGGCATCCCAGGAGATTGGCCAGGTCATAGCATTCCGCCTTGAGGCCGGTGAATTCCCAATCGATGACCCCGTTCAAGCCCTCCTGGGTCCAGAGCGCGTTGAGGGGATGCAGGTCGCCATGATTCCAAGCCAAGGGAAGCTGGTCATGCGCCGCTCGGAAATCCGCCAGCTGCGCCCAAATCGGCAGAAGGTCCGTATGCAAGGCAGCATGGCGCGCAGCAATCATCGGCAACAGCATGTCAATGTAGCCGACAATCGAAAAGACGCTCCCACGCAACGATGCCGGCAGCAGCTCGCCGCCATGTCTAAGCCGGATGAGAAAATCAGCCAAGGCGGTGCCGCGCCAGGCATGACGACCGTATTCCTCCCGAGGCAGCTCTGCGCTGTCCAGCCAATGCCGCAGTTGCCAGAACAAGCCGTCGGCAAAAACGCCCCATTCGCCATCTGGCGTGGCTATCCAGGGAATCAGCGGCGCAACGCCTGCTTCAGCCAATGCCTGGAGTATCTGCGCTTGCCGGCTCCGAAAGGAAGCCCGGCCAGAACGAACGCCCTCGAAAACAAAACGCCCGCCATCCGCGTCCGCAAACACCAAACGGCGAACCGAGCGGTCCGGGCTGCCAGCCGGAACCAGCCCAGGAACCACCTGAACCAAACCAAGCCGCCAATGCGCTGACAACTCAGACAAACAAGAATCGTGACCAGACATGTCCGACATGCAATCCGCCCCCCACCCCGTCGCAAAAACTGACTACGTTTTTCGAATGGACTCATAATACTATACCCCCACTCAATCCGTCTGCTTTTCAAATGACCACGAAATATTCGCCTTCTTGCGCCGCGAACACTTGAAAATGTGATTTTCGGCAACATCTTCTTTATAAGAGCGATTTCCCGGCAGCAAGTCTATAGAGAAAGGGAAAATCAGCGATGACCGGATTCATCGATTTCTTGAGATTCATCTTCAGCGGAGGAATGCTGTTCTTTACCATTCCAATGCTCCTTATGATTCTCTATTGGCTGATTTTCGTCCTCGGAATGGTCGATATCGACTGGCTTGACGCTGCCGATGGAACCGCCGAAGCAGCTACAGCCGGACTGGCCGAAGGAGCCGCCGAGGGCGCGGCCGAAGCGCTGGCCGAGGGCGCCGCCGAAGCGCTGGCCGAGGGTGCCGCCGAAGCATTGGCCGAGGGCGCCGCCGAAGCGCTGGCCGAGGGCGCGGCCGAAGCGCTGGCCGAGGGCGCGGCCGAAGCGCTGGCCGAGGGCGCCGCCGAAGCGCTGGCCGAGGGCGCCGCCGAAGCGCTGGCCGAGGGCGCCGCAGGCGGACTGGCGGAAAGCGCAGCCGCGCACCTTCACCATGGGCTGGCCCAGACTTCCGAGGCCTTGGCTGGCGGGGTCATGGCCGGCGAAGTGGCTGGCAGCGGCATGGCACACACCGTCGGCCGCGGCACGGTGACGCCCTTGCTGTCGCGCTCCATGTCCTTCCTGAACATCGGCCATGTGCCGACCACCATTGTCGCCAGCATCTTCTTCACCGCCTTCTGGCTGACCGGCTTTTTCAGCCTGGTGTGGCTGCCCGCCTCCCGCTGGCCATCGACCCCTCCGGCTCTGATTATGGCGCTGCGCCTGATCCTGACGGCGACCGCCAGTTACTTTATCGCCGGCCTGGCCTCCCGACCCCTCAGGCATATCTTCGGCTCCGTCACCGTCCATGCCCACAAGCACCTCATCGGGCAAATTTGCACAGTCCGCAGCTCTACGGTTGACAGCAGCTTCGGTGAAGGCGACTTGACCATCAGGGGTTCGTTTCTGACCCTTTCCCTACGCACACAGCACGGCGAAACGCTCGCCAAGGGCGACTCCGCCCTGATTACCGAATATGACGAAAACCAAGACGTCTATTTCGTCCGACTGTGCCGATGACAGAATCATGTTTTTGCAACCTCCTGTCGTTGCCCAAATTAGGTTTAAATAACGCTTCCGAACATCAAAGGGGACATGCTATGCTGGCCATCATTTCCATTATGCCCGGGTCTCTCAGCTCACTGACCAGTTGGGGGGCGCTCTCTGCCGCCGTCCTGATCTTCCTCCTGTTCATTTTCATCTGCGCCGTGGCTGTGCGCTTCTACCGCAAAGTCGACCAGGGAACCGCCTTGATCATCAATAAGCTCAAGTCAACGCCTGACGTCACCTTCACCGGCGGCATCGTCATCCCCATCCTCTACAAGGCCGAAGAGATGGACATCTCGGTCAAGGCCATGGAAGTCAACCGAACCGGCGCCAATGGCTTGATCTGCGCTGACAACATCCGTGCCGACATCCGGGTGTCCTTCTATGTGCGCGTCAACAAAACCCAGGAAGACGTCCTCAAGGTCGCCCAGACCGTAGGCTGCAAGCGCGCTTCCACCAAGGAGACTCTTGAAGAACTGTTCCAGGCCAAATTCTCCGAAGCGCTCAAAACCGTCGGCAAGCAGATGGAGTTCACGACCCTGTTCACGGAACGCGAAAGCTTCAAGGAACGCATCATCCGCGTCATTGGCGCTGACCTGAATGGCTACCGCCTCGAAGACGCTGCCATCGACTACCTGGAGCAGACGCCCCTGGCATCGCTGGATCCCTACAACATTTTAGACGCCCAGGGCATCCGTAAAATCACTGATCTGACCTCACGTGAAGCTATTTCGACCAACGAATTCAACCGCAATCGCGAGACTGTCATCAAAAAGCAGGACGTGGCCGCCAAGGAGAAGATACTGGAGCTGGAACGCCAGCAAGCCGAAGCCGAAGCCCGCCAGAGACGCGAAATTGACAGCGTCCAGGCCCGCGAACAGGCTGAAGCCACCAAGATCAAGGCCGAAGAACACCTGAAGGCCGAACGCGCCAACATCCAGACCGAAGAAGAGCTGCGCATTGCGGAAGAAAACAAGGAGCGCCAAGCCCAGGTCGCTGCCAAGGCCAAGGAAAAAGCCGTCCAGGTCGAAACGGAGCGGGTCAACCGCGACCGCGAACTGGAGGCGGTCGAACGCGAACGCCAAGTCGCGCTCCGCAGCATCGAAAAAGAAAAGGAAGTCGAAATCCAGAAAAAGGCGATTGCCGATGTCATCCGCGAGCGGGTCAAAGTCGAACGCACCGTGGCCGAGGAACAGGAACGCATCAAGGACACGGTCGAATTCGCTGGCGCAGAACGCCGGAAGAAAGTCGAAGTGACCAAGGCGGAACAGGAAGCGGAACAGGCCATGGTCCGCGAAATCAAGGCCGCCGAAGCCAAGGAAAAAGCCGCCACCAGCCTGTACCAGCAGCGAGTGACCATGGCCAATGCGATAAAAGCCGAAGCCGAACGCGAAGCTGAAGCAGTCCGCATCCGCGCTGACAAAGAAGCCGAAGCCAAGAAGATTCTCGCGGAAGGCACTATCGCCGAAGAATCGGCCACGGGCCTGGCCGCCGTCAAAGTCCGCGAAGCCGATGCCAACGCCATTGAACTGCAAGGCAAGGCCGAAGCCACCGCACTCCTAGTCAAGGCCGAAGCCGAAGCCAAAGGCATCGACCAAAAGGCAGCAGCTATGAAAAAGCTGGACGCCGTCGGCAAAGACCATGAGGAATTCAAGCTGCGCCTGGCCAAGGACGAACGCGTCCAGCTGGCTGCTATTGACGTTGACCGACAGATAGCCGAGGCCCAAGCCAGAGTCCTCGCCGAAGCCATGAAAACCGCTAAAATAGACATCGTCGGCGGAGACGGACAGTTCCTGGAAAAATTCTTCCGCTCCATCAGCCTGGCCAAAGCCGTGGACGGGCTGGTCAACAACAGCGCCGAAGTGCGCAAGTTAGCGGCAGGGGAAGACGACAACCTAGTCAGCCGCCTGTCTGAAGCAATCGCCGCAACCGGCCTGAAAGGCGAAGACCTGAAAGACCTGAGCGTGGCAGCGCTGCTTAGCCGCCTGGCAGCATCGGGCAAAAGCGAAACCATCGTCGAAGAAGTGAAAAAAATCATCGACCCCTGAGGCGCGATAAGCGAGATTAGGCGAGGGGCGAGCAGAGCCTCGGAGAGGCGGAACCATGAGTAACCCCAGGTGCAGCGAAGCGGAACCTGGGGTGAGGCAGCCGCCAAGCATGAGCCTCGGAGAGGCGGAACCATGAGTAACCCCAGGTGCAGCGAAGCGGAACCTGGGGTGAGGCAGCCGCCAAGCATGAGCCTCGGAGAGGCGGAACCTGGGGCGAAGGGCGAAGGGCGAGCCGTAGCTGCTTGGGTGCAGTTATTTTACCTCTGTTCTGCGCTCAAACTTTAAGCCCGACGGCGAACAGCCCGCTGGTCCATTCGTCGATAGTCCGGCGTGATACTTCCCTGGCGCCGAGGTTCTGAAAGCGTTCAAGCACCTCTTGGTACTGCTCGTTCAGGATTCCGGAAAGGATCAGGTGTCCACCCGCGCCGCTTTGGTCCACCAGCTGGATAACGTCCTCGGCCAAGGCGTTCAGGACGACCGCAAGGATATTGGCAGCCACCAGCCGGGCGGGCTGGGCTGGCTTGAATTCGCCCAGGGCGCCATATTCCAAGACAACGTCATGAACTCCGGCACGCGCCAGGTTCTCCCTGGCCGTGTCCACCGCCTGCGGATCATTGTCAAACGCAACTACTGGCGAATAGCCTAACAGCCGCGCCCCGAGCGACAGAATGCCTGAACCGCAGCCGGCATCCAGAAAAGACACTGGCCCCTGCTTGCGCTCCAGCTCGTCAATGAACTGCAAGCATGCCTTGGTCGTGCCGTGATACCCAGTGCCGAAACACATACCGGGGTCAAGCGATAAAATGACGTCCCCGGCCTGGGCCTCGTAAGCCTCCCAGCTGGGTTTGACCACCAGGCGTTCCGAAGCGCGAAACGTATGGAAGTGCTTCTTCCAGCTTTCCGACCAATCCTCCTGCTGCATGGTCTGACAGGAAATCGCCGGCTTCCCTTGCAACAGCTCGTCCCAGCCGTTCAAAGCGTCTTCCGCAGCCTGGCGCAGAGCCTCGGCGTTTTCCGGCCCGTCCGCAATCAGATAAATCGTCCCCAGGCCAGTCTCGCGGCTGGTGTGCGAGGACGGTGTCAGCCCGGCTGCGGCCAAGGCTTCCTCCAAGACCGGCACATCAATGCCCGGACTGGTGATGACGACAACATGCAACAGCTTCATAGACTGACTCATCTGGCATCCCGTCAGCGTCCGTAGGGCGAAAGGCGGCGCAGCTCCTTGATGATCGGCGGCGTCGCCGCGATGATCGCATCAATTTCCGCTTCCGTGTTGTAGCGGGAAAGGCTGAAGCGAATCGACCCGTGCAGCGCCTGGTAGTCAAGACCCATAGCCCGGAGAACATGCGACGGCTCCAAGGAACCCGACGTGCAAGCCGAGCCGGAAGACGCGCAAATGCGCGCAGCGTCGTACATGCGCAGCAGGATGGCCTCGCCCTCAATGTACTTGAAGCAAACGCTCAGGGTGTTGGGAAGACGATGCTCAGGGTCGCCGTTGACCAGCGGGTCAGGACACGCGGCGACCAGGCCGCGCTCCAGCTTGTCCCGCAGTGCCTTGACAGTCGTATTCTCCTCTTCCAGGTGGTCCCGCGCCAGCTCGGCCGCCTTGCCGAGACCGGCAAGGCTGGCGACATTCTCAGTGCCGGCGCGCCGGCCATGCTCCTGCCCCCCGCCAATGAGATACGGCGCAAAAGGCGTGTGACGACGCACATACAGCGCCCCAACCCCCTTGGGCGCATGCAGCTTGTGGCCGCTCAAGGCCAAAAAGTCAATCTTGGTCTCCCGCAGGTTGATCGGCACCTTGCCGACCGCCTGCACCGCGTCGGTGTGGAAAAGCGCACCATGAGCGTGCGCGATCTTGGCTAATTCCACGACCGGGTAGATGTTGCCGATTTCGTTGTTGGCCCACATGACCGAGACAATGGCCGTCTCGTCATTGATCACGGCCCGCGCCTCGTCCAGGTCAAGACGCCCTTGCTTGTCGACCGAGAGAAAATCAACGGGCCAGCCGCGTTTCCGCAAAACATGGCAAAGGCTGAACACGGCGTGATGCTCAACCGCCGTCGTGACAATCCGACGTCGGCCCTTCTGCGTCTCCAGCGCACTCATGATCGCCGTGTTGTCGGCCTCTGTCCCGCAGCTGGTGAAGACAATCTCGTCCTCATCCGCACCGATCAAGTCGCCGATCGACTTCCTGGCGTCGGCAATGACCTCAGCAGCGCTGTTGCCAAAAGGATGGGGGCTGGATGGATTCCCATACCACGTGGTGAGATACGGCACCATCGCTGCATAGACCTCTGGCGCTATCAGGGTGGTGGCGTTGCTGTCCACGTAAATGATGTCTTGTTCGCTCATCGAATATTCCATATCGTAAATGGGTGAAAAGCTGCGTTGTCATGGCCAAACTGGCCGGTCGCCGCCAAAACGGCAACCCGTTAACTATATCGCCAAAACAGGCCTCTGCAATGCGCCGACCGCTTTTCTGGCCAATGAAGATTTGAGAATTCAGCCCTAAGCAATAGGTTATTGGGTTGGCATGCGCGCCGCGCACACCCTCTTCCGAACGCCACAAAAAAGAAACCGTGCCCCATGACCTACCTGACCATCGCCTTGATCCTGATGCTATGCGCCTTTGTGCAAACCGTCGCCGGATTCGCCTTTTCCCTGATGGCCATCCCCTTGCTGCTGCTCTGCGACCTGACCCTGCCCCAGGCCGTGGTGACCAGCATGATGGGCTCCACCGTGCAACGCCTGCTCATGGTCGCCAAGTACCGCCACCAGGTCGACTGGCCACCGCTGTTCCGCATGTACCCATGGGCCGTGCTTGGCATCTTCATCGGCATCTGCCTGCTGCGACAAATCGCCGGCCTGGACATCAACATCATCCGACAGCTTTTCGGCGGCGTCATCCTGGCCGTCGTCAGCCTCCAGGCATTCACCCGCGTCAAGCCTCGCGAACACGTCCCAGCCTGGTGCGGGTGGATAGCGGCCTTCTTCTCCGGCATCCTGAACGGCTTTGCCAACATCGGCGGCCCGCCCATGGTGTTCTGGATACTCGCCCACGGCTGGGGCCGAGATCAGCTTCGTGCCACCATGCCCTGCTTCACCGTCATGATGGTCCCCATTCAAACCATCTTCCTCTTCCTCTCTTTCGGCAGCGCCATCCTCTGCGGCTTTGGCTTGGGCGTAGCATCGGCGCCAGCCATCATCCTGGCCGTCTTCCTCGGCAACAAGGCCAGCAGCCGCCTGTCCGTGCCCAAGCTGCGCCTGGCCATCATGCTGCTCCTGGTCGCCACTGGACTCTACTACATCATCGCACCTTTCTGCAAATAACTTCCCTACCTGGCGCCTTCCTGCTGGACAGAACGTAAAATAAAAGTCGACGATGACATCGCCCCCCCGGAAACGCTCTTTAAGGTGCAAAGCATAAGGCGCCCGAAGCCACGCCAATCTTCCCTACAAAAACTATGCATGAAGCAGACCAAATTATTTGTTTTTCAACAAAAATTAGTGTATACTA
>Ga0209510_1001239_pt1 | contig 29816 bp, 29 predicted proteins | sample BiotimSIPDNA_FD_185749 | JGI IMG/M metagenome (GOLD analysis project Ga0209510, IMG submission 185749) | Anaerobic biogas reactor microbial communites from Washington, USA - Biogas_R1 time_0 SIP DNA (SPAdes) (version 2) | ecosystem: Engineered > Bioreactor > Anaerobic > Unclassified | place...
GAAAAAGCATTATCTGATGTTGGTTGTACTCTCTAAATTTCTTCATAATGAATAATTCGCTATTTGAAGGGATATTCCTTCTTGTAAAAGTGTTTTTATACACGATTATTCACACAAGCTGCTAGTCTTTTCAAAGAAAGCAGATTTGGCTCGGACGACTCTGTCCAAGCTGGAGTCGCCTCACTTGTTCAGGAGGATTTTGTCAGAAGCCCGGCATTTCATGAACGTGAAAGGATTCAGAATGCGGCATTAAAACTTCCTTTGCTGCCAACCACAACCATTGGGTCATTCCCACAGACGGCAGAGGTAAAAAGAAACCGTTTTAATTTCAAGACCGGTAAAATAACATTACAGCAATACATCGAATTCAATAAAGATAAAATTGCCGAATGCGTTGCACTTCAGGAAGCAATCGGGCTTGATGTGCTTGTTCATGGGGAATTTGAGCGTAACGATATGGTTGAATATTTCGGTGAATGCCTTGACGGTTTTCTTTTCACAGAAAAAGCGTGGGTGCAGTCTTATGGTACCAGATGTGTTAAGCCGCCGGTTATATGGGGGGATATTTCCCGTTCAAAGCCAATCACAGTAGAATATATCGTATATGCCCAATCACTTACTAAGAAATACATGAAAGGGATGCTCACCGGACCGGTAACTATTCTAAACTGGTCGTTTCCTCGTGAGGATATTTCATTGCGAGAAAGCGCCTTTCAGATCGCGCTGGCCATCAGGGCAGAGGTGCTGGAATTGGAAGCTAAAGGCATGAAGATTATTCAAATTGATGAAGCCGCCCTTCGAGAAAAGCTTCCGCTAAGAAAAAGTGATTGGCACAGCGAATACCTGAACTGGGCAATTCTCGCCTTCAGGCTCGTTCACAGCGGTGTTCAAGCAGGGACGCAGATTCATACCCATATGTGCTACAGCGAGTTCAGCGATATTATCAGGGAAATTGACGATATGGACGCAGATGTTATAACTTTTGAGGCTTCGCGTTCAGATCTGGCAATTATCAATGTCTTAAGACAGTGCGAATTTAAAACGGCAGTGGGTCCGGGTGTTTATGATATTCACTCACCGAGAATTCCCAGTACTACGGAAATTAAAGAAGTACTTCTTAAGATGCTTGATAAAATACCAAAGGAAAAGCTCTGGGTAAACCCCGATTGCGGACTCAAAACAAGAGGAAACACGGAAACGATTCCGAGCTTGAAGAATCTGGTTGACGCAGCTAAAGAAGTAAGAAGGAGCTGGCAGATATGAGAACCTCAGAAATTTTTAAAAATAAAACCGTTTTGTCATTGGAAGTCTTTCCTCCCCGGCGAACCGCTTCAATTGATACTATTTACAATACCCTTGACCAGTTGCAAGGCTTAAATCCGGATTTTATCAGCGTAACTTATGGTGCCGGAGGAAGTGCAACCAATACTGCAACCCTTGAAATTGCCTCAGCAATCAAAAATCATTATGGTGTTGAGAGTGTGGCCCATCTTCCGGGTATACATCTGAGCAAAGACGAAGTATTGAATATGCTTGCCGCCTTTAAGGAAGCAGGGGTCGAAAATATCCTGGCCTTGCGAGGCGATGTGAATCCTGATCTGGTGCCTAAACAGGATTTTCGATATGCCAGTGACCTGGTGTCATTCATCAAAGCAAATGGGGACTTTAATATTATTGGAGCGTGTTATCCGGAGGGGCATAATGAGTGCCCCAGTCTGGTTGACGATATTCATAATCTTAAAATCAAAGTGGATGCCGGGACAGACCAGCTTATAACCCAGCTGTTTTTTGATAACAGCTACTTTTATTCATTTCGGGAACGAGCCTGTATTGCAGGAATAAATGTGCCGATAGAGGCGGGCATTATGCCGGTGGTAAATAAAAAGCAAATTGAAAGAATGGTATCACTGTGCGGGGTAAAGCTGCCTGAAAAGTTTGTAACCATGATGGAAAGATATGAAAACAATCCTGTAGCTATGCGTGATGCAGGCATTGCTTATGCCGTTGATCAAATTGTGGATCTCATAGCTCATGGAGTGGATGGCATTCACTTGTATACGATGAATAACCCTTATATTGCGCATAAGATTTATGAAGCCGTAAGCACCTTGCTGGCTGCATAATGGATGATCCTTTTTCTGTACAGCCTGTGAGGTTATGATAATACCCCATAACCGTATTCGGAGATCAACCGCTTTAACTCGGCAATATAATCAGATGCGAGTGCACTCAGACGGGTCTTTTCATGGGCTATCCAACCGACGAGCATTTTTTCTTCTGTCTCCAGGGGCACAGAAATGATGTTGTCGCCATTTAAATCGCTGTTTAGAACGCCGGTGCAAATAGTATATCCATTCAGACCTATGAGCAGATTGAACAGAGTTGCCCGGTCACTGACGTGGATAGTTTTCCTGCGGGGAACGGTGCTCAAAATCTCCTCCGAAAAATAAAACGAGTTGTATTCGCCTTGCTCAAAGGCCAGGAAAGGGAAGGCATCCAAATCTTCAAGAGTAACGGATTTTTTCGTGGCCAGGGGATGAACCGAACTGATAAAAACATGGGCCTCAGCTTCAAAAAGAGGATTAAAGATCAAATGGTTTTCCTTTAAAAGCTTATTGAGGACTTTTTCATTAAAGCTGCTTAAATATATTATGCCCAGTTCACTGCGAAGATTTTTTACGTCTTCAATGATTTCATAGGTCCTTGTTTCGCGAAGGGTGAATTCATACTCATCTACCTCCAATGCCAGAAGGAGGTTAACAAAGGCATTTACTGCGAAAGCGTAATGCTGAGTTGAGATGGAACAAAGCTGTTTTGAAGGCTTTTTGCCCAGATAACGTTGTTCCAGAAGCTCAGTCTGCTCAATAACCTGCCGCGCATAAGAAAGAAATTCCGTACCGTCACTGGATAATGATATGCCTTTAGTGGTTCGATAGAATATTTCTATGCCCAGCTGGGCTTCAAGGTCTTTAACAGCATTTGAAAGGCTGGGCTGGGAGATAAAAAGCTGTTTGGCGGCTTCGGTAATGGAGCCGCATTCAACTATTTTTATAATGTATCTTAATTGCTGAAGCGTCATAGTCAACCTTCCTGCTATTCCGGATACTCCTGTTACTTCTTTGAACCATTCTCTTTTTTTCGGTGATTATCCTTCATTTTTCGGTGCGGGCTCCTGACGGGCCGGTTGAAACTCTACCAGATGGGGGCGGTAGCGTTGGGGAATAAACTGGGCTTGCAGACGAGGATTGCGGCGAAAGTCGATGCTGATTTTGTCAAAGTAAAGCTTCCAGAGCTGCTGGTAGTGATCTTCCTCCACCAGGGAGGATTCAGGTTTATGGTCCAAGGGGATCAGATACCACTGCCGTTGCGGGGGAAGCTCCGGTTCCGGCATGGTTTGGCCGTCGTAAATGACGGCCAGGTTTCTTTTCTGATCGTGGATGATAAAACGTTCGTTGGCCAGCCTTTCGGCGAAATGATCTGCGATAAGTGTCAGAATATCATGATCGGGTGAGAGACCGGCGTACAGAAACCCGCCTTGATCAGCAAAACGAAGCAGCCCGAGTATGCGGTGCACCTCCCGGGTAACCTGACGGGCAATTTTGTGCAAAGGCTGTACCTGGGGATGAGAGTGGTAAAAATCCACCGCCGCTCCCAGGCGAAAACCCAAGCGTAGATAGTTCAGGATTAAATTCTCCTTGCCGGGGGATGAGGACAGAAACCCTTGATAAACCAGGATCAGGGAAGAGGGAGATATTTTTTCCTCAATGGCGGCATACACACGGGCGGCATAAGCAGGATTTCTGGTTACAACATGGCTGTTGTTCAGCAAAGTGAGCTGGTAATGGTCCTGAGGATAGATTCCCGTGGCCGCCTGTTGGTAATAGTGATGATAAATACAGGTCAAAAGTCCGTCAAAGCTGCTGTCATATAAATAATCCATGGTTTTTCTCCATTTAAAACAAAGTCATCTGCTCCGGCTGGGGCGGAGGTGACAAAAGCCGACGAATGATCAAGGGGTCGAAAGACTGGTTGCTGGGGCAAACACCTTTGCAGGTAATGAAATACTGAGCCCGCTTATATACGACTCCCAGTTTTTTTAACTGGTCGGCGGAAATAGCAGCCAGCCGCCGTTGGGTTACAATGCGCCAGGCTGACTTGGGGCCGATGCCGGGTACCCGGAGCAATTCTTCGTAGGAAGCCCGATTAATTTCCAGCGGAAAAAATTCCGGGTGGCGCAAGGCCCATGAGGTTTTAGGATCTATGTCCCTTTCCAGATAGGCATGGCCGACATCGACGATCTCTTCTGCTTGGAAATGGTAGAAGCGCAAAAGCCAGTCTGACTGGTACAGGCGATGCTCTCGCAAAAGCGGTGGAGCAGTAGCTGGAGCGGGCAGGTGGGAGTCTTGATTGATCGGGACGTAAGCCGAAAAATATACCCGCTTCAAATCAAAAGTCTGATATAGAGCCTGGGTGGTTTTCAGAATGGTTAGGTCACTGTCCGGACTGGCCCCGATAATCATCTGGGTTGATTGGCCCGCAGGCACGAATTTTGGGGTATGGCGGAATCGTTTCCGATCTTCTTTATTAAGCCGGATCTGCTCCCGGACTTGCTGCATGGGGGCATAAAGCTGAGGCAGAGATTTCTGCGGCGCTAAAAGGCGTAAACTTTCTTCGCTGGGCTGTTCTATGTTGACGCTCATCCGATCGGCCAGCAGCCCGGCCTGCTGCACCAAAACCGGGTCGGCGCCGGGAATGATCTTTACATGGATATAGCCGTGAAACCCATAGCCCTGGCGCAGCAGAGTAAGGGTCTTAATGATTTTTTCCATAGTATGGTGCGGCGATTTTTCCACCGCAGCGCTGAGAAACAGGCCTTCAATGTAATTGCGCCGATAGAATTGTATGGTCAGGTCGGCAATTTCCCGAGGGCTGAAGCTGGCCCGGGGAATGTCATTGGAGCGACGGTTGGCGCAATAACGGCAGTCGTAGATGCAGTCATTGCTCAACAGGATTTTCAGCAGTGAGATGCAACGCCCGTCGGCAGACCAGGTGTGACAGATGCCGTAGGATTTGGCGTTTCCTATTCCGCCCTGGTTTTTACGGGACACGCCGCTGGAAGAGCAGGAAACATCGTATTTGGCGGCCTCAGCTAAAATCGCCAGCTTGGCCATGGTATCCATACTAAATCACTCCCAACACAAACATTCGTTCTGAATGTGATTTTAGTATAGCATGTCGGGACTTGCGTGGCAAACATATGTTCCTGCAGGCTGGATGGTTTTTTTGTTCCTGGCCGATGCCGCCGGAAATGCGGGAACATTGTTTGTTGGCCGACACAAGAGTATTAATGCTTTTTAACAGAAGTGCCGATATACTTAGCGGACAGATTGTTGATATAATGATGATAATCTTCATTAAAAATGGGCGGGAGGAACGTATTAATGTTGAAAACATCTATGACCGAGCTTTTTGGCATAAAACACCCAATCATGTTGGCGGGGATGAACTGGATCACAGAGCCGGACCTGGTTGCAGCGGTGAGCAACGCAGGTGGTCTGGGGATTCTTGCCGTAGCACGGTGTACGCCGGAAGAAACCCGGGAGGTTATCAGAGAAACCCGGAAGCTTACGGATAAGCCCTTTGGAATCAACCAGATTTTGATTGGTGCCAATGCCAAAGAAAATATCCAGGTGGCTATCGAGGAGCAGGTCCCGGTTATAAACTATTCCCTGGGTAAACCCTGGTTCATCGACCAGGTGCATGCCTATGGGGGCAAGGTAGTAGGTACTATCGCCATAGCCAAGCATGCTGCTAATGCGGCTAAGCTGGGCTGTGATGCCTTGGTGATTACCGGTCATGAAGCGGCTGCTCACGGTGATGCGGCTACTTCTCTGGTGCTGATTCCGGTTGTTGCCAGCCAGGTTAACATTCCGCTGATTGCCGCCGGTGGTTTCTATGACGGCCGCGGACTTGCGGCAGCTTTGGCATTAGGAGCGGACGGCGTTTCTATGGGAACCAGGTTTATTGTTACCAAAGAAAGCAATGTACATGAAAACTATAAAGAGCTGGTAGTAAAAGCATCGGAACAGGATACCCTTTACAGCCATGTCTTCGACGGCATGAATGGCCGAGTTCTCAGGACCAGAGCCGCTCAGCAGATGATGAATAAAGGATTCCCGCTGTTCGAAGCCTTTAAGGGAGCGAAAGAAGTAAAAGACCAGATGAGGCTTTCATATCCCCAATTCATTGGTATGAGCTTAAAGATGCTGGGTAAAGAGGATGAAGGGTATATGCCGTGGATCATGGCCCGCCAGGCCGTTGGCACTCGCAGACATTTAATGGCCATTACCAAAGGCGATATTGATGAAGGCATATTATTTGCAGGTCAGAATGTAGGCGGTATTAATGACATTCCCAGTGTCAATGAAGTGATTGAACGTACTGTAACTGAAGCAGAAGAAGTATTGGATAAGCTTCAGAAAACAAGAGTCTGACACAAAGACCGAAATACAGGCAGAAATTAAGAGCCGGGTATCTGGGCTGACACCCGGCTCATTTAGTTGTCATGGCCGACGCGGAATCTGTAAGCACAGACCCGTTTCGTTTTCTAATGCTTAACATGTTCAAGAATGTATGATAAAACCTCGGCGGGTGAAAGGTTTAAAGCTATAGCAAATTCTTCACATAAACGTTTTTCGGCAGTTCTCATAATGTCTTCGTCGGTATGTGTTAGTGTTTTCCCCTCGGCAGATCTTAATTCCTTTTCAAGATACAGAGTCTTAACCAGCTTTATCCATTCCTCACATTCACCCGTTTTCAGGAGGGCTTTAAAACACTCGCTTCTTTCTCTGCTATCGTCTATCCAGATAGTTTCTTTCACCGGCATACTTGCAATCAATGATGAAACCTGATCTTTTGTAACGACCTTCCTTATTTGAACCTTGGAATTATTAATAAGAGCCTTGATTACCATATTGTTAATCTTATTGTCGTAAACGGGGCGCAGTACATAGTATTCAGGCTCATCGTGATCGTTTTTAGTGATATCCGTAATTTGGCATACTCCTGTTGAGCCGTACACAATGAAATCGTTAATATTAAACACATTAATCCCTCTTTACTGCTAATAATTCAGCAATTCTAAGAAAAAAAAGCAGCTCGATTGCTGATTTTACATCATCGAGACTACATGCTGTATTCTAATTATACCAAAAAGTCGTATTAATTGTAATGGTTGTGTTTGACATCCCCAGGTAAATGCCTTATATTATATTGTTTGGATATGAAGAAATCTCTTTTCGAAGCCATTGGCACCAATCATCCAAGCCTTCACCGGTGCGACAGGATACTTGGAAAATCTGCGCCGGTTTGTTAAGAACCTGCATCCTTTCTCTCAGGAGAGGAATATTAAAATCGGATCCGGGCAGATAGTCCGTTTTGTTAATTATTAAAGCATCACAAACCGAAAACATCAGGGGATATTTAAGAATTTTGTCATCACCCTCGGGGACACTGAGGATCATTATCTTTTTCGCTGCCCCGGTATCGAATTCGGCCGGGCATACTAAATTACCTACATTCTCAATAAAAATCAAGTCAAAGGTGCTTAAGTCCATAGTATCCAGGGCGGATTCAATCATGGGGGCATCCAGATGGCAGGCGCCGCCGGTTCGCAGTTGCACGGCCGGGACTCCTTCAGCGACGATCTTTTCCGAATCAACCATAGATTCAATATCCCCTTCGATAACACCGATACGAAATTCATTCTTGAGAAGGCGAATAGTTTCTACTATGAGGCTGGTTTTCCCCGCCCCTGGCGAAGCCATCAAATTCAACATGAATACTCTGTTTTCTAGGAGCCGCTGTCTGATAACTTGAGCTAGGTTTTGATTATCGGAAAGGATTTCATCTCTGATATCAATTAACCTGATTTCTTTCATTTAAATCACCTCCAGTTCCCGGATTTCGAATTCACGGCCGGCAATAAGCTTTACTTTTTTTTCGCCACAGGCGGGGCACGAAAAACTTGTTCTGTCTTTAAGGTTTATTACGAATTCCCTCTGACATTCTTCACAACTGAAAACAGCCGGAGATTTTTCTACCCGAATTTTGGCGCCAGCGGCAACAGTATCGCGGCTAAGGTAATCAAAGTATTTTTGCAGCCACTCCTCCTCGATATCGCTCATCTCACCAATACGAAGATTAATGCCTATAACCTGGCGAACTTCGTTAAGTTGGGTATGTTTAAGTACAGTTTTCAGCAAACCCTGGGTTACAGACAGCTCGTGCATTCAGCCGGTTCCTTCTTTCTGATCAATAATTAAGCCACAGCCTTATGAAAGGTGTCACTCCTGATTTACCGTCATGAAAGCCTCCAGTTTGCCTTTTTCCTCTAATACAGTCATAACCAGTTCTTTGCCGGTAGGAGATACCTGGGGAGGTGTTTCCCGCCTTTGTAAGATTAAGGATTCAGTCGGGCAAGTTGAGACACAAAGGCCGCAGCCGATACAATCATTTTTATGGATCGCAACCAGATCCTCATTCTCTTCAATAGCTTTAACCGGACAGCGTTCTACACATAAATAGCAGCTAATACATTCATCGGGGCTATATTCAACCACATAAGCAGAGGTGGCGATAGCATTAGGGTTTTTTATTTCTGTAAGGCCTCTAAGCAGAGTGCAGCAGCAGCCGCAGCAGTTGCAGATTACCCCGAGTTTATCCTCGGAATTGTTGATGGCATGAACCAGTCCGGCTTCCTCTGACATTTTTAGCACTTTGACAGCCTCATCCTTGTCTATGAAGCGAGCCCGGTCCCGTTCCACCAGAAAATCAGCCATGTCATCAAAGGAAAAACAGGTTTCAAGGGGCTTATCGCACGCATTCACACTTACCCGACAGGCGCAGTTGGTAATACTTATGGACCGGGCCCGGGAGATCATATCCGATACTATCTCAAAAGGGATAATTTCAGAGACCATTGGGATAGTCTCATTAACAGCCACAACACGCATCTGAGGAGTAGGGGAACCGGCATGGGAGTTGCTCATACCCTCGCCGTGGTATTCCTCCCACAGTCTGGACAGCTCTTTAAGGTGCGGGTTCCGCTCCGGACGCATAAAAGGCACCTCAAAAAGTCCCGGGATGGTAGGCAAAAGGGCATAGCGGTTTTCTGCTCCCGGCTTAACCTTGGCGAAAATCACTCCCCGGTCAGCCATGGTTTCCAGCATGGCAGTGAGCCCATCAGAGTCCATTCCGGTTTTCTCCGCCAACTTACTGATTGGTTGAAGGCGCCAAGTAAGGTAATTGGCGACTTCCGCTTCTTCAGGAGAAAAAAGAAGCCGGAGTATTTTGCTGAAGGCCTGCGCTGCCGGGGCGCCTGCGGCATTGCTGTCTAAACGTTCCTGAAGTTTTTGATATACATCCATGAAGTCCACTCCTCATATTTGTTAGTATCCTAATAATACAAACATAAGCAAACTTATGTCAAGCAATAAGAAAATGAGATAGGAGTTAGGAGTTAGGAGTGAGGGGGGAGGAGTCAGGAGAACGGGAACGGGGATAGGAGTTTGGGGTGAGGAGGGAGGTGTGAGGCGAATCAAGCGGGAAGCACGAATCTCTTTAGGAGAGCTTCGGTTCCCGCCTGGAAAGAGCATCTTCGGTTTATGGGGGGAGTTATTATCCAATTATATCTTTGTTTCGAGCCTTCGGTTTGTCCATAATTACGTGTTCGATATTAAGCGGCTCACCTTCAACGGTGATTTGAACCTGGGAAATATAGTCCAGCTCGGTCAGGGTATTCACAATGGAATTTATAGTCATTGATTCACCGGCGGCACCCCGCCAGTGTTTAGTATGCATTTCCTCAGAGAAGTCTACATATGCAGTGGTGCCTTTTATTTGAACCGAGCGGAGGACCGCTTCTTTTGGAATAGTCTCCTTTAACTTGGTTTCCCGGGGCCCCTTGATCAGTTCGTTAACAATGGCTTTTACATAATCAGTATTGCTGATACCAGCCGGTACAGTAATAGTCCTTGATTCGGCCACAACGGCCGATGCGTCCTGGTTGGCAAAATACAAGATCACGTTCTTTTGGGCTGTTTTTGGAGCAGCATTGTTGGTATCAGTATTCTTCTGGGGAGATGTTGCAGTTTTGCCGTCTTCAGCTTGCAAAGGAAAAGTACCCATGAAACCGCGGGGATTCCCGCTGGGTCCTATGAGCTCCTCACCCTCCACCAGGATTTTCACTGCTTCGATCTCGTTGAACTGAGTTAAAGTGTTGACAAATGCTCCTATTCCTAAGATCTCCGCCATGCTTCCGCCAAATTTGGAGAAATCCTGATTAACATCTGCTATTAGTTTTGTGCCCTGCTTAATAGTGCCGTAAATTCTGGTGTTAGGCGAAATGTTTACACGATATTTTTCATTTTCCGGACCCCTGATTAATTCCTGCAAAACTATCGCGTATTTATCTTCACCTGATTTGAGGGTGATTTCTCTTTCCTCAGTGACAAGTCTTTCATTATCAGCATCAGCAAAATAGAGCTTAACCGTATGAGTATCTGAACTGGGAGAACGATCTGCAGAATTCTGGGAACATCCGATCATTAACCCTAAAGTCAAAAAGACTACTAACAGCAGTGATAATTGTTTTTTCGACAAGTCCCTCACTCCTTCCTATTAGTTATTATGCTCATATGCCAGATAATCTTGCACTTTGGAGATAAACATTGATAATTTTATTATTGGATGGACATTTGACATAGATTGAAAACTAATTGCTCACAGAAGGATGCTTTGTTATGATGAAACCAAGTAAACTATAAATGGAGCATTAGTATACCTGATTTTGATCAAGCTGGGGGTATTTGAGATGGAAACGAGAAAACGATTATTTATTGTTCTGGGTGTTCTGATCATAGCTGGTTTGGGATATTGGGGCTATTCATTCTTTCTTTCGAGCATGAATCAGGATATTACTGCTACCGGCACAATAGAAACAACCAGTGTGGCCTTGCATGTTAAAACCCCCGGAACGATTGAAGAACTCTCAGTGCGGGAGGGAGACCAGGTCAGGAAGGAACAGGTAGTTGCCCGGATTGTCAGAGACGACCTGGTGGCACAGCGGGAAAGTGCCTTGATGACATTGGAAAAGGCTCAGGCCCAGTTGGCGGATATGGTGTCGGGGGCCAGGGCTCAGGAGATCGAAGCTGCGGCTGCTAATGTGAACATAGCCCGGATAGCCTGGGAAAAATCAAATTCAGATTTGCAGACTCGTGAGTTGTTGTTTAAGCAGGGGGCTATATCAGAGGAAGAGCTTGAACGATATCGGATTGCGGCTGAGGTCGATCATAACAAATTCCAGTCAGCCCAAGCGGCCCTCAGTCTGGCTGAAGCCGGCAGCAGGGCCAATACCGTGGCGGCTGCCCGGGCAGAAGTTGAAAGGTGCCGGGCGCTTTTAAAAAGTGCCGATGCATTGCTTGAAGATCTTAAAGTTATTTCTCCCTTGGACGGAGTAGTTTTGACCAAGAACTACCAGGCCGGTGAATTTACCCAGGCTGGAACCACCATAGCCACTGTGGCGGATCTTCAGGATCTTTGGATCAGAGTATATGTTCCAACCGATGATTTGCCGAAGATTAAGCTGGGGCAAGCAGTAACCTTTACGGTCACCGGCAGCCGGGAAAATTTTCATGGCAAAGTTGTTGAAATTGCATCCAAAGGTGAATTCACACCCAAATCAATCCAGACCAAAAATGAACGGGCTAACGTGGTATTTGGCGTAAAGATCCGGGTCGTGGATCAAAATGAATTATTGAAGCCTGGAATGCCGGCAGACGTGGTCTTTACGGAGTCGGAATGATGATTGTTGCCGAAGGATTAGTCAAGAAATTTGGTGCCGTGAAAGCGGTAGACAGAGCTGATTTAATGGTTGAGGCCGGTCAGATATTTGGATTGGTGGGACCGGATGGTGCCGGCAAGACCACCCTGATGAGAATGATTTGCGGATTGATCACTCCCGATCAGGGGAGGATTGCGGTTTTGGGGCAAACTCCCGAACAGGTTAAGGAAGCAGGGGGGGCGCTGGGATACATGCCCCAGCGCTTCAGTCTGTACGGTGATTTAACGGTAAAAGAAAATATTGATTTCTTTGGAGGATTATATCAAATTGATCAGATCACCATAAATAACCGTGCCGATCAAATCCTCACCGTAACAAATCTTATTGACTTTAAGAGCCGATTCGCCGATCAATTATCCGGCGGCATGAAACAAAAGCTGGCCTTAACTTGTGCCCTGATTACCAGGCCGAAGCTGCTAATCCTTGATGAGCCTACTTACGGGGTAGACCCCGAGTCACGCAAAGAATTCTGGAAGATACTTTATCAGTTGAATCAGGAGGGCATGACAATAATGGTTTCGACTCCTTATATGGATGAGGCGGAATTATGTCATACCGTAGCCTTTATGATCAGAGGAAAAATTACTGCGGTAAATACGCCGCAATATCTGAAAGAACACATGAAATATCATGTTCTGGAAGTGAGAACAGATGCGAAAGACCCCATGATAATGGATGACATCAGTGGAGTTTTTGACTCGGCTTTTTTTGGTGACAAGTTTCATGTCATGGTTGAAGATATTCAGTACGCTCGTGCCGCAATCATCGAAACCCTTGGTCAGAAGGGATATTCCTGTTTATCAGTTGAGGAAATCCGGCCTTCTATGGAGGAAGTGTTTGTTGCCATGGTAGAAAAAGAGGTGGGGTAATGGAACCGGCAGTGTCTGCTCAGGAGCTGACCCGGACTTTTGGCAGCTTTACAGCGGTTGACCGTTTGTCATTAAGCATTGCTAAAGGAGAGATCTGTGCTTTTCTTGGACCTAACGGTGCCGGCAAATCAACTGCCATTCGGATGTTGTGCGGAATACTGACGCCCACTTCCGGCTCTGCCCAGGTATTGGGATATGATCTCGTCACGGAGACCGAAGAAATCAAGCAACGTATTGGCTATATGTCTCAGAGGTTTAGTCTTTATAACGACTTGACGGTTTTAGAGAACCTGGAATTTTATGCGGGTCTATATGGCATAGCTAATAACCTGAGAAAAAAGCGGGTCCATGAGATGCTGGCCATGGCCCAGCTGCTGGATCGCAGAAACGAATTGGCGGGTAATCTGAGTGGAGGCTGGAAACAACGGCTGGCCTTGGGATGTGCCGTGATAAGTCGGCCCTCGGTAGTCTTTCTGGACGAACCAACCAGTGGAGTAAGCCCTACCAGCCGCAGAGCATTTTTCAACATCATTCACGAATTGGCAAATACCGGGACCACCGTCATCGTTACCACTCATTTTATGGATGAGGCTGAAAGATGTCACCGAATCGCCTTCATGTCACAAGGTAAGCTTCTGGCCTTTGCCTCGCCCTGGTTTTTGAAACATAACACCTTGCAAGGTTATTTGGTGGAGGTATTAATAGACAAGCCGATGGAATGGATTAGAGAGATCGAGCAATTGGAATATGTTCGGGAGATAACAATCCATGGTGCTTTAATTCATGTGTTGCTGGATCATGAAAACAATACTCAAAGGCTGGAAAAAATGCTGGGGGTTCAGGCACAACCCATTACTCCTTCCCTGGAGGATGTTTTTATTGCTTTAGCAAAGCAGCAGCGAAGAGAGGTGAGCTGATATGGGCAGAATCATTTCCGTTTTAAAAAAGGAGTTTATCCAAATTAAACGGGATAAAATGACTCTAGGCATAATTTTCATGCTGCCTTTAATTCAACTGCTTTTATTTGGTTATGCCATACAAACTGAGGTTAAACACATCAGCACCGTAGTCTTTGACCAGTCCCTTTCTCAGGAGAGCCGGTCCATGCTGGAGGCTTTTTCGGCTTCCGGTTATTTTGATATTACCGGAGTGGCGGGGAGCTATGAGGAAGTAACCCACAGGATAGACAGTGGACAGGCCAAAGTTGGCATCATTTTTCCTCCTGACTTTAACCACAGCGTGCAGAAGGGCATTCCGGCCCAGGTGCAGGTCATTGTGGATGCCAGTGACAATATGGTGGCGAACCAGGCTATGGCAGTAGCTAATTCCATTGGCCTTCTGAAATCACAGGAGATCGTCCTCAGTAAAATGAGGCTGGAAGGTCCTCCTTATGACATCAGGGTGCGTCCCTGGTATAATCCGGACGGAATAACCGCTTATTATATGGTGCCGGGGATATTAGGCATCATTGTGACTCTGACCATGATGATCATGACTTCTGTTTCTATAGTTCGGGAAAGGGAGCGGGGAACTCTGGAACAGCTAATTGTAACTCCCATTAAATCTTGGGAATTGATGATGGGTAAAATCGTGCCGTATATTGCTTTAGGATATATTCAAATAACGGTGGCCTTGCTGGTAGGGGTAGCTGTTTTCGGTGTGCCCATTCGAGGCAGTTTGCTGGAGCTATATTTATTAACACTTTTTTTCATAACGGCCTCCCTGGGGTTAGGAATCCTGATATCTAATGTGGCCCAAAATCAGATGCAGGCCTTTCAGATGTCCTTCTTTATCATGCTGCCCAGCATTATGTTATCCGGTTTTCTGTTTCCCCGAGCCGCAATGCCGGATTTTATTTATTATTTGAGCAATGTTATTCCGTTAACTTATTATCTGGATATTATTCGCGGCATCATTCTAAAAGGAATCGGTTTCCAATACCTGGTGGGACAGGTTATTGCTTTGTTTGTTTTTTCGGTGGTTTTTATGACGGCGGCAATTGTTAAGTTCAGAAAGAAGATTGCTTAAAACTCTCAGGGGTGAGGGGTAGCAGATATGAAAGAGAGAATCATCAATGCTTGCAGGGAACTGGCTTTGTCCAGGGGGCTATATAGCTTTACTGTTGACGAGCTGGCCGCCCAGGCAGGTGTCAGCAAAAGAACCATCTATCGTTATTTTAAGAGCAAGGATGAGATCGTAGGAGAAACTTTGGACTTATTTCTGGAAAGCATGGCAGAGCAGCTGGAGGAGATTATTCGGTCGGAGCATGATGTTCGAGTGATGATAAATCGAATTCTTGAGCAGTTGCTGTTCAGGGGGCAATTTTTATTTAATGGTCGGGGATTAAATGATCTGCGAATATATTATCCTCAACTATGGGAGAAAATCGATAAGTTTCGGATTGGCAAAATGGAGCTGCTGATTCAAACAATTTTAACAAAGAGTGCTTCTGAAAGGACGGCGGAAATTGATCCCAGGATCATCACGGCCGTAATCGTTGGCGCCGTTCAGGCCGTGATAAATCCGGATTTCATTTTGGAGAACGGCTTTACCTTTGAAGAAGCTACCCAGCAGTTAAGTGGGATATTAATGATGTTATTAGCCGATAATTGTTGACAGATGCCGCCCCCTTTGCCTGGCCGGAATCTGCTCGCCTTGAGTCGTTTTTCAGCTAAATGTCCGGTGTCAACACGGGGGCTGATTGTTCAAAGGTTTCGATTAAATTACGAAAGTTATCAGGGATCGGTATGGATTTACGAGTGGAGGAATCGAAACCGGCGTAAATGCTTTCGGCAATTACCAGAGGGGCGGGGTCGTCTTCTCTGGTGATCATGAATTTGGTTGTAAAGCTGGAATTGCCCAGACGAGGAATCTTTACATAAATATGCAGAATGTCGTCAAAAACACCGGGACCTTTGAATTCAAGGGTAGTCTTGACCAGAGCAAAGTCGAATTCTGGCTTGCTGGTAGGATCGATCGGAGTTGTAATTCCCAGATTGCGGAGATATTCGGTAATACCGATATCACAATAAGTTAGATAATGGCTGTTAAAAACGATCATCTGTCCGTCAATTTCGGCATAACGAACTCTTACTGAATGGCAGAAACGATATCCTTTAGTCATTCCTTCCTCCTTATAGCTGTATATTGCATCAGTCGATTTCTGAATATCATTCTGTTAAGTTAAAAAAGACCGGATCGGGAGCATGATCGAAGGTTAATCAAGATTCGGTCTCGCGAATGGATTGGCACTGAGAACAAAACAGAGTTTCCCGTAAATCAATGGGAAGGGGCTTGCCGCAGCGCAGACAAAGTCCTTCGTTTACGCGGCGAGTACCTTCCGCTATGGCCTGATGGTGCTTAAACATCCATTTTATAATATAATCCCGGGCTTTTTCGCTCATGTCCAGGAATTGTACTCCTGCCGTACAATCGGGACAACTGTCATCTTCAAATTCGGTCCTTACCACTGTACCTTTGATGGCTAGTTTTTGCCTGGGGTTCAACTGGAGGTTCATAAGGAGTGAATCGCCAATTTGAAGATTCTGTTTGGAAGCGATCCTGCATCCTCCGCCGCTCAGGTCAACTATTCTGCCCTTATGAAGAGTTGGTAATGGTTTGTCATTATGAATCATCTTAAAGGAACAATCCAGCGATGATTGAATGCGGTGCCATGCACGTCTCTGTTCAGGGAGAGAAGCTATGGCAGAGCGGGCCTCTGCTAATTCCTGAAGTCTTTTTTGTCTGAACAGCCTGTTTTGATAGTACTGATAGCCCAATAAACCTATTATTAGCATAGCAATTAAAGGCACTAAATGTGCCAAACTATTATTTTGCAAATGGCTTCTAAATGCTTTGGTGAATTCACTGTATTCCCAAGTCAGAATTCCATGGTCCGCTGGGTAAGCTCCGGCCAAGGCCAAGTTTGCCGGAGTTATAAGGAACAAGCTAAGCATAAGAAGACAAAATACGATACAAAAGGGGGATAGTTTTTTCATTATGTATTTGCACCCTTCTTGTCTTTGAATTGATGTCTAAATAATTCTAACTAATATGCTAGACTTCATCACGCAAATATTCAAGCAAGATTCTGTAATTTTATTAGTGATTTAAAGAAATAATTCTTTATTTGATATTATTAAGGAGGAACAGGACGGAAGAATGAAAGAAAAAGTACGTATACAAAATATTTGTCATTTGATAATATTAAAGAAAAGCGATAAATAAGCAGAGGGGAGCACCAGAATGAAAACTAGAATAACGGAGCTTTTTGGTATTAAATATCCTGTTATTTGTGGAGGAATGATGTGGCTGTGCAAACCGGAGCTGTGTGCCGCTATATCAAATGCCGGAGGTTTGGGCAACATAACGGCGGGGAACTACAATAGCGGGGAAGAGCTGCGGATGGCCATTCGCCAGGCCAAACAGCTGACTGACAAACCATTTGGCATAAATATTACTATGTTGCCATCGTTCCGTATTACCCCGGAAATATATGACGATTGGTTCCGGGTTTGTTGTGAAGAACAGGTGGCCGCTATTGAAGTATCCGGCGCTCCTGCCAAAAAATATATTCCTATGGTGCGTGAGGCCGGAGTCAAGATTATGCACAAGGTAGGGTCGGTGCGCCATGCTGTCAATATTGAAAAGATGGGCTATGATGCGGTTTTGGCAGCAGGTATTGAGGAGGGGGGGCATCCTTTAAACGATGATGTCACTACTATGGTTTTGACTCCTCGCATTGCGGAATCCATTGATATCCCGGTTATCAGTACCGGAGGCATTGCAGATGGCAGAGGCCTGGCAGCGGCTTTGGCCCTGGGTGCTGAAGGGGTTATGATGGCCACAAGATTTATCGCCACTACCGAATGCCTGGTTCATCCCCGTATTTGGGAGGAGATGATCGGGCGCCAGGAGATGGATACCACTTTGATATGCAAAACTGTGGGTCTGCAGGGAAGAGCCCTTAAGAATCAGCTGGTGGATGAGATATTGGCAGTGGAGGAAAAGGGAGGCACCCTCAATGACCTGATGCCGCTCCTGACCGGGAAACGATCAGAAGCCGCCTGGGAGAACGGTGATGTTGATAGTGCTGCCCTGATGGTGGGTCAGTCTATCGGACTAATTCAAGATGTTGTAAGCTGCCAGAAGCTTTTAGACACTATGGTGGCTGATGCTGAAGCTATCTTCAGGAAGAATGCAGCCCGCTAATTTTACCGGTTTAATAGAATAACAAAAAAACAAAGACTCCCGGCAGCCACAAGTTTGTGACCGGGAGTCTTAAATTATTGACAAAGTGCTCTAGTCATTGTATTGCTTTCAGACCGCTACCTTGCTGGCCTCCATATAAGCTTCGTAATGAGAAAACTGCATATTAAATGCGGCCCGGCCTTGAGTAATGGACCTAATGGAGGTTGAATATCCGAATAGCTCGGCCATAGGCACGAAACCACGGATGATTTGAGTATTGTAACTGGTATCCATGGATTCCAGACGACCACGCTTGCTATTCAGGTTATTGATGATATTGCCGGTGAATTCATCTGGTGCAGTTATCTCCAGCTTCATTATTGGTTCAAGCAGCTGGGGACCGGCTTTGGTCACGGCATCTTTAACCCCTAAAAGACCGGCCATTTTAAAGGCCATTTCAGACGAATCTACTTCATGGAATGACCCGTCCAGAACAGTAATTTTAACGTTAACCAAAGGGAAGCCCTTTATTGGCCCATCCAACAGAGCTTCACGGGCGCCGGCTTCTATGGCGCTAAAGTATTCGCGCGGAATAGCTCCACCAACGATTTTGAACTCTATACTGGTTTCCTCAGCCGGCTCGATGGTTAGCTTAACATGGGCATATTGACCACGGCCACCGGTCTGTTTAACAAAACGGCACTCCCCATTAGCCAGTCGGGAAATGGTTTCTTTGTAAGCCACCTGGGGCTGACCCAGCGCCGCATCTATTTTGAATTCCCGAGTCAGGCGTTCGGTGATTATTTCCAAATGCAGCTCACCCATTCCGGAAATCAGGGTCTGACCGGTTTCTTGATTTACCGAAGCTCTGAAAGTCGGGTCTTCCGAGGATAATTTGGCCAGGGCTTCGGAAATCCGTACCTGATCCATACGATTCTTGGGTTCAATGGCAATGGATATAACCGGTTCAGGGAATTCAATATTCTCCAGTAACACCGGGTTCTTTTCCACTGAAAGAGTATCCCCCGTGGAAACGTTTTTCAGACCAATAACAGCCGCAATATCACCGGCTTTTATTACTTGAACCTCTTCCCGATGATCGGCATGCATCCGCAGTATACGTCCCACATGTTCGCGGCGTCCTTTATTAACATGGTAAACATAGCTGCCGGCACTGAGTTGGCCGGAGTATATTCGAATAAAGGCCAGTTTGCCAACATGGCGGTCAGCCACAATTTTGAAAACCAGTCCGGCAAAATCTTCATTTTCGTCAGAATGAAGCATAACCGGCAGACCGGTTTCAGCTTCGGTTGCCTCAAAGCCGCCCACATCTTTAGGGGATGGCAAGTAATTGACAACCGCATCCAACAAAAGCTGAACTCCCACGTTCCGATAGGAGCTTCCACATAAAACAGGCACAATCTCACCGGCCAGGGTCTGGTTCCTTATTGCTCTGACAATAAGCTCATTGGGAACCGGGAGATTATCTATGAACAGATCCAGTATTTCGTCATCATTATTAGCCAGGGTTTCAATTAAAGTCTGGCGAAAACCGATGGCATCCTCCTCCGCATCGGCGGGGATGGGGCCTTTAGTTATATCTACACCCAGCTTGCCTTTAAAAATCGCATATTCCTGGGTAATTATATCAATTGCTCCCTGCAGTCCTTCTTCAGTTATATAGGGCATAGTAATAAGGACCGGATTAGCTCCCAGGTCGTGGCGAATTTGTTCCATTACCCGCTTGTAATCGGCGCCGATGGCATCCATCTTGTTAATATATGCAATACGAGGAACCCGATATTTGTCGGCCTGTCTCCATACCGTCTCGGATTGGGGCTCAACTCCGCCTTTGCCGCAGAAAATAACTACCGCTCCATCCAGAACCCGCAAACTCCGCTCTACTTCAGCAGTAAAGTCCACGTGACCGGGAGTGTCGACAATATTGATAGTTACACCTTTCCATGAACAAGTAGTGGCCGCTGACGCTATGGTTATTCCCCGCTCCTTTTCCTGAGGGAGAAAATCCATGGTGCTTTGCCCGTCATGGGTTTCACCCATTTTGTAAGTTTCGCCCGTGTAATACAGAATTCTTTCCGATGTAGTAGTTTTCCCTGCGTCAATATGGGCAATGATCCCGATATTTCTCATGTTTCCAACCTGCCTTATTCTCTTTTCGATTTAAGCACAACCAAAAATAAATATTACACTCTTTCGGAACCTTTGTCAAAAATAAATTAGAAGTGAGGGGTGAGGCGAAAGGCGTGAGGCGATTTTGGAGGCGCAGCGGGAGCCAAATCTCAACTAAAGAGATTCGGTTCCCGCCTTGATTCGGAATGTAATCAGGGATTAGTCTAGGAGGTTTCGGCAGGGGATATTTCCCGGAGTCGGCGCAGAGCGATTTCGATTAGGTTTTCAGCTTGTTTCCCCGGTTCGAATTCAGTTGTGGCTGCTGCTTCTGCATGGAGATAGCAAACTGTAGCCATTATGTTCCGCTCCAGACGATCCTGGCTTTCTTTAAGATCTTCCCAGTATAGCTCTTGTTCGAAGAGATTCATGCATTCCTGCATACTTAATGCCCGACCGGTGTCAAGGAAATAGTAAAAGCGGGACAGGGAGTCGATATTTTGGTAACGGCCGTGAATTTCCAGGTTGTTCAGGATCTCATTATATATTTTGATGATGCGGTTCCCTTTCTTAATCTTTAATTTAGCTTTTTTGATATCTTCGATACTGCGATTAATCAGATGGTTCTTCTCAAATTCCCAATCTTTCAGACAAAGCTTATAGCGCTCACAGGCTTTTTCGTGTTCGCGGTATTTCATATAATAGACTTTAAGATCATGGTTATATTGCTGGCAGGCCTCTTCAAAGCTTAATTTGCTTCGGGGCTGAAAGAATCCAAAAGATACAGATCTTTTTTTGGCGGGCTTTTGGGGCTTTATCAGGTACTTTTCAGGTTCGTTCAAAGCCGCATAGGGAGAATTTAAAAACGATTCCCGAGCATCGATAAGACGACGCTGGAACAATACTTGACGATAAATATGTTCGATTTCTTCCAGAGCGGAAATAGAAATTTGCAGATCGTTTAACAATTCATCCCGGGATTTGCGGGATGAAGGTTTGCATTTCATAGTGGCATAATGGCGGGCAATAAGATCATCAATAACCGGAGTTCCGCTTAATTCAATTAACTCGGCGATTTCGTCGGCCATAGTCCCTTCATGTTCAAAAGGGGTTCTGAAAAAGAAGAAACGAGTATTAGTAGTAATATAGTAAGCGGGGCCAACAAAATCCAGATGCTGATTTTCTTCCAGAGCAACAAGACAGCTTTCCATATCCAGCAGCTTGTCGATGAAGAGCACCCATTTGGGGATGTTCTCATTAATATTGTCGGGATCAGCAAATTGTTCTTTTAGCTGCTGATATACACTCAGACTAATATTTACAAAATTGTGCTGGTAAAATTCCAGCACTATATCGGGAGGGTATTCTGTAAAAACGGAAATGTCGAGGTTATTGTATTCTTCCTTGCCAAAAAACGAGAGCAGCAACAATATTAACCTCCTTGTCAGGCCAGGCCTAATTATTTGACTAATTAATTCTGTCTTTTCCAAAAAATCCCTGCAAAAAATATATCGTATTATTCTTGTAGATTTCGACATAAAGGTTATGAATAAGAAGGTGGGTGGAATTATGGACGAAAGCCGGAGGAATAATGGCGACGGAGTCGGGGGGAATATGCCGGGCTCTTTCAGAGCGGGAACTTATAACATCAGACATGGAAAAGGTTTGGACGGCAGGGTGGATTTGGATCGAGTGGCTCAGGTTATTGTAAAGATGTCGGCTGATATAGTGGGATTGCAGGAGGTTGACAAAAACCGGTATCGCAGTGGTCATATTGATCAGGCCGGTTATCTGGCCAATGCGACCGGAATGTTCTGCTGTTTTGCCCCCGGCCTTCGACAGGGCATGGCTTTGTATGGGAATGCAGTCCTGAGCCGCCATCCTATAATATATTGGGAATCCCAAACTATGAGGAGTCTGCGCGAGAGGCGGGTTTTACTTCGAACGGTGATTGAAATTAAAGGCCGGCGGATCAATTTCTTCACTACTCATTTGGGTTTAAACCATAAGGAGCGCCTGCGCCATATTAATAAAATTATTATTCCAATGATCAAAGGAAATCGGAATACGATCCTTACCGGAGATTTCAATGCTTATCCGGATTCACCGGAGCTTCAGTCATTGCAGGAAGTGTTGCGCGACTCCTGTAATTCCCATGAGGAACTAACCTTTCCCAGTGATTCCCCCCGGGTCAGGATCGATTATGTGATGCATTCTCCCGGTTTTCAAGTCAGCTCCACTGAGGTTATCTCCCAGGATGCCTCTGATCATAATCCTCTGATAGTTTCCTTTTAACCTGGAAGCTTTCCCCTCTATTTTCCCTGCAGGGCTTCTATGGTGGCGGAATCCACTTCCCCGGTTACGGGCAGGAGGTAAAGGGCCTGGAGGTATTTTACTGCCCAGGCAGTCATTTTACCGAAACGGCCATCACTGGAAATAGGGATGCCGTGGTCCTTTAGAATCCACTGCAGATAGACAACCTCCTGGTTGCTCATGCCTTCGCGCAGGGTTTTTCCTGACAGCCGGGGGGCGGACTGACGGGTGTCGATGATTTTTACCGGAGTTCCTACTTTGGTCAGGGGGTATATTTCTTCCACACTGTTATTAAACATGCGTATACAGCCGTGGGAGGCATATGATCCGATGGAATGGGGCTTGTTGGTGCCATGTATACCGTATATGCCCCAGGGAACATTGAGACCCATCCAGCGGGTGCCGAATCCCGATCCCCAATTAAGGCTGCGGTGGACTATGCGCCAATCCCCCAAAGGGGTGGGGGTTTCGGGTTTGCCTACTGCTACCTGATATTGTTTATGAAATTTTCCGCCTACCAGTATGGTGAGGGTACGGGTTCCCCGGTCAATGATAATGCTGGTGGCCGCTTCAGGATCCACATCTTCCAGATCGGTTTCTCCCATAGCCCGATAAAGCTCATCCCATGTTTTCTCATCAACGATTCCCGTTGGTTCAAGTCCTCGCACCACCTGAAAGATTTTGACGGCGCTCTGGGTTCCGGGGCCAAAGGTGCCGTCGGCTGAACCTGGATTTAGCCCCAAGCGGAGCAGGTTTTCCTGCAGGGCTAATACCAGCGGATCATTTTGGCTCGAATCTTCAATACTCAATTGGGGCAGATCGGGCGAACAGGAGCATACAATTAACTCTTGATCCTCTTGGGTTTGGGCTTGGCAGACAGGTACGACACCACAGGTGATCAGAAGTATTAACAGAGTAGTGGTCAGACTTGCTCTGAAGGTGATATTAATGGCAATTCCTCCTCGATAACATCCTTTCATAAGGGTGTCCCATTTTACTGCTTACATTAGAGGAAATTGTCCCCAGCAGCAGAACTTAGGTATTAGGGCATGGTCGGGAGCAACTGGGATTACCGGCTCTCTCCGGGCCGGAGTCTGTTCGAGAAAGGGGAAGAATGATACAATGACAGATATTCCATGGTTTGTTCAAGAGTTTCAAAGGATTGATGAGCCCTGGTTTGATAAGGTAAAGACGGTTATTGACTTGACATTGGAACCGGGGGCATTGGATGCCAAAACGAAAATATTGATTGTTTTGGCCCTGGATATTCTTAAAGGTGCTCCGGAAGGGGTTAAGGTCCTGGCCGGTCAGGCCAGGGAACTGGGTGCCTCTGAGGAGGAGCTGGCGGAAGTGGTTCGTCTGGCTTATTATGTGGCCGGGATGGATGTTTTAAAGACAGGACTTAATGCTTTCCGGTAACGGAAAATATTTTGTGTGGAGGGAATTTTCTTTGTTTAAAGCGGTTTTACTCGATTTGGAAAAGTCAATAATAATACGGTGTTACTTCAAGTTTGAATATTGATATAATAAGGATAATGATACAAATAAGGCGGTGAATCAAGTGAATACAGCAAGAAAAGATTTACTTGAATTAGTCAATCGAATATCTGAATCTGAAGCAAAAGCAATCCTGGATTTTGCGTTGTTTCTTGAAATGAAAAGAAATGCAACTGCGTTTAAGGATTTGGAAATCGCCAGTCAAACAAGCTGCGATTTTTGGGAAAATGATATAGACGATGAGGTTTGGAACAATGCCTGAACAAGGGGAAATAGTTTTAATACCGATACCTTTTAGCAACTTGCAATCTGTAAAAAAGAGGCCGGTTTTAGTAATATCCAATGATAATTATAACGAAGTGACCCGGGATATTGTTGTAGTAGCAATTACTTCAAACCTCAGTGAGAAGAAATATGCAATAGATATAAATAATGATAATTTAGTTGAAGGGCAGCTAAAAGTTAAATCTTGCATCCGTTGTGACAAAATCTATACGTTGTCACAGGATATTATAGTAAAAAGGTTTGGCAAAGTATCGGAGGATGTAATAGAAAAAGTGCGTTTTAAACTTACTGAGCTTATAAAATGATATTTTGAGAATTACTCAGAAGCATCTGCTGAGAGGCGGGTGCTTTTTTGCATGGGGTGGGAATAGGGGTCTTATCCTTTCTCTTTTAACTAGAATGAGGTAAGATGATGCTGTGGTAAATTATGAGAAAAAGAGTGTGTTGTGGGGGATTGTTTGTGCATAATGATTTAACTTTCTTTAGCGGATATTTATCTCCCCAAGCAGCTTCAAATTGGTTTAGCTCTTCGCAAGTATAAGATTCAAAAAGATGCTTTCCGATGACGGAAAAATATTTTGTATGGAGGGAATTTTCTTTGTTTAAAGCGGTTTTATTCGATTTGGATGGGACTTTGCTGGATATTGATATGGATTTGTTTATTCCCACCTATTTCAAAAAGATGTATGCAATGGCCCGGGAACGGGGGTTGGAGTCAGAGAAGCTCATCGAACGGATGTGGAAGTCTACTGAGGCCATGATCAATTGTCTGGACCCGATACTGACAAATCAGCAGACTTTCGAAAAAAGCTTCTTTTCGGAACCCACCTATCTATCGGAGGATTTTCTTCCGTTCTTTGATGATTTTTATGAACAGGCTTTTGAACAGTTGCAGGGCCCCGCCTGCTCTTTTCCTGAATCCCGTCAGATAGTGGACGAGGTTTTGGCCCGCGGGTGCCAGGTAGCTATTGCAACCCAGTCGGTTTTCCCGGAGGTGGCTATTCGCAAAAGACTTGGCTGGGCAGGTATAGGAGATGTTGATTTCCATCTGATCACATCTTATGAGGTGATGCATTATACCAAGCCTCATACTGAGTATTATCTGGAAATTGCGGATTTGTTAGGGGTAGCTCCGGAGGAATGCCTGATGGTGGGCAATGATGTGGGGGAGGACCTGACTGCGGCTCAGGCGGGAATGAAGACTTATCTGGTTAAAAATCGCATGATCAACAGGAACAATCTTCCCATCAAGGTGAACTGGCAGGGCTATCACTCTGATTTTCTGAGGTTTGTCAGGGAGTATCCCTCTATTGGGTAGGGGAGAAAATTTGGAGCAGGTAGTAAAATTCAGGTGGAGTATTGACTCTATCTGAATCTTAGCCGCCCTTGGGCACCCGCCGCCAATAGAGGCGGGGGTCTTAGGGCGGGTTAGTCATCGGATAAAGTAAGATTTGATTCAGGTGGAGTATTGACTCCAACTGAATCTTAGTCGCACGGATCCAGGGACTTAGCCGCCCTTGGGCACCCGCCGCCAATAGAGGCGGGGGTCTTAGGGCGGGTTAGTCATCGGATAAAGACCGGTGGTGAAAAATAACAGGAGTGAGAAAATGTCAACAGCAAAAATACAAGCTTATTTGGATGAAATAGGATCAGGTTTACAGGTGATAGAATTTGAAGAGGATACCAGCACTTCCCAATTGGCGGCTGACGCTCTGGGAGTGGAAGTGGGGCAGATTGCTAAATCTCTGGTTTATAAAAACAAGGATTCGTTTTTCATGGTGGTGGCGGCCGGTGATGTCCGCCTGGATTCTAAATTATTGAAAAAGCTGGCGGGGGGCAAGGTGCGTATGGCTACTCCGGAGGAGACACTGGAGGTTAGTGGATATCCGGTAGGTGGTGTGTGCCCTTTCCTGTTGGCTACCCCTATCCCCATCTATATTGATGAGAGTTTAAAGAGGTTCACTGTGGTTTATTCGGCGGCGGGAACGTCAAATTCGGCGCTGCCCATCAGTTATCAGGAGCTTCTGGAGAGAACCGGAGGCCTGAGCTGTGCGGTGGCCATGGCGGCAGGAGAATAATTATGAGTTCTTTTGTTCATCTCCATACCCATTCTGAATTCAGCCTTCTGGACGGCGCGGCCCGGGTCAAGGATATGGTAAGGAAGGCGGCGGACCAGGGTATGCCGGCTCTGGCGGTAACTGACCATGGTGTATTATATGGGACCATGGACTTTTACAAGGAGGCTAAAAAACAAAATATAAAGCCGATCCTGGGTTTTGAGGCTTATATGGCGCGGCGCAGCCGCTTGGACCGGACGCCTCGCCTGGATGATTCTCAGAATCATTTGGTATTGCTGGCCCGCAATGACAAGGGTTACCGGAATCTGTTGCAGCTTAGCAGCCGGGGCTTTTTGGAGGGCTTCTACTACAAGCCCCGCATCGACCGGGAATTGCTGGAGAAATATCATGAAGGCCTGATTGGACTCAGTGCTTGTATGGCAGGAGAGATTCCGGAGCTGATCATGTCCGGTAAGTTATCTGAAGCGGAAGGGGCAGCCGGTTATTATTCGGAGTTGTTGGGCAAGGATAATTTCTACCTGGAGATTCAGGATCATGGCTTGCCGGAACAGCAATTAATTAACCGGGAGATGCTGAATATTGCCCGGAAGATGCAGCTTCCGGTGGTGGCCACTAATGATGTTCACTACCTTGAGAAGGATGATGCTTTCATTCATGATGTTCTTCTGTGTATTCAGACGGGCAAGAATATAAATGACAATGATCGTATGCGCTTTTCCGGTGCGGAGTTTTATTTCAAGACGGCGGAGGAGATGGCAATGCTGTTCCGGGAAGTCCCGGAGGCTTTGACCAATACCCTGGAGATAGCTGAACGGTGTAATCTGGAATTTAGCTTTGATAAATTCTATCTGCCGGCTTTTGATATTCCTTCCGGTGATACTCCGGAGAATTTTTTGCGGATCCTGAGTTATCAATTTCTGCCCTTAAAATATCCGAATTATGATGAGAAGGTGGTCGAGAGACTGGATTATGAACTGGGGGTCATTAATAGCATGGGATTTGCCGGCTATTTTTTGATTGTCCATGATCTGGTGAGCTGGGCCAAGAAACGGGGAATTGCCGTTGGTCCGGGCCGGGGCTCGGCGGCGGGGAGCCTGGTTTCGTATCTGTTGTCCATTACTACTATTGACCCGTTGGCCTATGGTCTGATTTTTGAGAGGTTTCTTAATCCGGAGAGGGTTTCTATGCCGGATATAGATATTGATTTTTGTTTTGAGCGGCGTGATGAGGTAATAGATTATATTGTGGGCCGTTACGGCCACGACCGGGTTGCCCAGATTATTACGTTTGGGACTATGGCGGCCCGGGCCGCCATTCGTGATGTGGGAAGGGTACTGGAATATTCTTATGCGGAAACTGATCGGATAGTCAAAATGATCCCCACTGAGTTGGGGATCACTTTGGATCGGAGCCTGCAAATCTCTCCTGATTTGATTAACCTTTATGAACAGGACTATCAGGTGCGTAAGCTGGTGGATACGGCCCGGGCTTTGGAGGGAATGCCCCGTCATCATTCGGTTCATGCGGCGGGAGTGGTGATTGGTAATGATGAGCTAACCAACCTTTTGCCTTTGCAGAAAACTACCGACGGCCATGTGGTAACCCAGTTTACCAAGGAAACGGTTGAGGAAATCGGGCTTTTGAAAATGGATATCTTAGGTCTTCGCACCCTGACTGTTATCCAGCGCACGGTGGAGATTCTGGAAAAAACCCGGGGGATCAGGGTAGTCCCGGAGGAGTTGCCTCTGGATGACCCGGGAGTCTATGAATTGCTTTCCAATGGTGATTCAATTGGCATATTCCAACTGGAAAGTGATGGATTAAGACGTCTTTTGACAGATATGAAGCCGGACCGGTTTGAAGATTTGATTGCGGTAATCGCTCTGTATCGTCCCGGTCCTTTGGGGAGCGGGATGGTAGAAGATTTTATCAAATGCAAAAATGGGCGGCAGGAGATCTCCTATGTGGACCCTATGCTGCAGCCGGTATTAGAGGAGACTTATGGGGTTATTCTGTATCAGGAGCAGGTTATGCAGGTGGCCAGTGAGCTGGCGGCTTTTTCCATGGGGGAAGCCGATGGCCTGCGCCGGGCTATGGGCAAGAAGAAACCCCAGGAAATTGAAAAACAGAGGGATAAGTTTGTTAATGGGGCTATAATAAATGGTCTTCTCCAAGACAAAGCTTCCTATATTTTTGATTTGATGGAGCATTTTGCGGGTTATGGCTTTAACAAGAGCCATAGTGCGGCCTATGCCATGATTTCGTACCAGACGGCCTATCTGAAGTATCATTATCCGGTAGAATATATGACGGCTTTCCTGTCCAGTGTAATCGATAACCAGGACCGGGTGGTCTTCTATATCCGGGAATGTCAGCGTATGGGGATCAAGATTTTGCCCCCTGATATTAATGAGAGTTTTGAAAATTTTACGGTGGCAGGGGACCGGATCAGGTTTGGGCTGGGGGCAATAAAAGGTGTGGGTGAGGCTGCTTATCGTTCTATTATAGCGGCCAGAAAAGAGGCGCCTTTTGTTAGTCTTTTCGACTTCTGCCGGAGGGTGGATCTGCATCAGGTCAATAAACGAGTGATGGAGAACCTGGCCTTGGCAGGGTGTTTTGATAGTCTGGGCACCTGCCGGCGGGAAGCTCTGCAGGTTATGGATGAGATGCTGGAAATAGCGGCGGGTATGAGGGCTGCTGAGGAGAGTAACCAGCTTTCTCTTTTCGAAGTGGGAGAGCAGGAGCCGGAAGAACCTAAGCCTCGTCTCAAAGGAGAATTTCCGGTATCAGAGCTTTTGACCCGGGAAAAAGAGGTTCTGGGTTTCTACGTTTCCGGAAACCCTTTGGAAGAATATCGGCAGCTCATCCCCTTTTATTCATCCCATCAGATTGAAGAGACGGCGTCTTTAAGAGATGGAACCTATGTCAGGTTAGTTGGTATGGTTAGTGAGCTTAGCAGAAAGATCAGCCGGAAAGGTGAACCATGGGCCAGCTTTACCCTTGAGGATTTGACCGGTAAAGTTGAAGCTGTAATCTTCTCGGCGGCTTACCGGCAATATGGACCTGATCTGACTCCGGATTCGGTTATTTCCTTAGAGGGCAAGCTGACAAAACAAGATGAGCTGCCGAAAGTCATATCCCGTGCGGTTACGGCTTTGACCACCGGGAAACCTGATGTACATGTGCGCTTGAATGGGAAAAAGGATAACGGTCTGAAAGATCAATTGCTGGAGATCCTGGCTCATCATCCGGGTGAGGCCCCGGTGTATCTTCATTTGGGAGAGGGACGAACTATCGAGCTGGATCATCGATATTGGGTTACGGTCAATTCACAGCTGCGCAGCCAATTAGAAAGAGTATTTGGGAAGAGTCAGGTGGTTGTCAATGAAGGCCGATAAGGGCTAATTGAGTTATGGTAAATCAAGGCAGGCGGATTAACAAGGTGGAAGAGTGCGCATTATATAGTGGGAGGGATTCGAGTGAATGAGGATCGAAAAGCCGGGGAAGATTATATCGTTATAAAGGCGTTGGAAAACGGAGTCACCATCATCGGAT
>Ga0209510_1001241_pt1 | contig 29725 bp, 20 predicted proteins | sample BiotimSIPDNA_FD_185749 | JGI IMG/M metagenome (GOLD analysis project Ga0209510, IMG submission 185749) | Anaerobic biogas reactor microbial communites from Washington, USA - Biogas_R1 time_0 SIP DNA (SPAdes) (version 2) | ecosystem: Engineered > Bioreactor > Anaerobic > Unclassified | place...
TATTTAATCCAGAGCTGATTAAAGACAGTCCAACCGTAGCAGGCTACTGCGGTGGACGTGATAAGTTAAAAATGCTGCTGTTGGCACTCAAACATAGCAGAAGTCCAGATGTTTTAAATGTTTTGCCCCAAATTATAAGGTTATCAGAAAAGATTCCAAATGGGGATTATGATTATTTGAAAGTGGTGTTAATCTATCTTGCTTCTGTGATTAACAAGGGGTTAACAGTTCAGCTCTGGAAAATAGTAGCTAAAGAGCACAGTGGTGGCGAGGTATATATGGAAACGATAGCAGATCTGTTACGTGAAGAAGAGCGACTGAAAAGAGAGAAAATTGAGAGGAAATTGCACAAGGAAATTGAGCAAAAAAGCATAGTGTATAAACAGAAGATTGAGCAAAAAGAGCGGGTGATTGAACAAAAAGACACTGTAATTAAGCAGATAAGTATCGAGAATAAAGAGCGGCTATACCACATTATTCAAAGGATGTTAAAAAAGGGAATGAGCTGGAAAACCATCAGGGAAATTACCGGGTTTAGTAATGAGGAAATTGAACAGATTATTGATAATATCAAAAGAGACAATAACAACAAGGAAGTGTAATGAAAGTCGCCAGAAATTTCCTCCTCGTTAAAAGATCCTTACTAATGGCACATGAGGATTTCGTCGACAATCTATCTGAAAACAAGTCAGATATTACATGTGTTGTCAGAATTTAGGGGGCTGGATTTATAGGGCATCGGGAGACTTTAATAAAAAAAACTATTGCCAACCCACAGTAAATCGAATATCTTGTTTTAACAATATCCCGTTCGCTCGAGTTCTGTTTCGTTTTTAATTGTTTCCATTGTTATTCTCTCTGGTAGTTTTAGGTTCACTTTTTGTAAGACTCAAAAAAGAACAGGTCGCAAACAGATTTGCCTTTCTTACATAGAATTTGACGCGGGCAAAAACAAACACCTCAAATCTGTCTAAAGGAGGTAATCTATGACAGATGCTCCCATCAGATCAGTAGCAGTAATGCCCCAACAGAAAAAGTACTACGAATCGCTACTTCCTCAGATTTCCGCCATAACAGAGTATGCTCCGCCACCAATGCCTGTCGAAGAAGCAGTGGGAGAGGCAAACCGGGTTATTGCTCTTATAAAAGAAGACAGGGCTAAGCTTGAACTTTCAGGAATTAAACTCCACTATCTTGACAGCTTTGAAGCACGTGCCGGAGCAATGATCTGGAGTGCAGTGGAGATGATTACCCACGTAAATAAGCAGTCAACCGCGAAACAAGAGTGGAAAGAACTGAAACCAGAAGCAAAAAAAGTGAGACAAAACTTGCTGAAAGCACTCAAAAGGGCATTCAGGGAGGATAACGATCTTTCCGATGCTTTAAAGAGTATAATCAGTGGACGCAGCAGGCATGACTGGTTGATGGATTTTCTTTCCATAAGCAGACTGGCGCAGGAAAACAGGGAGAAGCTTCAGGAGATTCATGCAGATCTTTCTCTGATAGAGCGCTCTGCAGAACTTTTCGAAAAACTCTCCGATATCCTTGCCCGAATGGTAATCGAACCTGATGAGATCCGTTCTGCAAAAGTTGTCTATTATAAAGCCTGGACCTATTTCAGGCAAGCTCTCAAAGAGGTATATGAAGCGGGGCAGTATATATTCGATGAAGATGATCCGAGACATTCTCTCTACTATAGCGAGTACCATGTCCGACTTGGCAAAGCTGCTGCCAGAGCAAGGCGTAATAAAAAAGCACTCAATGATCAGAAGAAAAGTGAAAAAGACCAGCAAACAGTTGAGAATCAGAGAAAACCTTCACAGGTTATGATTTCGCTTCCAGAATCTCCAGAAAGCAGTACTTTAAGGCCTCCTGATACAACCGGGTAACCTTGATTCCTGATCAGGACAATACCTGTCTACTGTCTTCTTCTTTATATCTGTCCACTTTATTTAACAGACTGCCGCCAGAAAGGTGGTAAGTAGTCTTCCGCTATTTTCTCTTCCGCAGTTACAGAAGAATAAATAAGGACCTCAGGAAACATAAATCCATAATGAGCGTTCATTTTTTACTGATTCAAAGTAAAAAAGGAAAACCGCTACTGATTTTTTCCAGTTTGATTCGATCTTAAATCAACCAAAATAAAAAAATATGCCGGCTAAATTAAAAAAATAATCGCATGAACCAAAATATTAAATCGATTGAAATAAAAAAATAATCCGGATTAAATCCAAAAAAGTCGTATGAATTTATTGATAAATTGGATAAATTGAACCAATTTTTGGATAGAATTCAATTTTTATCGAATAAAGGAAAATTCAATCCGGACAAATTAGAAATAATGACGAATGTGCATCTTTATTTTTATCGGATGAGTTGGAAATTTGATCAGATGAACCAGAAGAATGATTCTTTGAGGTTTTAGTCGCATTATCTATTCACATACATTTTTACTTCATGGAGGTATTCTATGATTAAAAGAATCCAAAAAAGTTGTTCTATAAGTAATGGAAGGCACTGGCTTCAGCGGTATCCAGAGTGCTGTCTACAGTGAAGACAAAATCAACTCCATCTGAAGCTCTTGGCAAAACTATTCAGAAAAGCGAAGAGGCAATTGCAGTATTAAACGATGCTATAACCAGGCTTCGCAAAAATGAGTATACGATTGCGGCAAATGCGGCTGATGAAAATCGGATGCCCTTTATAGGGCTCTTGTCTTGAGACTGGAGTCTGATATGTCGTGTTCCTACGACCCGCAGCTTCAGCAGTCTGCAAAAGAACTGTATGAAATAAAAGTAAATAATGGCAGGATATTGAAACATGGTGCCAATGATGAATCGAATCAGTTTTGTATCAGTTTGAAGTACCTGTAGTACAACTTATAATATTTGGTAAATATACGAGTTTATCAGTATAATCGGCAGATTTAATTAGGGAATAAAATTGGCAAAGATGCTTATGGCAATTTATATTGAAAAGGTAACCGATTTTACTGCAAGTACAATCTTTATAATAAATCGAAATAAGTAAAAGAAAGAGCATTTATATGTCAGGCTCAAATATTTTTATCAGGTTCAATCGGCAATTTGGAATTGTTTTTTTGCCTATGTCAGGTATCATGTTTTTCCTTTTAGTGCAACTATGCACATCACAAACTATTGATTCATTATTAACTTTGCCAGCCAGAATTGATTGTTGGGATATTTGGTATAATTCGGGAAAACAAATTGTCCGTTTTAGAAAGGAATCCAAAATCGATTCCTTAACGATGGTTCTGGAATTCTGGGAAAAATATTGTGGAGATAATGAACCCTTAAGACGTTATAGAATTATCGATAAAATAATTAAAGGGGAAAATATTAATGAATTTATTGATTCAAATACTGTCTACTATCTTTTAGATTTCCGGGAAAGAAGAATTGTCATTAATGCTGATCCCAAAAAAGAGATTATTATAAACCAGAGATTCAATTATCCTTTACTGCCAGAATTTGATAGCATGACCATTGCTCTTGCAGATTCACTATATCTCTCTAAAAAACATGCTGAAACAGATGTTGATCTTTTTCTTCTTGCCTATTCTCAAAGATTCGATGATTTCATTGCATTGTCATATGCAAAAACGGAAAGTGAAATACAAAAAACTTTCAATAAGGAATATATGAAATATAAAAATATGCATGAGTTGAATATCGGTTTGCAAAGTGGTATCTGGGTGCCATTTGGAAATATGTCTCTTGTAGGAAACCATCCCGCTTTTGGATTTTTCGTCGGGTATAAAAAAAGAAAGATCATGGTTGACTGGACTTTCTATATGAAAATGCTAAAATCTAATAACGAATATGTTGTATATAAAGATGGGAGAGCCTTTTTAACTAATTATTTTTTCGGAGGTTATATTGGTCTCGATGTAGCATGTTTTCTTATGGAAAAATCAAAACATAAAATACCATTACGATTAGGTTTCGCTATAGCTGGATGGGATGCATTAAAAAAAGATATTGAAAAAGAAATTCCTTCAAAATCTTTTATCGTACCTAACGTAAATATTGGTATTGAATTTATGTACTTTTTAACTAAGTTCAGTTTCTTATCATTAGAATTGAAAGGGACATATCTGAAGATAAACAACGACAGAGGAACAGATATTTCCGGACCTGCTATGACAGCGTTATTAAAATATGGATTTCATGGCAGCGGGAAAAAAGAAAATTTTAAAAAACATTTGTGTATAAAATAATGAAGACCGCATTAATAATAGCAGTTGTTTTTGGGGTATCATATTCACTGTGACGTTTTTAGGATATCAATAAAATGTGAGTACTCAGAACACATTTCTGGATTATCGGAAAAAAAAGGGATAGAATACTTCTGAAAAATTATCTCTGGAAACTACTCAAAATAAACAGTAAAATAGAAAAAAATTTCCAGACCTCTCTGGTGGTCATCCCTGAACCAGAACGTGAGTCGTATCATCTAACCAAACTTCAGGAGTACACTATGGCATTTATGGAATGGAATGAAAAACTTTCAACTGGAATCAAAGAGATCGATAATCAACACAAGAAACTGGTAGAACAGATCAATGTCCTGCATTCCGCTATGCGTGAAGGAAAAGCAAAAGAGGTCCTGGGAAAAATACTGGATGAACTGAAAGCATATACCAAATACCATTTCTCCACCGAAGAAAAGGCATTCGAGAAGTATAACTTCTTAGAGAAAGCATCACACACTAAAAAACACAATGACTTGATAAAGCAGTTGGATGGAATAATTGATCAGTATAAAGCCGGAAGTCTGACCTTAAGTATCAATTTGCTTGATTTCCTGAATAAATGGATTTCTGAGCATATTCTAAAAGATGACATGAAGTATGCTCCGGTTCTTCGTGGAAAAGAAATAGATGTATGAAAAGTGGTGAGTCTTAGCCACTTTTTATTCAGGGCTGTTAGGTTCATTTACTTCGATTTGGCATTCGAAATTCGAAATTCGAAATCCGAAATCTGAGATCTCGGAATCTGAAATTTTGCTCCTTAGCGGGATATGGATTACTCTGTTCGGATTTAAAAATTTTTACTTCTCCTCTTTTAACTTCGAAATTCGTTATTCGATATTTGATATTTGATATTCAATCTCCGTTTCCTCCGTCCCCACTGTTCCTTTAAATTTCGACTCAGATGGCTGTAAAACCATCAATCCCACTTGCCAAAAAGTCGCCCTCCGAATAACATCTGGAAACGATTCAGGATTAACAGTAAAATTGTAAGGAAAAAAATATCAGGAACCTCTTAATGGGCACCCTGGTTGCATTCATCTAACCATCTTTGGGAGAGAACTATGGCTTTTATTGAATGGAGTGAAAAACTATCTATCGGAATCAAAGTGATCGATGATCAGCACAAAAAATTGATCGAACAGATCAATATCCTGCATTCTGCTATGCGTGAAGGAAAAGCAAAAGAGGTTGTGGGAGCAATACTTGAAGAGCTGAGAGCATACACTAAATACCATTTCTCAAACGAAGAAAAAGCTTTTGAAAGGTATAACTACTCAGGGAAAATGTCGCACATTCAAAAACATAATGGCTTTGTAAAACGGTTGGGTGAAATAACGGATCAGTACAACTCAGGAAGCTTGGTTATCAGTATCAATTTGCTTGATTTTCTTAATAATTGGATTACTGAACATATACAAAGAGAAGACAGAAAGTATGTTCCGGAGCTAAGTGGAAAAGAGATAAATGGATAGAAGTGTCGCCTTTGCCGTCCTGGCTCAGGCGAAATTAAACTTAATAAGGGCGATTCGAACCGTAGCCTGATAATTCCCAGATACATGAAACACCCCTGGGTGCAGGGAGTGTGTTTCTATCCTCGCTTCTCATTTGCTCGCTTAGCGCTGACCAATTCAGGTACCGTTATCGAGTTATAAAAAGTTCTGTATAGATTCCGTAGCGTGTTTCGATTTGATAATATTGCGTGAAAAGTGCTATAATTATTGATAAAATACGCCTGATTTTGGATTACAAAGGTGGAAAAAGGTGAAAAAGTGATTTTCTGCAAAAGAATAATTATTTTGTTCTAAACACTCCTATGACAGCTTTATCAGAAAAAGCTCCTTATCAAAGGATAGTTCATGCTGATGAAAAGTATAGTAAATATAGCCGTTATTATCTTTATGTTTAATGAAGCCATAAACGCTCAATATAACTGTGTCATGGTGAATCCTCTTCCGGAAAAAAGAAATCTGAATTTTATAGTATCAAACGGCAGCCGCTATGTAGCTGGCGGGGAAGAAGTACTTCTTACTTCACACAATGGATGGAGTTGGACCGCTATAGATTCTGTCACCAAAAGCAGTCTTAATCTCAAGGCGGCTGTCTGGACCGGAACACAATTCGTGGTGATTGATGAATACGGTCGGGTGATGACATCGATTGACGGCCTGAACTGGAAAACATTCAGCGTTGAAAATATCAGTTCTGCTAGTTTCATGGCATGGACTGGAAGCAAGCTGGTAGTGGTTGAAAATGCGTATAATAATGGATTAACCACAAGTATCTCCTCTGACGGTGTTAGCTGGACTAATTATGAAGTGGAGGATTTCAGAAACAATGAGCTGGTGTCGGTAACCTGGACAGGCAACCGACTATATGCCGCAGGTGATGGCGGCATAATAACATCGGTTGATGGAATTAATTGGGACTCCGTTCAAACTAACATTGATGGAGAGTTCAGTTCAATAACCTGGACAGGAAACAAGCTTATTGCAACCTGCAATAAGAACGGCATTGGTATAGTATTGACTTCGCTGGATGGGGAAGAGTGGACTGTCGATACAATATCAAAAGATAACACACTTAATTGCGCAGTATCGGACGGTTCACAAATAATTGTGGGTGCCACAAAATCAATCTTCACCTCTTCAGACGGAAACACCTGGAATGAATGGAAGTTGGTTAATTCAAGAGAATCGGTAAATTATGTAAACCGAATCGGAAACCGGTATTTTGCGGTAGGCAATAACGGAACAATGTATACCTCAGAAGATGGGATTACCTGGAGCAACCGTCCTGCAGCAACACTTTTCTCTGTAATCTGGACAGGAGAACTGTTTGTAGCTGTAGGAGTGAGCACAATTCTCACATCACCTGACGGTTACATCTGGACGGAGAGATTCGATTCTATTTATCAATTTCAATCGGTCGCCGGGCAAGGTTCCAGACTAGTGGCTGTAGGATATCAGGGTAAAATCTATTTTTCGTCAGATGGCGGAATTTCCTGGGCGAAACAGTTTGAGACGCAGTTAACATGGCTCAATTCAGTGACCTGGACCGGCAGTATGTTTGTTGCAGTAGGAAGCGATGGAACAGTCATAACCTCTCCTGATGGAGTTGACTGGACAATAAGACCTACCGGGATTTCAACAACGCTGAAATCAATAACATGGACTGGGAGTAAACTGGTTGTGACAGGGTTTAATGAAGATGTAATTCTTACTTCGGAAGACGGAATTTCATGGACAAAAAATGACAGATTCAGAACTAAACTGAGTTACGTGACCTGGACTGGTTCGAAGCTTCTGGGATTGGGAGTTAATAGTTTGTATTTTTCAGAAGATGGAGAAAACTGGACAAAGCAGGATGTAAACTGGACCATTGAAACAGTTAATTCGATGTTATGGACAGGAAAGGAATATATTACAGCCGGAGTTATAGGAGGAAAGCCGGCAATATGCGTTTCTTACAATGCCTATGTATGGCGCAACATGGTATGGGTACCCCTGAATAGCTATGGCACTTTATATTCAATAGCAACAAACGGCAAAACGATAGTAGCTGTAGGCGATACCGGTCTTATTTTTGCGTGTGAGCCCGATAATGGCAATGCAGTTTCTCCCCCTCAATTTTATCGTCAAACACACGAAAAAATATCAATCCATAAGAAGTGGAAAAACCATATCATAGTAAGAATACCGGATTCCTTTGCTGGAAAAAAACTGTCTTTTCAAATATATTCGATTGCAGGAAAACGCCTTCGTTCAATAAAGGGAGCAGATGGACCCTTAGTTCATATTCCTGCTCTCGGATTCTCTCCAGGGAAATATTTTTTAACTGCAGAGTGGCACGGAGGGAGGCAGGCGTATCCTTTTACGATCGATCAGTAGTGTCTGGGATAATTTAGCCGTAGGTAAACAGACTCCTCTTTTGTTGGAGGGTATAAGCTGGTTTTAAATTACCCTGAAAGTTTTTTTCGGTAATCATTACATTCTGCTACAGTAATTCTACGTATTATTTGATTGATTCCGGTTTTGGGCTGATTAGGAAATTTAGTTTCCTCCGTCCCTTGAAATATTCCCGGATATGTTTGGGGACGAAGGAAAGTTAGTAATTAATCCGGAGCCTTTGAGAAATTTTTAGATCCTGCTTTCAAAACTGTATGTATAGAATGCTCAATTCTGAAGGGGACGGAGTAAAAAAAGTGATTCAGAAAAAAAGTCGTTTCTTTTAAGGGGCTGTACAAATATCTGATCGTTTAATCGATTGAATTCCACTCTAAGATGCAATCCTCTATATACTACTATGTATAATCGGGTCTGTCTGAGGCTAATGGTGGCTTCATCTAAAACAAACTATGCTGTAGTTTCCCAAACAATCCATACTATCTACCCAAAAATTACTTATTTTTAACTCTCCTTAGCGCTTGCATTTTATTCCTTGTTCAACCGTAATAATCTGCTTGCAGCTAACAGTGCTTTCGGTGCGGCTTGGAAAAGGCCGTCTTTTCAGTGAAAGGTTTTGTGGATATGGGTACGGTCCGATCGATTTTTGTGGAGAAAAAGAGCGGTTTTGATGTAGTAGCACAGGCTTTACTGGCCGATTTAAGAGAAAACCTGAAGATCAAAGGATTGAATCATGTTCGGGTTTTGATCCGTTATGACCTGGAAGGTATTACTGATTCGGAGTATGAAACTGCGCGGACCATCATTTTTGCTGAACCTCCTGTAGATCTGGTATACGATGAGACTTTTCCCTACAAGAATGAAGATTGTGTTTTTGCGGTCGAATATCTTCCAGGACAATATGATCAGAGGGCTGATTCTGCGGCTCAATGCATTCAGCTCATAACTCATGGAAACCGCCCCCTGGTGGCTACTGCTCAGATTTTTATTCTGGAAGGATCAATTACCGATGAAGAGTTCATAAGAATTAAAAAATACTGTATCAATCCTGTCGATTCACGGGAGGCATCTCTACAAAAGCCCCAGACACTTCAGATGCAAGTTACCCCACCTGCAGATGTCAAAGTAGTCCAGGGTTTTATAAGTATGGATTCTGTTCAACTGGAGAAGCTTAGAATTGAACTGGGACTGGCGATGCGCTTTGAAGATCTTGAATTCTGCCAGAAATACTTTCGGGATACCGAGCATCGCGATCCAACGATCACAGAAATTAGAATGATTGACACTTACTGGTCTGATCACTGCCGTCATACTACATTTCTTGCCACTATAAACAAAGTTGAAATAGAGCCAGGTAAATATTCTGAACCTATCAGTAAAGCTTTTGACCGTTATCAGAAGGCACGTTCTTATGTCTATGGTGACAGGGAGAAAGAGGTCTGCCTGATGGACATTGCTACTATTGGAATGAAAGAACTGCGGAAAAAAGGGCTGCTTGATAACCTGGATGCTTCCGATGAAATTAACGCCTGCAGTATCGTTGTGCCGGTGACAATTGATAGCAAGACCGAAGACTGGCTGATAATGTTTAAAAACGAGACTCATAATCATCCTACAGAAATCGAACCATTCGGTGGGGCTGCCACCTGTCTTGGTGGGGCAATTCGTGACCCGTTGTCCGGACGCTCTTATGTCTATCAGGCTATGCGGGTGACTGGATCTGGTGATCCAAGGCAAAGCGTCGAGCAGACACTTCCCGGGAAACTGCCTCAAAGAAAAATCACCACTCTGGCTGCACACGGTTACAGTTCCTATGGAAATCAGATAGGTTTGGCCACCGGTCATGTGGCTGAAATTTATGATGAAGGCTATGTGGCCAAAAGAATGGAGATAGGAGCAGTAGTCGGTGCTGCACCCAAGGCGAATGTAAACCGGAGTGTTCCGGCTCCCCAGGATATTGTACTTCTGATAGGAGGAAGAACGGGGCGTGATGGCTGTGGCGGGGCTACAGGTTCATCCAAGGAGCATACAGAGGATTCAATTAACAGTTGCAGTGCAGAGGTACAGAAAGGCAACCCTCCCACCGAACGTAAACTTCAGCGCCTGTTCCGTAATCCTGAAGTTAGCAGAATGATAAAGAGGTGTAACGATTTTGGTGCCGGTGGAGTGTCTGTGGCCATAGGTGAGTTGTCTCCCGGACTTATTATTGATCTGGATGCTGTACCCAGAAAATATGAAGGCCTCGATGGGACAGAACTGGCGATTTCAGAATCGCAGGAGCGTATGGCGGTTGTCATAGCGCGATCGGACCGGGAGAAGTTTGAGGCTTTTGCTGCCAGTGAAAATCTGGAAACTGCGGCTGTAGCAATTGTCACTGCTGAGAGACGGTTGAAGATGATCTGGCGGGGGAAAATCATTGTAGATTTGAGCAGAGACTTTCTGGATACTAATGGTACACAGCTGGAAACCGATGTTTTCGTAAAGACTCCGCAGGATGCTGAAAACTTCTTTAATAAGACAATGATTGATAAGAACAGCTCATCGTGCCTCGCTGACAGATGGCTCTCTACTTTATCGGATCTAAATGTATGCAGTCAGAAGGGGCTTGTTGAACGTTTTGACAGTACAATCGGGGCTGCTTCTGTACTATTGCCTTTTGGTGGCAAGTATCAGGCTACACCTGCTGAATGTATGGTTGCCAAGCTGCCAGTTACTGAAGGCTTCACTACTGCTGGAACGGTTATGAGTCATGGCTACAATCCCAGACTTTCCAGATGGAGTCCGTTTCATGGTGCGCTTTACGCGGTAATCGAAGCAGTAGCAAAAATCGTAGCTTCTGGTGGTGATCATCACCAGATCCGCCTTACTTTACAGGAATATTTCGAACGGGTGGGCACCGATCCGCTCAGGTGGGGTAAACCCTTTTCTGCTTTGCTTGGAGCATTGACAGCACAACAGAAACTTGGTATTGCTGCAATCGGCGGGAAAGACAGCATGTCCGGTACGTTCAAAGATATGCACGTACCACCAACTTTAGTGGCATTTGCTCTTGCTCCGGTGGATGTAAGTAAAGTGATATCACCGGAATTCAAAAGAATTGGTTCAACTGTTCTTCTGGTTTCTGTTGCGCGTGATGAACAGGAGATGCCGGATTTTGCTCAGCTTGATAAGGCATATTCAGTAATAAATACAATGATTAATGATGGAAAGGTGCTTTCTGCTCATACGGTAAAGTCCGGTGGAGTTGCCGAAGCAGTCAGTAAAATGAGTTTTGGTAATCGAATCGGTATGCAATTCGAAGATTTTATTGATGAGGAGCTCCTTTTTAGTGCGGATATCGGTTCCATAGTTCTGGAGATCAAAGAAGGGGTTGATTACAGAAAAGAATTCGCCGGTATTACCGTTAAGAATCTGGGTGTTACCATTGAGAACCGGTTAATAAGGGTAAACGGGATCGATTTAAATATCGATGAGCTTCAGGAGTATTGGGAAAAACCTCTGGAAAAAGTGTTCCCAACAAGAGCTTCGATTATTAAAGACGTTAAGGAGGCAAAGCTTTACACAGAGCGTAGTAAAGTTACTCCCAGGGTAAAGATTGCCCGTCCACGGGTGCTTATTTCGGTGTTCCCTGGTACCAATTGTGAATATGATTCTGAACGGGCATTTCGGAAAGCCGGGGCAGTTTGTGACACCTTTGTTTTAAAAAATCTCAGTCCATCTGACATCGAGGAATCGATAGAATCGATGGTAAAAAAGATCCGCCAATCACAGATAGTGATGATACCCGGAGGTTTCAGTGCTGGTGATGAACCGGATGGCTCAGGCAAATTTATCGCCGCGTTTTTCCGAAATCCTCATATTAAAGATGCTATCGATGATCTGTTAAAGAATCGGGATGGTTTGATGCTTGGTATATGCAACGGATTTCAGGCTTTGGTAAAACTTGGACTGGTTCCTTATGGTGAAATCCGCGAGATGAATGAATCAAGTCCAACATTGACCTTTAACACGATCGGCCGCCATATCTCTCATATAGCATATACCCGTGTCTGTTCGGTTAAATCGCCATGGTTCAACAATGTTAAGCCTGGCGATCTGCATGCGATTGCCATCTCTCATGGTGAGGGAAGGTTTGTTGCTCCGGAGGAGACAATTGAAGAACTGTTTTTAAATGGTCAGGTTGCAACTCAGTATGTGGACTGCGAAGGTAAATGCAGCGGAGAAGCAAATCTGAATGGATCGTATCAGGCTATCGAAGGAATCTTCAGTCCTGATGGCAGAGTGTTAGGGAAAATGGGGCATTCTGAGAGAAAAGGTGAGCATGTGGCAGTAAACATTCACGGCAGCAAGGATCAATTGCTTTTCGAGTCAGGGGTCAGCTATTTCAGTTGATTTTAATCCAGTTTTTCCGGGTGTGGCAAAAGCCATGCTACACCCGTCGGATCTTATGGAATTCTTTTGATTTTCTGGGATTTATCCCTCAATGGAACACTCAGGAATTGAGAATCAGCTTTACCCAAACCGGGGTTGTAAATTCCTGAGACATTCTCTCCAATAACCGGTATCCATACTGTAGTCCCAGGCATCAGTTTATTCAAATCCAGGTGTTTGTTGTATTTTTTGAAAAGCCACAAAGGCATTGGGTTGTCTGCTTCATTACACAAATGCCAAAGAGTCTGACCTTTCTTTATTGTCATGGGTTTTACATCGATTACCATGTACTGTGTGTAGAAGTCTTCCTCTATTGCCATGTGGTATTCCAGGCGTGCTGCTGCGAATGTCTCCAGGGCATCCGGGCGATCTATGGGAATGCGAATCTTGCTGTTAATCCTGATATCAGAGTTGCGCATATCATTCAGTTTTCTTATTCGCCAGGTGGGTACCTTGAGCCAGTCTGCATAATGTCCTATGGTTTCATCGATAGAGACCACCAGTTCTGCACTGTTTCCAGATGATAGCAACACTACATCCAGGTTATACAGGCTAACATCGAAATCAGAGGAAAGAAAAGGTCTTTGTGCCGGACTGGGCTCATTATTAACGATAGCCGGAGTCATAGCCACTGCTTTGAGGGAATCGCTGATCTCTTCAACTGCTTCTGGTGGTGTTTCTTTGATGATTTTCTGCGGTGAGACTTTCTTTTTGGAATCGGTTTTAGTCACTGGTGGTTGAGGGATCACTACCGCGATATCTTTGGATTCAACCTTTTCTTCTGGAGGCATGATTGATTTTGCTTCGGCCTGAGCGATTTCTATTATGGCTTCAGTTTCGCTGCTTTCTGTTGATGTGCTCTGGGTTGGCGAAGCTGTGGGCTTAGTGGTTTTAATATTTTTATCAGCGCTGGCCATAGCAACCTGGGGTCCGCCGGTGGTTTTACCGGGAATGCGCAGGATCTGACCCTCACGAATGATGCTTTTTTTAGAGATGTTATTTTCTGCTAGTAGCTCGTTAAGACTTACCCCCAGACGTGAAGAGATAGCGTAAAGGTTGTCTCCACGATTAACCCGGTAATATTGGGGGCGTTCGGGTTCGAGTGTTTTCAGTGAATCGGGTACATTGCCCAACATAGCATAAACCGATTCAGAGGTAAATTCAACAGGTAAATGAATTACGAATCCTTTAGGCAGTTTTTGGTGCTGTTTAAAAACTGCCGGACGGATTGCGGGATTTAATTCGGAAAACGTTTTTTGGGAGATGTTGAAATATCTGCATAGAATATCAGGATGAATATAATGTGACAGGGTAAAATCAGTATATTTGACAGGAGGATAAAGCTTAACTTGAGGAAAGTAGCTTTTATAATTATGGGCCAGTTCGCTTGCTGCCAGAAAACATCCATAGAAATTGCTTGATGCGAATTTGAAGGAGCGACTGGAATAGTTTTGAATTATATAACCCAGGTCGCGGGAACCGGTCTGAGCCACTGCTCTTTTCATTCCATAAACTCCGTGATTATAGGAAGTGATTGCCAGTGGCCAGGATTTAAGCTCCTGATAACTGGAGGAGAGATACTTGGCTGCAGCTATAGTGGAAATTATCGGATCTCTGCGTTCATCGATGATGTAGTCTATTCTCATGCCGTACAGCTTACCCGTTCCTCGCATGAACTGCCACAATCCTGCGGCTCCGACCTTGGAGTATGCTTCAGTATTGAAGGAAGATTCTACATGGGGCAGATATGCAAGTCTTTCGGGGATTCCGTATTTCTTAAAGATAGCCTTGATGGTATCCAGATAAAGCCCGGAGCGCTCAAGTCCCTGACGGAAGCGTTCTGTCTGACCTTGCTGGAATCTTACCCGGTCTGCTGCTCCTGCAATAACGGTAGTGTCGGCATGTTGTTTATACAGATCATAAATACTCTTTTCATATTCTGTCCACTCCGATTGGGGGCGTGTGGCAATCGTTCTTAAAGAGGCTGCAATTTTTTCTCTGAGACTCTTAATTTTTGCAGAGGAGCCATCTCCACTTACTTTCTCAAAAATTACCATTGGGTAATCGCGATCATGGATCAATCCCTCCTTCAATGATACTTCAGAATAAATTTTCTTCCAGAATGCTACGTTGCCTTTGAGTATCTCTGGAGTGGGAAACAGGGTATCATTATCATTGCACGGGGCAGATTGACTGGTTAAGAAAATCAGGGCACATAGACATACATATCGGACGGCAGCTTTCTGAGACATCTGAATTCCCTCTTAAAAAAGAACAGTAATGGAAGGAATGAAGAAAAAACGTTTAAATCTAAAGAATTATAGAATAATGGGACCATTAAAGCAAGCAATCGTAATCTTTTAACAAAAAAAACAGCAATAGAATAGTTGAATTCAGTTGACTGGACCCTACTGAATTATTGCTCGGAATTTGATTTGCTGATCATATAAATTTATTTTTCTTCTTTTCTTATCCGCTGCATTGAAATTGTTTTTAAACATTTTCCCTTAATTGAAATATTATCAGCGAGATTTTTTCCAAGGCATATAAGAATTACTGATTTTGGGAAGGATATTTTAAATGATTGAGACTTTAGCCAGGTGGTATTCTGATGGTGGTCCGTTTATGGGGGTTATCTTAGGGGTTATGGCCTTAGCTGTAGCGGTTTCTTTGGAAAGGCTGATTTTTTATTATTTGATTTGTAAAAGAAAAGGCACCGTCCTGGTTTCCGAACTGGCCCGTTCACTTAATGATAATAAAATCGAACAGGCCAGAAATCTTTTAAGCAGGGGCAAGGATCCTAAGACCATGCTTCTGAAAACTGCTTTGGAGAGGTTTGATGCAGGGATGAGTATTGAGGAGATCCAGGAGGGATTGGAAGAAGAAGCGATTAAGCAGGTACCCCGATTATCACAGCGGCTAAACTATCTGACTCTTTTTGCAAATATAGCCACTCTTTTAGGATTGTTAGGGACTATCACCGGGCTTCAACTCTCATTTTCATCTTTAGCCAATGTGGAAGCTGCCAAAAAAGCTGCTATGTTGGCATCCGGTATTTCTCAAGCCATGCTTACCACTGCATTCGGTCTTATTGTTGCAATACCTTGTATGGTTATCTATACCTTTCTGTACAATAAACAGAGCCAACTGGTAAAGGATCTGGATGAAGCAACGGTGAAATTCCTGAATTATCTGAAGAAGAAAAAGTCCTGATGAAGCTCTCTTTTGTTACCCGACCCAAGCCTTCGGATTCTGCCGGAATCACAGATATAGATGTAACCCCGGTGATGAACATGTTTGTTATTCTGATACCTTTTCTGGTATCTATGGCCGTTTTTACCCATTTGTCTATAATCGAGTTTTCTCTTCCTCCCAATGTGAGTACCTCCATGGCCGATCAACCCCAAAAGCCACGTCCCCGTTTAACCGTGCGTCTGGGTAATGACTATCTGGCAATAGTACTCGGGGAAACTCTTCTGGATTCACTTGCAGTGCAGGGCCAATCTTTTCCTTTTGATTCTCTTGCTGTCTGTCTGAAAAACCGCAGGCTCGAGATGGATTATCATGAGGAGGTGATTGTGGCGGCAACCGATAAGATTCCCTTTAAGTATGTGGTAAGAGTAATGGATCTATGCAGGATTGCAGGGTTTGAAAAAATCGGATTGTCCAGTGCTACCCAGGATCCGGGAGCTCCGTTATGAGCTTTTTAAAAAAACGGTTTGAGCAGACCGAAGAGTCGACCTTTCGTCCTCAATTGACTTCATTAGTGGATGTGATGACTATTTTACTGGTTTTTCTGATAAAGAATTTCTCAGTGGAAGGCAATCTTATCACTTCGTCTCAAGATCTGATTCTTCCGGTTTCTTCTTCAGAGAAAGCGGCTCAGGTTCGCAGCTCAATAGAGATTACCAGAAATGTGATCATTTCTGAAGGGCATACAATTATCACTATAGAAGAGCTTATGCGTACTGATTCCATGCTTATAGCACCAGTATTCGATTGGATGAAGGCGGTTCGCAGCAGAAATCAGAATTCCAAGACTGCATCTTCGCTTCTTATTCAGTGTGACAGGGAAGTGGAGTTTGCGGTCATAAAAAAAGTCATGTTCAGTTGCTCGAAAGCTGGTTTTACCGATTTTTCGGTACTGGTGATCCAGGAGGAATAGGTGGATAGGAACTCACAGGAGTGGTTGCTCCAGTTTTATGCCAGAACCGACAAGAAAGCCCAGCCTGAACAGCGAAGTTTAACCCTGATTCTTATTGTTATTTCCTTATTATTTGTTTCGTTGGGTCTTTTTCTCAAGCATCAGAAACCTGCACCAGAAACAGTTCAGCAAAAAATCGAGCGTATTCAGACCCGGTTTGTCTTTGAGCAGAAAACTCCTCTTGAAATTGTGGAAAAGAAGAAACCACAGCCAAAAGAAAAGCCACAACCGCTTCAGAAAAAAGAGCCTTTGGATTTGACTAAAAAACCTGTTATTACGAAGGATGTGCCTGAAGAAGTAGAGCCTGAAGTCCCAAAAAAGGTAAAGAAGCCGGTGCGTCGGGTTTACGGGCTTAAAAAAGTCTACTCTTCAGGAATAGGGGCCTCCAACGATGCATCCAGTGCCATAATAGGAAAACAGGGAAATACTCTTAATACACCAATTGACACATTTAAGGTGACCGAACAGGAGTTAAAGGGCGAGCTGGCATCTGTCACTTCGGTCACCACTCTTCCGCGGTTGAAATTCCATGTCAAACCCGAGTACACAAAAGAGATGTTGGAAAACCGCATCGAAGGTGTTGTGCGGGTAAAGGTGCTGATCGATGTCGATGGTAAAGTGAAAAAAGTGATAATCCTGGATGACCTTGGGTATGGTTCCAAAGAAAAAATTTATGAAGCATGCATGAAACTGGAGTTTGAACCAGCCTATCAGGGTGAGACTCCTATGGCTTCTTGGCAACTGATACGGTTCCGATTCCAGATGGTTCAGGGCTAGCTCAATAATTTCTGGAAATGTCTTGATACAGCTCTCTTCTTAAACGTTTATCTACCTGCCATAAGCGCTAAAGCCAGATTCTTGCACGCCGCTTGCTCTATATCAGTTCAGAATACTTTGACTTCTGTTACATCAGGTCTGAACTGGATACGTGCTTATGCGCAATGTCTTATTCCTCACGCTGTATACACTCGTTGTTGCAGTAAATTCCGGAGCGGCTGACAACCTGCCTTCTCTGCAGCAGGAGCCGCAACTGATAAGATCGGTAAATGTCCGGTATCCTTCATCGATTACCCGGTTGGGCATAACCGGCACGGTAGTTCTTAATCTGCTGCTTAATGAGAGAGGGATGGTAGATTCGGTGAGTGTAGTAAGCGGGTTGCATCCGGTTCTGGACTCCCAAATCGTAAATGCAGTTTTTCAGTTTAAATTTACTCCGGCAATGGTCTCAGGAAAACCGGTTCCGGTTATTATAAATTATCATTATAAAATCACTACTGATGATCTTCTGAAGGCCTGTAATATCCAGGAATATATCAATTTTGGCGGACGGGTGCTTGAGCGTGGAACCAGACGTCCGGTACCTGATGTGGAGGTAATTGTCAGCTTTAGTGACTCTCTGGCTGATTCTTCCATTCCCTTACCTCTCTCCTTGTATCTACAGCAGATTGGTCAGTTCAGCGGACAGCATTACCATAACAACTCCATCTTTACCTTCACTGATTCTTCCGGACGTTTTATCTTTAAATCTCTTCCCAAAGGCCCTTTTCACCTTAAAATCATGGGTCCGGGTTATGAGCCCTGCAGCAGCAGTCTTTTGGTAGCTCACAAGGAAGCCGTAAATCAGGTTTTCCGAGTAAATAAGTCAAGTTACGCCGAGAATGAGATTGTGGTATATGGAAAAGAGAAAAGTAATGAAATTTCCAAACGGTCATTATCATCTGCACAGATAAACAGTATCGCCGGATTAAACGGAGATGCACTGAAAGTGGTTCAGGTTTTCCCGGGAGTAGCCAGACCCTTATTTGGCAGTGGTTCCATAGGAGTCAGAGGAGCTCCCAGTTGGGATTCCAGATTTTTTCTGGATGGGATCCCTGTGCCTCAGCTTTATCATTTCGGTGGTATAAAGTCAGTTTACAACTCTGAGGCACTGTATTCGGTAGACCTGTTTCCTGGAGGATTTGGTGTCAGTTACGGGAATTCCATAGCCGGGGTAATAGCTCTTAACAGCAGAAATGCAGAAAGGGAGAGAGTAAAAGGGTATGCAGATATCAACTTGATGGATGTCAGTTTATTTGTTGAAGGACCGGTAAACAGTCGTACCGGTATTCTTGCATCAGTCAGAAGAAGCTATCTGGGCAATCTGCTGGGATTGGCAGTAGATAAACTGAGCTCGATCGATATCCCTGTAATGATTGCTCCATATTATTATGACTATCTGGTGAGAGCTGATGTTGACCTTACCCCTTCTCAGAAACTTTTCTTTACTCTGTTTGGGTCCAGGGATGCTTTGGAACTGATTGTATCTTCGGCCAATGTTGGCAGCACCGAAGTAGATGCAATGGTAGATCGAGTCAGCAATACCGATGCGTTTAATATGGTCATGGTTGCTCATGAATCCGCAATAAGGGAGGGATGGGAGAATAGCCTGAGAACCGCTCTGATTCAGGGACTTGGAAATGGCTTGTTGCTGGGTGTTTTGAAATGGGATTACAAATATTATGAATTTTTGCTCAGAAATGAGTTGAGATATACAATTTCTCCAAAAATTAGTGCCAAAGCAGGATTTGACTTGTGGTTGAAAAAATACCATCAGTACGCTATTTTCCCCACTGCAGAACGGATTTTTTTCCGGGATACTGTTAATCTGATTTCTGGTTTAGTCAGTCCTCAGTTTCAACTGGAGTATAACCCGTTTCCTGCTTTGATTGTGAAATCAGGGCTGCGTTACGATTATTATCCAGAAATAAAGCAGAAGGCAAGTATCCTGCCTGAATTCTGGAATTATAACTCCTTTAAAAACCGTACTGGTCTGAGGGCAGAACCTTCACTGAGATTCTCTGCCAGTTACCAGATACATAAAAAGCATCTTTTAACTGCTGCTCTTGGCACATATAACCAGACTCCACAACCTCTGGGTTTTGCCACTCACGATACTTTGGGAATTCCGGGTGTTCCGGTTACAAAAGCCCGGCAGTTCATGCTTGGCTATAATTGGCAGATTAACGATATAATTTCTGCAGATCTGCAGCTTTACCATAACCAGCAATGGGATCTTCCAATGTTTACCGGCATGGAAGATCTATTATCTCTGAATTCCCTGCGCCCTGTGTTTGAAGGTGACGGAAGAGGAAAGATGTACGGTCTTGAACTGTTTATCCGGCATAATCAGGAGAAAAATTTTTCGGGCTGGATCTCCTACTCCTTATCCAAAAGTAAACGCTACAGCAATAAAGAAGGCAAATATATTCCTTACGACAACGATCAGACCCATAATCTTCAATGTGTTCTGAATTACCGGTTTCCCCGACAATGGCAGGCAGGCACCAGAGTGAGACTTATCTCAGGTAACCCCTATACACCAGTAGTGGATAGGACCTATGATATGACAAATCGGTATTTTGTTCCTGCTTTCGGGGAGAAAAACAGTCTTCGCAACAGTCCTTTCTTTCAGCTCGATTTAAGGGTGGAGAAAAAGTTCGTATTTGATAACTGGCTGCTGACCGGGTATCTCGATTTACAGAATTTGTTATGGCCCTTTTATAAGAGTCCTGAAATCACAATTTACAATTATGATTATACCAGAAAAACTTCGCTCTCAGTTCCCATTATTCCATCTATTGGAGTTAAAGCTGATTTCTGATCTTTTACGAAAAGGATGTTTTATACATATGAAATGGCTGATTATATTTGCGATACTGATGATGCAGTGCGGTTATGAGTTTTCAACCGGGTATGAAACAATCGAGAATGACAAGGTAAGATCAGTTGTGATGGTTTATAACAATAAGCAGCTTGCAGAAGGTGCGCCATCGGATACTGTAGATATGTGTGCTTATTTTGGCGGAGAAAAGATTAATTCTATAAGCTGGTCTTATTCCTGCGGGTCGGAAGCGGAGACTGGGGACACTTTCCCACTGGAAAACATAATGTTGGCCGGCAGTTACAAAGAATATACTTCTCAGAACACCGATTCGGTGAGCTTGCGCCTTGTTATTCCTGATTCCTTTATCCGAGTAGCACTGGCAGGAGTTGAAAATGTGGAAGCCCTGGTTCCATCATTTTTGAGAAGTTCCTTTCCCCCAGATTTGCTTCAGAAAAAACCGGGTGAAGTCCTGGATATTTTGGATTTTCTTTCAACTCAACCCTCTGATGGAGCGGTTGCCGCAGATTCACTGATGCGGCTACTCAGTGAAGATGAAGCGATCGATGTAAAGGAGTTGATGCCCAGGGTTCTCCAGATCTTCTCAGTTCCTCTGAATGTTTTTGTACTGGTTAATGGAAAGTATAAGGCCAGGTCCAATATTACTATCCGTTATAACAACAGGTTACGTTATCTGGGCACATATATTCCTGTAAACCGTAACCCTCAGATAAAGAATGTTCGCTTATACAAGGTAAGAGGTGATAGAAAAAAATTCGATTTTGCAGCGAACTCACCTGAAATCGTTGCTTATTATGATTTACAAGGTCTGGACTCCATTCCTTATGAGAGCGGATTCAGCTATTTTCTGGAAGTGTTCAGAGAAAATGGGCTGGTGGATTCCGGTGTAAGTCTTCAGGGTATATATGACAATGAACATTATACCTGTGAGTGGTTTATGCAGGACAACAGTTATCAGGGTTCGGGGTCCGGTTTTTTGAAAATTGAAAAGGATCTGGCATTTTCTTCAGTTGTAAAGATTAGGCTACCTGCAAATCCATTGGGCCGTTCTTTTACTTTATGGTGTGTAGTGTACGATTATTATCTGGGGGAGCGGTTAAGGCCGGTTGGTTTTGCCATTAAGTGTACCAGGGGTGTTTTCATCACTCCTTAACTAAGCAGATTTATCTCTTTTTTGATCTTCTGGAAACGAATTCAGGGCCACCGCTTATTCCCATATCATTTCTGGAACCATCGATATCTTTATAGTTGTCTCCGGGGTGACCAGCATTAATGCATGGAGAATAGCGGGAGAGTTGATATTTGGCCTTACTATTCTTCCATATTGATTCAGGCAAGCTTTTGCCTTCATAAATAATTTCAGCCAATGCAGTATCCTTTACTCTGGACTTAAGGGTGGGAAGATTATAATCTCTTTCTGTTGCCAGAGAATCAGAAACCGAACCGGCGAATACAGGATCTGTGAAGATGTTATTGTAAACATCTGTAGAATCTTTTCTTTTATTGGCTTTCACTATTACTCCGAATTCAGGATCGCACTCCAGAAAATTACCATCATGATTTCCATAAAAGCAGTTGTATTCCAGATAAACTTTAGAAATTCCATCACACAACAATCCGTGGTTACGGTTGAAAACTATGATATTATTGACAAAACGAGGGTTTGATCCGGAGACTAAAATGCCGGATGCAAAATTACGCGCAATGACGCAATTGTAAATAGTTGCGTTGCTTTTATTGAAGCAGGAAATGCCGATATGGTTGTATTCAAGTATTGACAACCGAATTTGAGGATTGCTGGAAAAAGCAGATACCGCGCTGTAAGCGCCGACGATGTCTGTACATGTCAATTCATTAAGAGCCTCTTCATCATTCAGGAAAACGATTCCGTACCAGCAATACTTGTCTGGAAGAAAATTCAGAGGTGAAAAAGATATGCGCTGATCTCTTCTTCCCAGACAGATCAATATCCCTTCCACCTTGATAGACACGGTGGTAGAATCAACATGGTTCAACTGATAGATGGTTGTATCTGGTAATGGATGATTTCTGATAAATATTTTTGTGCCCGGATTGATGGTGAGTTGAGCGGAAGAGGTTATTAACAGGTCTCTTTCCACTATATAGGGGCCATCCTCTGCATTCCATTTCGTGTCACTATTGATAATTCCACCTACAATTACTTCTGATAATGAGCAAAAAACGATCATCAGTATTGATATAAGAGATTTATGGTTTTTCATAGATTTCATTTTAACCGATGCATTTAGTATAATTGTGTATGAATGATAACAGCTTAATTCTATTATTCTCATGCTTCTGTTGCAAGGGAAACAAGGCTTTCGGAAATGGCCTTAATCAGGAGAGCTGCTTCATTCTGAGAGATTAATTCAGCAAACATGGATTGAAGAGCTTACCAGACTGTTTTCCTCGATTAAAGAGATCGAAGAACAAAAAGCAAAAACAAAATTTGGCTTGTTTATAAGTTAATGAGTAACTAATATGGTAGCTCTTCACTTTTAAATTAGGTACCAGATATTTCTTTGATTAAATGATTTGAGCGATTCTTCCTGTAGGGGACGGAGGAGACTTTGTAACTTATCTAAGCGCAATCTCAGGATATAACCAATGCATTGATCTGGCATTAGATACAAAAGATCTGGTGATGTCTTCTTATTAAAATAAAGTACAAGAATTTCCTCCGATTAATTGATTTGAAGCGATTTTTTCCTAAGGAGGACGAAAAAAAACTAAGTACCTTAATCTAAAAGCAATCTCAGGAATGCAAGTTGGGCAAACACCATCCGCTGCCTCTGATAATGGGAGCAAATGGTGGAGCTCCCAGGTTATAGCTGATAGTCACCTGCGGATTCTGGCTGGTAGGAAATTTTCATGACTTTCCATTTCGCTGTTCCGGCAGGTACACTCCACTCAATGATATCTCCTACACTGTATCCAAGAAGAGCTGTGCCTATAGGAGCAAGAATCGAGACAAACCCCTTGTCGATGTCTGCCTGATTAGGATAAACAATACGGTAGGTAGTTTCTTCGTTTGAATCCAGATCTAAAAGCTGGACTTCGGAATGCATTGTAATCACATCGGAAGGAATCTCCTCAGATCTTACTACCTTTGCTTTATTTAATTCTGTTTCCAGAATTTGAAGAGATTTTTCGTTTATTTTCCTGGAACCACGGGATGACTGGACCAGAGCTCTTAGCTTGCGCATGTCATTTTCTGTAACATAGATGGGTTTGTCAGCAGGCATGATTCATTCCTCCATATTGGAACATTGGTTGTGATGATCCTCATTGTAATGACTCTTCTTATGATAAAATATCTCTCTGCTCTTCAGGTATGCTACAAATTGTTGTGTAGATTGTAGTTAATTTTTTTTCCCTAATCGGCCAGGTGGCTTCTTGAAGAGGAAGCAAAGCATCTGTGCTATAAACGGACTCTACACTTTATTGATAACTAAATAATCTATGTAATCATGTTTTTCCCTGTTCTTTTAATCATTAATAGGTGTATTTATTGTCGGGCAGGTAGATTTTTGCTGTTGTGCACCATAGATTTGTTTGTTTTTTTCAGAATAAAAGATGGCTTGTGATTATTTCAGTTGGTTTCTCATAGTAGTACAGAGAGTTTTTCGTATAAACAAGTAATTCTCCTGACAGAAACGGAAGAGCAATCGGGTTTGCAGTACTATAATCAGGTATCGAATACTCCACTATGGCGGTTATTCAGTTTTATAGAATTTCACCAGCTTTTCCCGCCTCCCTCTTTTAGGCTCTTGCTAATTATCACTTCTCCATTTGCTCCCAAATGTAGATAGTAAAGACAGAACATGTCACTCTGTCTCTAAGGTTTTATCAATAAAGAGGAAATCTGGAATATCCGTTCCATTAAAGAACCGGCAATAAAAAGAAAAGCACCAGTAGCTATCATCGATATTATATACAGAATTTCCCGGGAACGGGAGTTCATATCCAACGCCTTGATCAACTCATCCATGGATTTGTATCGTTTGTCCCGGTTTTTTGACATCATCTTTTTTATGATTCTCACGGTTCTGAAAGAAACTTTTTTATTAAATTTTCTGGGCGATATGAGATTACCTACCAGATGCTGCGTGAGGACTTCCTGAAAATTAGCTCCATTATAAACCATCCGGCCTGTTAACAGGTAATAGAAAGTTGCACCAAGGGAGTACTGATCCGAGCGACCATCGATATCGCGTTCACCCTGTACCTGCTCGGGTGATGCGAAATAGACCGATCCAACCATATAACCCTCTTGAGTTAATGTCATATGATCTTTGTCCAGGTGCATGACAACTCCGAAATCGGTTACTTTTGGAGAACCATTCTCATCGAGAAGAATATTTTCTGGTTTTATATCCCGGTGGACTATCCCGATGGAATGTGCATAGCTGAGAGCAGAGGCAACTTTTCTTATAATGAAAATGGCTTTTTGTTCCGGAATCTTCTTTTTGTCTTCTACATACTGATCAAGAGGCATCCCGTTAACTAACTCCATGGCGAAGAAATACCGTCTTCCTGCTTTCCCTGCATCATAGAGTCGCACTATGCCTGGATGTACCAATTTTGCCAGGGCCCTGATTTCCTGAAAAAAACGGGAAACCGTGGTTTCATCACGCGAAGAAACAGCATTGAGAATCTTCAGTGCCACCGTGCGGCCGGTGAACTCATGAACTGCTTCATATACTTTGCCCATACCACCCTGACCGATCAGTTTTTTTAATCGATACCCGCCAAAAAAATCGCCACCTTCTCCTAAACTCACAATTTCGGAAAGCTCGTTCAATTGCTCTGCAGTGAGGAGCCCTTGTTTGATAAACAATTCTTCGATAGTGGATTCGAGACCGATCTTTTTACTTTTTTTCAGGAGTTCGCGACATTGTTCATATTGATCCCTGGTAACCAGTTTCCTTTGAACAACCATCTTGACCAAAGGACTTTCGAAACGAGTTTTTTCCTTTTCAGGCATAGAACCAGACCGTAAGTGAAAAGCGTTCAGGACATTTTATTGAAAAACGCCATCTTATTCGCTTAAATGAATAATTATTAATATAATACCTAATTCGGATGACTTCTTTGGTAACCAGTGACACTGCAGCCTCTTGGATTATCGGGCAGTACATATCTCAAAATTGAGATGTTCAACTGAATGTAGCCCGGTAATAAAGAGGGGGGCTGGTTCCAGCTCCATAAGAATCATCTGCTTTAAGCTAATATATACTTTATTTGTAGCTATTCAGGTATTGAAAACAAATAACTGGCAAGAAATAAGAAACGATCGACTCTACAGAATCAGAAATAATTCAAAATCAGAAAAGCCCTGAAGGATATTCCGATTCTTCCGTTTAGATCTTTTTTTCATATTGCTTCTGATTAAATATTGATTTGATATTTCCTATTTTTTTCCCGATTAGATATTATTACGTCATTTTTCGCCAAATATACCTGAGTAGTAACCTTTATTTCTTTATAAGATGTTTTTACTATTATACACTGGGGAGAGTATCGGAAGAATAGATAAAAAGAAATAGGAATACGAAGCAGCAAAAAGGAATGGAAAAAATAGCAAATTCTGCTTTTTCCTATTCCTGATTCCTGTTTCGTATTTCGGATTTAGAATTTTATTCTGATTTCCTGACTACTTTTATTTGGTAGACTTTTCTATTGAATCTTTAGCTCTTTCTGCACTGTCCTGGAGACTTTTACCTGCTTCGTCCAGTTTTTTTCCAGCCTTTTCTGCAGTACCCTCTTTTTTGCATCCTGCACACATTAACATACCTACAAGAATAATTGCTGAAATAATGGCTCTGCGCATTTTGATAGCCTCCTGGTTTTGCGGTTTTAGGAATTTCCTGACAGGCTGAACAGATAATCATAGATAGACTTGTGGGCAGCAAAAAGAATACCAATCCTTCGCGAGGACGCTTCGGATTGCAGGCAAATCCTTCGAAAAAGAACGATTCAGATTGCGGGCAGGTCCTTCGAAATAAAATGCATCGGATTGCAGGTAAATCCTTCGAAATAATCGTCTCGGATTGCTAACCCTTGTTTATGATATTTCTTGAATTCAGAGATTCACAGGTGTTTATTAGCAAAATTCCCCAGCCCTTTTTTAAAGGAAGAAAGAGGTAATTTCACAATGGTAAAGAAAAATGTATGAATTCGCTGTATCAATAATCGATCAAAAAGTGGCTGATTTTAACGATTTGCCGGCAATTATCAGATGTTTTTTAATAATATGAGATGATAATGGTTAGGAATTATTTTTTCCAATGAATCGATTGGACAATAGTCTCCCGTTCTCAAACTTTTTTAATGGAAAATGCTGCAAATGCAAAGAATAAATATTAAAAGGCAACTGATGTTACGCAATCTGCTCATAATCATCACATTTCTTAATTGTGCTCTCTTTTCCAGTCAAATACTCTTTTCCGGAGTTGAATATAGTAAACAATTTATACTTCCCCTGTATTTTTTCAATATTGCTCCGGTACTGCTTCTATTTGAGGTCATACTCGGGGTGCATGACAAGGATGGTAAACCTTCATCCAGACAGTTTTCAGCGGGAACAGTTTTTTTTCTTGTCTCATTGATTGTTGCTGTTCTGGTTTTGTTAATTCCTGATATGTTCAGATACTCGCAGGATGACAATGGTGTATTTTGTACATCTTATCTCTCAACTGTTATTCTTGCGGTCCATATTACTTCTCTGGTGTATGCTCTTTATCTTCTGGAAAATATATACCGTTTTGCTCTGCTTTACCAGAGACGAATTGGCTGGGTTAGCTTTTTCGGCTTTCTGGTATTTGTTTGTCATCAGTTGTTCTTTACTACAAATTGGTTGCTTTATGGATGGATAGCAGATTCCTGGGGCAGATTTGCTGCTTTATTATATTTACTCGTGATTTGCGCAATTCCCTGGAGTTTTGTGCGTTATCGTATGACTAATGAAAGAATAAAAGTTACCCGTGATGCAGTTTATTCATCATTCTCACTCCTGATTATCGGTGCTTTATTCACTGCTGTCGGAGTGACCATTACTGTTTTAAGGATTTTTGAGGTCTCGTTTTCTCCATTTGATTTGAGAGTACTAATCATGTCTGCGCTCTTTGCCGGTACAATTCTAGCTGGGTCTGCACGAATGCGGCGGCGGATTGCCAAACTGGTAAACAGAAGAATTTACTCTAACCGATATGATTACAGATTTCAGTTTTTCTCACTACATCGTATTCTGGGACGAGTCGAAGGGCACAAAGAAACCATTGAGGAAATTCTGGAGCATCTTCGAAGAACACTCAATGCCGAGCATGCGTATCTGTTTCTGGCAAATGATCAGAATGGAAATTTCGAACTGCTTTCACCAAAGGAAAGAGATCTGCCTGATCATGCAGTCATAAAAAGTAACAGTTCGTTTATTGATACACTTAAAAGGAAGGGAGACTACTTTGGTCTCCTGCAGTTTAAGGGTGAACTGTATCAGCAAATAGTTACCGATACATCGGAAAACTTGAAAAGATTGCGCATAACCCATGTGGCTCCAGTAGTTAGTTCTGATTCTCTTTTGGCAATTCTTGCCATCAGATGTGACCAGGTATCTGGATTTGACACTGAAGATACTGCGATTATAGAAGCTTATGCCTCGGTTATTGCCGATTTTCTTTTCAAACATCGAATACTCAAAGAACGGCTCGAACAGAAGCAGTTCGAATCATTCTCTCACATGGCATCTTTTATTGTGCATGATGTAAAAAATCAGGTAGCCACTTTGAAATTGTTGCTAAGAAATGCTAAACAGAACATATCCAATCCTAAATTTCAGGAAAGCCTGCTTCTTTCGCTGAACAATTGTACTGTGAATCTTGGTAATCTGGTTTCCAAATTATCGATGCCACCAAAGCGTGATCATTTGAAAGTGAGTAAAGCAGAGATAACATCAGTGATAAAGAGACTGGTTGATGATACCGGGTTAGCATCTTTGCCTCAAATAAAGTTCGACTTTAAGACAGAAGAAAATATCCATGCTCAAATGGATGAAAATGCCCTTTATTACACGATTAAAAACCTGGTGGTAAATTCACTGGAGTCTATGGAGGGCAGGGATGGAAAATTATCGATAACCGTATCCTCGCTTCAATCTGCACTTGGTTTTCTTAGTGAGAGATTTTCTGGTAATGAACAATATTTTTCCTCTTATTCAGCAGTAATAATGGTTGAGGATACCGGTTGTGGCATGAGTGATGAATTCCTTAGAAACCGCCTTTTCAGACCCTTTAGCACCACAAAAGACAAAGGAATAGGTATCGGACTCTATCAATGCAAGACGCTGGTAGAGCAGATGGGGGGGAAGCTGCTCTGTGATTCGCAATTAGGGAAAGGAACAGTTTTCTGCGTTATTTTGCATTGAGCCTTCGCGTAGACGCTACGGCTCACAATTTGAAGTTACAATACCTAAACACTAAACAGGAATTGGAGTAGGAAAATTTGAAATTCGAAACAGGACAGAGGCCTCTATCTGTTCTTTTCTTGTTTGGAATTTGAATAATTAGTAATTGGGATTTGTTTAAGATTTGGAGCTTGTGATTTGGAATTTCAGACCAGAAAGCACCAAATCACAAATTTTAAATTCCAAACAAATTCCAAATTACAATACCGAAATCCGAAACAGGAACGGGAGTAGGAAAATCCGAAAATCGAAACATAACAGAGACCTCTATATAGTTTTTTCTTGTTTAGAATTTGGATAATTAGTAATTGGGATTTGTTTAATATTTGGAGGTTGTGATTTGGAATTTCAGACCAAAAGCACCAAATCACAAATCTTAAATTCCAAACAAATTCCAAATTATAATACCCAAAACCTAAACAGGAGCAGGAGTAGGAAAATTCGAAATTCGAAACGGGAACTGGAACCGGAAAATTCGAAACAGGACAGAGGCCTCTATCTGTTCTTTTCTTGTTTAGAATTTGAATAATTGGTAATTGTGATTTGTGATTTAATTGCACGCCTTAATTATTCTCCACTTGATGCCTTTGTTTCCCGCCTTCTATTGTATATTTAACCATAATTATTAGGTACTGATCAAAATTATTCAATTCTCCTTTTGGCAATTCAGGAAAATTTATTTAAATTACTTAAAAGTCCTCGTGCGTAATAACCCAATTCTGGAAAATTAAAATATATGAACTCCATTCTTATTGTTGATGATAATACC
>Ga0209510_1001247_pt1 | contig 29649 bp, 20 predicted proteins | sample BiotimSIPDNA_FD_185749 | JGI IMG/M metagenome (GOLD analysis project Ga0209510, IMG submission 185749) | Anaerobic biogas reactor microbial communites from Washington, USA - Biogas_R1 time_0 SIP DNA (SPAdes) (version 2) | ecosystem: Engineered > Bioreactor > Anaerobic > Unclassified | place...
AAATATACTAATAATCTGTGAATTACAGAAGCCTCTATGCCGTTTTTTTATGCGATTATTTTTACTGAATTTTTACTTGCGAAACTTGAATTAATGACATCAAATACCAATCGGTGTATGGTATACAGGACATGACATATGGATTGAATGCATTAATTGACGTGAAAAACCGCTGGTCACCAGAGAATACAGTCGGTATGATGCCTGGTGTGTTTGAGGCTTCATCCTCCATTGATCCGGCAAGGAGTGATTTCTTTTTGGAAAAAGCATGGTATCTAAGACTGGACAATGTTTCCGTGGGATATACATTGCCTGCTTCAATGCTTAAGCACAAGTTGACTTCACTGAGAATTTACGGAGCGGTGCGCAACCTGGCTGTGTTTACGCCTTATCGGGGAATGGACCCTGAAACCGGAACAGGTATCGGAGCTTATCCCAATCAATCATCGTTCGCCATTGGATTAGATGTTAAATTTTGATCATATAACACAGATATACAATGAAAACAATTCAATATTTTGTCGCTGCATTTTTTCTGTTTACCATCACATCTTGCGAGCTGGTAAGGGAAGATTACACGGAGATATATCCGGAGAACTTCTTTCAAACGGAAAAAGATCTGGAATTGGCGGTAAATGCACTTTATACCACTTTCAGTCCGGCCTACACCAACGAAAACATTGGTCTATACGGGCCCGGGAATAAAGGGTATCAGATTTTTTCGGAAATGACAACCGATGCCTTATGGTGCACCTGGGGCTGGGAGTGGGATGAACTACACTTTCAGCAATGGTATGCGACAATTGGCGGAAATATGGCAAGTATAATCTGGGATGCCTATGCCAAATATAATTTCTTATCGAAAGCCCGTAATACGATCCGGAGAATAGAACGTTCTTCTGTAAGTGAGGAGGTGAAAAAGAAATATATGGCAGAGGCCAAAGCGCTGATGGGTTGGATGGGTTTGGTCACGTATGACCTGTTTGGCCCTGTACCGGTGGCCCCTGACGAGGTGTTGGACGATCCGCAGAAATTTGTCTATCTTCCACGCTTAGCTGAGGAGGAGTATGACCTTTTTATGGAGCACAATTTGACGGAAGCAGCAGAGCATCTACCGGAAAAAGTATCGGCGCGGGGCCGGATGACAAAGGGAGCCGCCAGAATGATTTTGCTGAAATATTATATGATCAAGGGATATTTTGACAAAGCCGAAACGCTTGCACGTGAACTGCTCTCAATGGAAGGGAGTGTTTATACCCTCCATCCGGATTATAATTTTCTCTTTTCCAAGGCTGGTAACGGGAACAGTGAGATGATCCTGCAAATTGCCACGAATCTGACCAACAATCCCAATTTGATGATAGCCCATATTGTTCCGGGTGATTATCCACTGGGTGTAGACAAAGCTGAAGTGTGGGGTGCTTATGTGATGCCCTGGGCATTCTATGACACTTTCGAGACAGGAGACAAACGGCTGCAGCGAATTGTTGCCAGTTATGTCAATGTCAAAGGTGAATTGATGGAGCGGGAAAAAGATGGAAATCTGAAGAAAGGTTCCATCCCGCTTAAATTCGGAGTTGATCCCGATCAGATTGGAACAAACACAGGTTTGGATATTCCTGTTTATCGTTTTGCCGATGTATTGCTCTCATTGGCCGAGTGTATTACCCGCAATCAGGGACAGCCAATCCATGAGGCGATTGATCTGGTAAACAGGGTGCGTAACAGGGCAGGACTGCCCAATTTATCATCTGATGTAACCTCATCCAGGGAGTTGTTTGAGGAAGCGATCCTGATGGAACGAGGTCATGAATTTTATATGGAGGGACTACGCCGTCAAGACCTGATTCGTTTTGGTAAATATGTGGAGAAAGCCAATGAGCGGATTGATGCCATTAACATGGCCGAAGGCAGGGGGTATTTTCATGCGCATGAGGGCCATACCCGTTTCTGGATTCCTCAATGGTATATAGATGAATCAAAGGGTGCTGTCAAGCAAAACAATTATAGCAGATAACTTACTTCAAAAGATTGAGTCAATGAAAAGAATATTCATTTGCGGGATCGCAATTTTACTATCTCAGATGGTAACTTCTCAACGAGAATATTCCATATCAGTACCTGAAAATCCAAAGCAAATCAGAGCAGGGCATTTAAACTTGGGGGGAAAAGATCCGAGTGGCAATACCATCGCATTCAATAGCTACTATATGGAAATGAACGGGAAACCGTTCATCCCCATCATGGGAGAGATTCATTACGCGCGTTTACCGGAACAATATTGGGAGGAACAAATCCTGAAGATGAAAGCCGGAGGAATCAATGTTATTGCTACCTATGTGTTTTGGAATATCCATGAATGGAAAGAGGGGGTCTTTGACTGGTCGGGAAACAAAGATTTGCGCAGGTTTCTGCTCCTGTGCAAGAAACATGGAATGAATACAATTGTGCGAATCGGTCCTTTTTGTCACGGGGAAATCAGAAACGGAGGAATCCCCGACTGGATTTATGGCCGACCGTTTGAGATTCGTTCCGATAACGAGGGTTACCTCTACTACGTGAGGCGACTCTATCACCACATTGCCGGTCAGTTGGAAGGACTCTACTTCAAGGATGGAGGAAATGTTATCGGTATCCAACTGGAGAATGAATTGCAACACTCAGCGGCACCATGGGCCTTCTCCTATCCCGGTCAACCGAATGAGATGACGACTGCCGATTATGATGAAGAGATTACCCGAATCGGAGTCAGTGTGCAGGATCAACAAACAGTATATGCCGACTTGGGAACACAACATCTGGCAACCCTGAAGAAAATTGCAATCGATGAAGGAATGATCGTGCCATTATATACCGTTACTGGTTGGGGAATGGCCGCAGTACTGGATAAAGAGACCATACCGGTGACAGCGGCCTATCCTTATCCGTTTTGGGCGGAACCCTCGATGTCTCCATTTTTTCTTTTCAAGGATATCCAGGCCAATCCCGATTATTCACCTGTCCGCTACGATGGGAATAGCTATCCATCATTCTGTGCCGAAATGGGGGTGGGTATTCAAATCACCTATGCGCGTCGTCCGCGTGTAGTTGCAGAGGCGTCCGAGGCTCTTATGCTGCGCACGCTGGGCTCCGGCGCCAATGGAATCGGTTATTATATGTATCATGGCGGGCTCACCCCGCAACGTGAAGGAGGAGGCTTTTTCAGTGATGAACCCATGGGTGTGCCAAAAATATCCTACGATTTCCAGGCACCCATTGGTGAGTATGGTAAAACCAGGGATTCATATAACTATCTGCGTATCATTCACCTCTTTCTGGAGAATTTTGGTGATCAGTTGGCCCCGATGGGTGTAATTTTACCGGAGACCAATGCACTCATCACCCCAGGGGAGAGGGAGACGTTACGATATACAGTGCGTTCAAACGGGAAATCCGGGTTTATTTTTCTCAATAACTTTCAGGATCACGATGATCGTATCGATCAATATGTGAAAAAGCTTGAAGTGAGATTACCGGACGAAACGCTTACGCTTCCGGCGTTCACCCTTAAAAAAGGTGTAAGTGCCATTCTTCCGTTTAACTTGAAAGTAGGCACTCATCTGTTAAAGTACGCAACCGCACAACCCCTTGCCATTACCCGGTCAAACGGGAAGATGCACTATTTCTTCTATGCCCATGAAGGGATATCTCCCGAATATCAGTTCGATGGAAAGAAAGTCAAAAAGGTCACTCCGGGATTGAACAGTTCATTTACGATAAGAGATAGGGGGGCGGATGAGATTATTGTCACCACACTTACGCGTGAACAGGCACTACACTTTAATCAATGGGGAAATACATTTTGTATTACTGATGCAACGCTGCTCCAGGATGGTTCGAATATTAAATTGCAGAGCCGCTCCAATTTATTTCAGTGTGTGTTGTTATCTACCACTAAACCAGCGTTTGAAAAACTCAAACCGATGACTAAAAAAAGTGGTTTGTTTACCGAATATCGAGTGGAATTGCCTGAAGCCGATATCGTGTTTGAATCAAAAAAAGTCACCAATCAGCGATACTTGTTCGGTTTAAAAAAAAATCAGTTTACCGAATATTTAAGTGATATCATCCTTGATGTCGATTATGTGGGTGATAACGCCATTGCCTCGATTGACGGAAAAATGATCAATGACCATCTCTATTATGGGAATTCATGGCAGATCGGGTTGAAACAATATGCGGAAGAGATTGATCGGAAAGGAATTTACTTCTATTTTCGTCCAATGTATCAAGACGCTTCCTACTTGATTGATTTCAAAAAAGACAAAGTGCCTGTTTTTAAAGGTAACAAGGTTTGCACGGTAAACGGATTGAAAGTTATCCCTGAATACCAGATAGGCTTTTCATTACAGTAAACAAAACGGTTTAAGATGAAGACATTTTTATTGCTCTGTGTCTCTATTGGATTTTTATTCCATATACAAGCTCAGGAACTTGTATATGTGGATGATGAGGGTGTTATTCGCTGGGAGAACGATCAGAAAGAGGTTGCTTTATTTGGCGCAAATTATTGCTTGCCATCGGCATGTGATTATAGGGCGGCGGGTTATGTGGATGGTGACCGGAAGCGTATGATCAGGGAGGATCTCGATCACTTTAAAAGGATGAAATGGGATGGGCTGCGCCTTTGCTTCTGGGGAGATTATCAAAACAGTGACAAGCAGGGTAATCTGTTGGATAATGAGCATCTGGAACTGTTGGATTTTTTGATAGCAGAAGCCATCAAAAGAGATATATACATGCTTTTAAGCCCGATTGTTACATACAGCTCTCAATGGCCGGATATGATGTCGGATACCACGAATACCGGTTTTGCCAACTATTATCCCAAGCACACCTTGATACATGACGAGGAGGCAATCAAAACACAGGAAAATTATTGGAAACAAATATTGAACCACCGCAATCGTTATACCGGGCGTAGTTTGAAAGATGAACCTCACATCCTCTTTTTGGAGTTGATTAATGAGCCCACACAGTTCCCGGATGATATTCCGGGCATGAAGAGTTATATTGACAGACTTCATGATGCGATCAGGAGCACGGGTTGCAAAAAACTGACTTTCTACAATGTTAGTCAGGATTTTGGAGTTGCTCCGGCAATTGCTGAGTCAAAAATTCAAGGGTCCACCTATGCATGGTATCCTTCCTCATTGAACTTCGGGCGGAGTTTTGAAGGAAACGGGCTTCCTCTGGTGGCTCGTTATGATCAGATGCTCTCTCCCTTGTTGTCAAACAAGCCCAAGCTGGTTTATGAATTTGATTCTTCCGATATGGATGGTGGATATATGTTTCCTGCGATGGTTCGGGAGTTTCGTCGCGGAGGTGTACAGTTTGCCGCCATGTTTTCATATGACATGTTGCGCACATCTCCTATGAATTTGGGATGGCAAACTCATTTCCTGAATATGGTGCACACTCCCTCAAAAGCTGTAAGTGGCATCATAGCGGCCGAAGTGATGAGACAGATTCCTCGGGGAAAAGATTTTGGCGCATATCCGGATAATAACTACTTTGACAAGTTCAGGGTAAGTTACGACGAACAACTGAGTGAATTGAATAGTGCAGATATGTTTTACTATTCCAATACGACCCAAACAGTTCCGGAGAAGATAGATGACCTGAAGCATGTGGTTGGAGTTGGCTCTTCCCCTATAATCAGCTATAATGGAACGGGCATTTATTTTCTGGATAAAAGGGGTAGCAACAGTTGGGAGCTTGAGATATACCCGGATATCATGGAATTGGATGATCCTTTCAAGATGGTTAACCCGCACAAAATAGTCAGAAAATCGGTATATCGGGAACGCTTCATCGAAATAGACCTTCCCGATCTGAACGTAGCGATGATGATCTATCCGGGTAAGTATGTTTTCTCTAATGGCAAATTGGTTAACAAGAGTGATTTACCCCAGCGAGATTTTTATCAAACCAGGTTGAACAGGTGGCAGGTAGTAAATTATACATCGTCAGAGTTTTCATCTGGTGAGGAGTTAACTTTTACTTGTGGGATCTTTGGCGACGAGGCACCCCGAAATGTGGTTTTATATGTTATGTCGCATCCCGGGGGAGACAAAAAAATTCCAATGGAACTGGTAAACGGGTTCATCTATCAGGCCAAAGTTAAACCAGGCGAATGGTCCAATGGGTATTATAAATATCATTTTGCGATAGAGACAGCAGAGAAAACCATTCTGTTTCCTGCCTATTCGTTTACCGCTCCCGATAGATGGGACTATTTTTCACAGGAGACCTACTCTTTATCAGTTGTTCCCCGCAATCAGCCGCTAAGATTATTGGGTTCTGACGATGATGTGTCGCAAATACGTTATACCCGCTCATTTAAGTCCCCAGATGTTGCATTCACACGGATCACGAACCCTGATATGACCTCAGCCTACCAATTGTCTGTTAAAGATTTAGAAACAAAAGATCACTATTGGTATCCTTGTGACGCCACATTCTCTCATTACATAGGGAAAAAAATCTCAAGTAGAAATCTTTGCGAAAATTTACCGCGATATATCCGTATCAGGGCATATGGATTGAACGGTACAAATAGGTTTGTTTTAAACATTGTGGACAAGGAAGGCCATGGATATGGTACAGTAGTTGAAGTTGATGAAGATAGTTCGGATAAACTGATCCCCTTGTCTGAACTTAAACCCACCAAAGCTGTTATGTTGCCCCAAGACTGGCCGGGTGTAAATCCCTATTGGTATCCGTTATCCACAATAAAAGATATCCCTCCATTGGAATGGAGAGAGGTGAAATATGTTCAGATCTCTTTAAGAGACGATTTATATGATCGAAATGATTTAAAAAACAAAGGAATTGTGGTGAAGGAAATAGATCTTCTGTTCTAAGCTGGTGACTGATCCACGCAGGCTACAAATGCAATTTTGTGCCTGATTGGAAATTAATAAGCAGACCCTAATTAATTCAATTTAGAATGAAAAAAATTGCTGTAACTGTATTCGCAATGTGGGTTCTCCCTATTGTATATTCGCAGAATTTATTATGAATAGCTTATGATTTCATTCTTGGCTTCGAATTATAGGGTCAATTATATTTTAAACAATTTAAGCAATTAGAAAGTTAAATCCAATACGATTACATGATGAAGAAAGAAATTGTAATACTGCTTTCGTTTCTATTTTTGATTCATTGCAGCCCAAATGACAAGATTGATAAGATTGATCTGTCAGGTGAATGGTATTTTCAAATGGATCCAGAGGATCAGGGTATTCGTGAAGAATGGTATAAGAAAGAGTTTTCAGAAACAGTTCTATTGCCTGGTTCCATGGTAGAAAATGGTAAGGGTAACGACATTACATTTCAGACAAAATGGACCGGAGGAATCAATAATCCGGAGTGGTATAATGATCCAGACTATGCCCCTTATATAGATTCTGTAAATGTCAGATTTCCTTTCTGGCTTCAACCCGAAAAGGAGTATACTGGTGCCGCATGGTACAGAAAAGAGATATCCATACCGGATGACTGGTTGAACAAGACTGTTTTATTGACATTGGAGCGTCCTCACTGGGAAACCACCATATGGGTAAATGGAAAAAGAGCAGGGATGCAGAATAGCCTAGCGGTGCCACATATTTTTGATGTGACTTCTTTTGTACAAAGCGGAAAAAATGTCATTACCATCTGTGTGGATAACTGGACCAAAGATATTGATGTAGGTGAAAATTCCCATAGCATCTCCGATCATACCCAATCTAACTGGAATGGTATTGTAGGAGAAATATCACTGAGAGCTACGGGGAAGATCCTGTTTGATGAGGTGGCGGCTTTTCCCAATGTGGAAAATAAAAGTCTGACAATAAAGGCGGTAGTGAATAACCAGCTTTCTGAATTACGCAGCGTGGAGTTTTTAGCAAATGTCCTTAGTAAAAATGGGAACGGAAAGGGGAAAAGTAAAAGATGGAAATTTGATATTTCTCCTGGTGAAAATGTGGTGGAAATGATTCTTGATCTGGGAAAAGATGCCCTTTTATGGGATGAGTTCAACCCGAATGTATACGAATTGCTTTTTACTCTTGCTTCAGATAAGGAGTCGGATACCCGTTCCGTTGATTTTGGATTGCGTGAGTTCCGGTCAGAAGGTTCCCGTTTTGTTATCAACGGACGACCGGTTTTTTTGCGTGGAACACTGGAGTGCGCCATTTTCCCTAAAACGGGTTATCCTTCTACCGATATTGACTACTGGAAGAAAATATACAGAGCCGTAAAGGATCATGGCTTGAATCACGTGCGTTTTCACTCCTGGTGTCCGCCGGAAGTCGCTTTTGATGCCGCAGATGAGATGGGGGTATACCTTCAGGTTGAATGTTCTTCCTGGGCCAATCAAAGTACACAATTGGGAAGTGGATTGCCGGTTGATCAATATATTTGGGACGAAAGTGAACGGATTGTCAAAAGTTATGGCAGTCATCCCTCTTTTGTAATGATGGCTTACGGCAATGAACCGGGAGGTCCCAAATTCAGAGAGTTTCTTACAGACTTTGTCAGTTATTGGAAAGAAAAGGACAATCGTCGGGCATATACCAGTGCCGCCGGCTGGCCGGTATTGTCGGTGAATGATTATCATAATATTCCCGAACCGCGCATACAGCGATGGGCCGAGGAACTCAGGAGTATCATTAATTCAGAAGCTCCACGAACCGATTACGATTGGTCCCAGAAAATCCCGAAAGACGGAATTCCTGTAGTGAGTCACGAAATTGGTCAATGGTGCGTATATCCCAATTTCAAGGAGATGGGAAAATATACAGGAGTTCTGAAACCGAAGAATTTTGAGATTTTTCGGGCCAGCTTGCAGGATCACGGGATGGAGCATTTGGCTGATAGCTTCTTACTGGCATCTGGTAAACTGCAAGCGTTGTGTTACAAGGCTGATATAGAAGCCGCACTACGTACTCCCGGTTTTGCCGGCTTTCAGTTGCTCGATCTGCACGATTTCCCCGGACAGGGAACTGCTTTGGTGGGGGTCCTGGATCCTTTTTGGGAAGAGAAGGGGTATATCTCGCCTGAAGAATACAGTCGGTTTTGCAATGCCACTGTTCCTTTGGCCCGGCTTGGGAAACGGATATTTCGAGAAGGAGAAACAATGACAGCGAATATCGAGGTAGCACACTTCGGAGAAAATCCTTTGCAGTCAATCAGTCCGAAGTGGCAACTTACAGAGGATGGCGAAACTATTTCGGAAGGGACGTTGGATCAACAGGATATTCCGATAGGAAATGCCATTCAATTGGGGAAGGTGGCTTATCGCTTTGAGAATAAAGATAAGCCCCGGAAATTGAATTTCAAAATAAGCGTGGAAAAGTTTGAGAATTCATGGGATATCTGGGTTTATCCCTCAAACCAGGAGATTGAATTCGCAGATATCAAGGTGGTTGAAAATATTGATCGGTCTACACTCAATTATTTACAAGATGGAGGGAAAGTATTGCTCAGTCTCGGTAAAGGGAAAGTAACTCCGGAAATGGGTGGAAATGTGGGAGTCGGATTTTCGAGTATATTCTGGAATACGGCCTGGACAGGAGGCCAGAAACCTCATACCCTTGGAATTCTGTGCGATCCGGCACATCCCGCACTCAAGAATTTCCCGACAGAATACCATTCCAACTGGCAATGGTGGGATGCAATGAGTCATAGTGACGCGATCTTGTTGGACTCTTTGGCTGCCAATCTAACGCCCATTGTCCGTATTATAGATGATTGGGTTTCCAACAGAAACCTGGGTCTGATATTTGAGGCGCAGGTAGGTAAAGGCAGGATAGTGGTGAGCGGGACAGATCTGGTCAATAATTTAACATCACGGCCAGAAGCGATCCAGCTGAGAACAAGTTTACTTCAATACATGAAAAGTGAAACTTTTAAACCGGGTACAGATATTGAACCCGATATTCTGGCTAAAGTAGTCAGATGATATCGCCCAGTTTGCAGTTTGAGATGGAATTTACTTCAATACCAATATTTTAATAGATATAATTTACCATGCAGATGATACTTCTCCCCTCCCTTAGACAATTAATTTCTAACTTAAGTTAGTTTCTTGGGATCGCCCGGCCGGGCGACCCCAAGAAACTACGCGGCCATCCGGTACATCTCTACCGGCCTTTTATATTCTAATCCCTGATGGGGTCTTTCCATGTTATAAAAATTCATGTAATCCTTTATCTTGTGATATAATTCCAAACCATTGTCAGATGGTTCGAGATAGATTTTCTCGTACTTGAGACTTCGCCAGAACCTCTCAATGAAGATATTGTCAATCGCACGTCCCTTGCCGTCCATGCTGAACTTTAAATCCGAATATGAAGAAAAGTATCCAAAGAACTCAAAACTGGAAAACTGGCTCCCTTGATCCGTATTAAGTATCTCCGGGGCACCGTGGCGCATTATAGCCTCTTCAAGGCACTCGCGGCACCACCGGGTGGTCATCGTGTTAGAAAGCGACCATCCTACAATATAGCGGCTGTAAACGTCGATAATGGCGACCAGATACATGTGGCTGCCAGCTAACGGGATATAGGTGATATCCATCGCCCAAACCTGGTTGGGGTGGTCTATAGGCAGCCCGCGAAGCAAGTAGGGATGGATGGCATGCCCTTCTCCCTTGTGAGGTCTGCTCGTGTTGGGGCGGGGCCCCATCGCATACAAATCCATTTTGCGGTATAACCGGCGAACACGCTTGGGGTTCACATTGTAACCAAGTCCGCGCAAATGTTCCGTCATACGGGGCACGCCGTAAAACGGGGTAAGCGTGTATTGTTCGTCGATCTGCTTCATCAGCTCCTCATTGTAGGAGCCATCGTCACGGGGAGAATAGTAGAAGCTGCTGCGGGCCACGTTCAACAACTCACACTGGCGTGAAACGCTTAAACGGTGAGTTTTGTCGACTTTGGACATCCGATCTTTTTTGCCTATCTCCCCAATGCTTTTTTTAAGAAGTCAACCTCCAGTTGAAGTTGTCCGACCTTCTTGAAAAGGGCATCCTTTTCCTTATCGTCCTCTGTTTTGGATGTGCCTTTTTCGAATACAACATCCGCATTGGAAATAAATTGACTCTTCCATGTGGAGATCTGACTCGGATGGAGTTCATACTTCCGGGCTATTTCCTGCACTGTTTCTCTCTCTTGAAGCACCTCTAAAACTACCTTCGTTTTAAAGCCTGCACTGTAACTCTTTCTTTTCTTCATGACAACTACAAAAATAATACATTTTTTAATGATACCTGTTGTCTAAAATTTGGGGCTAATTATAAATTATACTGTCTCGAACTGAAACAGGGTAACTCTAATAGCAATGTAAAAACAAAAAAAAGGTCGTCTCATGCGATGTTATGAGACGGCCTCTTTTTTTGATTTGTGATGCAGGATTAAGCTACGGCTGTACCGATCAGGAAGACTCCTGCCAGTGCCACGATGGCATAGAGTTCGGGGAACACTGCAAGAATAAGTGTGTTGCCAAAGACATTGTGTCCCTGTCCGATGGCTGCGATTCCGTTCGCACATACCTGACCCTGACGGATGGCAGAGAAGAGACCAATCAGTCCCAGTGCCAGACCACCTGCCAGCACCGCTGCCGACTGGATTGCAGAGATCTCGGGAGTCAGCACGCTGAAGATGCTCTGAAACATGAAGTATCCGGCAAAACCATAGAGTCCCTGTGTGCCGGGGAGTGCGGTCAGTACGAGGAAGTTACCGAACTTGCTGCTGTCTTTCTTCAATGAGCCGATGGCTGCGTTACCGGCGATGGTGACCCCATAGGCACTGCCAATACCTGAGAGGGCGATCATGATTCCGATGCCGATATAGGCAATTAATAAGTTGCTGTCCATGTTGTAAGTTGTTATTTGTTTGTTTATTTGTTGGTTTCTGAATATTTGAATGTTTCTTTATCTGTTTGTTGTCTGTAAGCTGTCAAACTTTCCATCTCTATTTTTTAAAAGGTTCGTATCTTTTTCCTCCGCCGGTGAATTCCGCATTCTTGTAGAACTCCACGAAGGTGAGACGCATGGGATGTACAACCGCACCCAGCACGTTCATGAAGATATTCATCGCGTGTCCGAAGAGGAAGATGATCAGGAAGACCAATGACCCGGTCACCACGTTGTCCGGTTTCAGGCCGAGAGCCAGGCTGTTGAAGACGCTGGCCAGGATGCCACCCGAAAGACCCAGTGCGAAGAGGCGAACATAGGAGAGCACGTCGCCAAGCAATCCGGTCGCCATATTGTAGGTGTCATAAAGACCCAGTCCCAGGTTGAGAAACGGATTCTTTCCCGGTGCATTGAAGAAGAGAATCAGAATCGCTGCCGCACTCGCCACCACCAGGTGAATCATTCCACCCATCGGCATCACATTCGGTAAAAGCATAGCCAGTATCATGCTCAGCAACAGGATCACCCATCCGATGGTGGAGAGGGCATGCATGAACCCGAACTGGCGGATGCGGTTGAAGATCTTCAGGAACATGCCGAAGAGGATCTGTATCACACCCAGGATCAGTGAGAGCACGAACATCTGCTGATTGTCGAAGTAGACCTGATCCTTCATCTTCTCGAAGAAGGGGATATTGGTCTCGTAAATATTGAAGCCGAAGAACCCACCGGTTAGGAGCCCGCACACCATGGTGGATGCTCCCAGGATCTGCACGAGCCTCATCATTCCCTTCATGGTTTTACCAATTTTCTTCATGAAAATCATCGCCAGGGTGGAGATGACCAGCAGGAAGGTGCCGTAACCGATATCGCCCAGTGAGAGACCGAAGAAGATCATATAGAAGGGAGCGAAGAAGGGGGTGAGGTCAATCTCGTTGTACTTCGGCAGCATGTAGAGCTCAGCGATCGGCTCGAAGAGACGGGTGAAGCGGTTGTTGGCAAACATGATGGGGACATCATCTTCCGGTTGGGGCTCTGCAGTCTCGTAGTAGGCCTCCTGTGCTTCCAGATAGGCTGTGATCTCTTGCTCCCTGGCGGCGGGGGCCCACCCCTGCAGCAACAGCAGCTTCTCATCGGCTACAGGGGTGGCGCTGTGCGCCACACGGGTGAAGAAGATGCGGGTGTTCAACTCTTTTATTGCCGCCTCCAGTGAGGGCAGGTCGGCTGTCAACTGCTTGAGTGCCTCTTCTTTCTCACTGATTCGCTTTTTCAGGGCGACAATCAGCTTGTCGAGCTCCAGCAGTGACAACTCGGGATGCTTCATTTCCTCCAGGTTGAGCTTGTCGGCCAGATCTGTTTCTTTGGTGATGGTGATGAAATAGCTCTTCGATCCTTCACGGTGGATTATCATGGCGTTATAGCGCTCTTCCCACTCAGGATTGTATGCTTTATCCGGCACGACGAGGAGGTTGACACGATATCCCGCTTCCTCCAGCCGTTCAATGTTTTCAGGGTCAAAATTGCCCCAGGGACGCAGTGACTCACGTTCCCGCAGACTCACCTGCAATTGTTGTGCGAGTGTTGATTTTTCGTTCTCGATCTCGGCAATTCGATCGGGAAGAAGCATTCCTTCTTCAACGTTGGCAATCTTGGGAGTGAGTGGCGACTTCTTGTCGGTCACCTTCTCCAGCATTTTTTTGGCTTCGGTTAGTCGGCGTGTCTCTGCCATGAATTGTTGCAACTCCTCACTGTCGAGTGCCTTGCGCTCCTGTTCCACCACATGAATCATTCCCAGCTCCCGCAGTTCATGCAGGAAGGTATTGTAGTCCCTGTGGAATACAAGGAAGCTGAATTTCTTCATTTTTGCTACCATATGCTACCCTCCTCCTCTTTTCTTTTCTCCTGGTGACTGCGCATGATTTTTTGCGACGATTTGGAGAGGTTCTCCTCGTCTTCAAGATATCGCTTGATCTTCAGGATTGCCTCCTGATAACCGGGTATCTGCACCTTCTCAAAGAGATTCACCTTCTGGGTGGTCTTCTTGCGGGCATATTCGAGCCTTTTCAATTTGATCTCGTTGAAGTCTCTGCGGATACCGATCTCCGCAAGCTCCTCCACGGTTTTCACCCCATCAAGAAACCATTTGGGCCTGTTGAAGAGGCTGAATGGTTTGGTTTCAAACAGCACTTTCTCGAGGATGGGGAGAACCACGCCGGCAATCTTTTTCCTGCTGAGTTCCACATCTTTCACCGCTATCAGTGTGGGGTCGAACTCACTCCAGAGGGCAACCATCTTGTCGTAAGATTGGATTCTCTTTTCCAGTTCTTCATCCAGCAGTTCGATCTCCTTTTTGGCTTTCTTCACCTCCATACGCAGCGCCGTCTCCTTGTTCTGCAGGGTGGGGAGCGCACGTATCCTCACCTTCAGCTGTTTCTCCAGCTGCTGGCGGGAAGTTTTGTTATATTGAAACCTAATTGCCATTAATGCCAGTATTTATCAACCAGTTCCTTCTTCATATTCACCTCACTGGGTTTGAAGTGAGTTGACAGCAGCTTCCATGTTTTGTCGAGCATCTCCTCCGTGTCGAGGTTGACATCAATTGCCAGAATGAACTTGGAGTAATCTTTTGCAAATGAGAGGGTACGCTCATCGTAATCGGTCAGATCGAAGCCGTTCTCCTGCTTTGTCTTGGCGTTGGCAGCATCGGAGTACAGCCGTACTGCTGCGTTCATCACCTGTGGATGATCTTCCCGTGTCTTCTTGCCCTGTACCAGCTGTTTCAGTCGTGAAAGCGAGCGGAACGGGTCTACCACCACCTTGCCCACGTCGCTGTCACGCCGCAGGAAGAGCTGCCCTTCGGTGATGTAACCAGTGTTGTCGGGTACCGCGTGGGTAATGTCGCCCCCCGAGAGGGTGGTAACAGCCACGATGGTGATCGACCCTCCGGTGGGGAACTGCGCCGCCTTCTCGTAGATCTTCGCCAGGTCGGAGTAGAGCGATCCCGGCATCGAGTCCTTTGATGGAATCTGGTCCATTCGGTTGGAGACGATGGAAAGTGCATCGGCATAGGAGGTCATGTCGGTGAGCAGCACCAGCACCTTTTCATGCTTCTCCACTGCGAAATACTCGGCGGCTGTAAGTGCCATGTCGGGCACCAGCAATCGCTCTACCGCCGGATCCTCGGTAGTATTCATGAAGGAGATGATGCGATCCAGGGCTCCTGCGTTGCTGAAAACGTTCTTGAAGAAGAGATAGTCGTCGTTTGTCATCCCCATTCCCCCCAGGATGATCTTGTCCGCCTTGGCACGCAGTGCCACAGTAGCCATCACCTGGTTAAAAGGTTGGTCCGGGTCGGCAAAGAAGGGAATCTTCTGTCCCGACACCAGCGTGTTGTTGAGGTCGATGCCGGCGATGCCGGTAGCGATTAGCTCGGAGGGCTGTTTTCTTCTTACAGGATTCACTGAGGGACCGCCAATGGGTCGTTCCTCGCCTTCCGGTACGGGACCGCCGTCGATGGGATCACCGTAGGCGTTGAAGAAGCGTCCGGAGAGTTGTTCACCCACTTTCAGTGAGGGGGCCTTGCCCATGAAGATCACCTCCGCGTTGGTGGGAATTCCTTCTGTACCCTCAAAAATCTGGAGGGTCACCTCATCACCGATGATCTTCACCACCTGTGCCAGTTTGCCATTTACAGTAGCCAACTCATCATACCCTACGTTGGTTGCCTTCACCGAGCAAGTTGCCTTGGTGATCTGGGTGATTTGGGTGAATATTTTCTGAAATGCTTTTGCCATTTTAAATTGGATTGCTGATTTGATAATTAGCTGATTCGCTGTTCTCCCGGTTGCCTCACCGTCTTATCCATTGCTTTTTTCTGATACCATCTCTTTCATCTGCCTGTGATAATCGTTGAACGACTCCGACTGGAACTCAGCATAGTTCATCTGTTTACCGATGTTGATCAGTTCCTTGAAGAAGTCGGCCACCTGGTTGAAGTGATCGAACTGGAACTCGGTACGGCAGATCTCAGTCACCAAGTCCAGTATATGCTTTTGGCGCTCGATGGGAGTTACCGCATCGATCTCATCGAAGGCATCCTGCTGGAGCACGATGAAGTCTATCAATTCCGCTTTCCAGAAGGTGGTATGGTACTCCACCGGCACACCATCATCGCCCAGGATGTTGATTTGCTCGGCTATCTCCTTGCCTCTGAGCAGCCTTGTTTTGGCTTCGTTCACCTTCTCTGTCCAGTCGGTAGAGATATGCTCTGAAATGAATTCTTCAAATTCCGGGTATTCGATATACTTGGAGTATGATTCAATCGGATTGATGGCCGGATAGCGTTTCTTGTCGGCACGATCCTGCTCCAGGGCATAGAAGCAGCGGGCTACCTTCTTGGTGTTCTCCGTCACTGGTTCCTTCAGGTTCCCTCCTGCAGGCGATACTGTGCCGATAAAGGTGATGGATCCCTCCTGGCCATTGTTGAGGGTGACATGTCCCGCGCGACCGTAGAAGTTGGAGATGACTGCCGAGAGGTCCATCGGGAAGGCGTCAGGTCCGGGCAGCTCCTCCAGACGGTTGCTCATCTCGCGCAGCGCCTGTGCCCAGCGTGAAGTTGAGTCAGCCATCAGCAACACTTTGAGCCCCATGGAGCGATAATATTCACCGATTGTCATTGCCGTATAGACCGAAGCCTCGCGTGCCGCCACCGGCATGTTGGAGGTGTTGGCCACGATGATGGTACGTTCCATCAGCTTGCGTCCGGTGTGTGGGTCGATCAATTCGGGGAACTCGGTGAAGATCTCCACCACCTCGTTGGCGCGCTCTCCACAGGCGGCGATGATCACGATATCGGCTTCTGCCTGTTTCGAGATGGCATGCTGCAACACCGTCTTACCGGTGCCGAAAGCTCCCGGAATGAAGCCTGTACCCCCCTCCACGATCGGGTTGAGCGTGTCGATGGAACGGACGCCGGTCTCCAGTAGCTTATAGGGGCGTGGTTTCTCCTTGTAGGCAGTGAGGGGGATCTTTACCGGCCAGCGCTGCACCAAGGTGATGTCATGTTCCTTGCCGGCTTGGTCGGTCACCACCGCAATTGTTTTATGAATGTTGTAGGAGCCCTCCTCTACGATGCTCTTGAGGGTGTATTCCTCTTTCATCACGAAAGGAACCATAATCTTGTGCGGTTGGAAGTTTTCATCCACTTCACCCAGCCATGATCCGCCGGTCACCTTGTCGCCGGGTGCTGCCAGCGGCTTGAAAGACCATTCTTTCTCCTCGTCGAGCGGGAAGGTATACTCACCACGTTTCAGGAAGACGCCCTCCATCTTGTCGAGGTCGTTCTCCAGGCCGTCGAGGTTGCGTTCCAGCAACCCCGGTCCGAGCACCACCTCCAGCATGTGTCCCTGAAACTCCACCTGGCTGTTCACCCGCAGTCCGCGGGTGCTCTCGAACACTTGCACATAGACATTCTTTCCCACCACCTTGATCACCTCCGACATGAGGCGGGTGCCGTCGAGATCAATGTAGGCGATCTCGTTCTGGGCTACCGGTCCGTCCACTTCAACGATGACCAGGTTGGCAATGATTCCTTTTACTGTTCCTTTTGTTAACATATATGGTTGTTGTTTTTTTTCTTTGTCAGATGTCATCCGGCATCTCTACCCCGCCTTTCAGGCTGTCTATCAGCTTTCGGAACACTTTTTCGCCCTCTTCGGCATTCAGCTTCACCCATCGTTCCAGTATCTCCAGCTTGCAGAGGTAGGCAAAAAGATACTCTATGTTGAAATAATCGAGTGCCGTATGTTCTTCAAGCCAGTCCCAGCGGAACTTGTCTAGTTTGCGTTCCCGCTCGAAGAGATCGTTCTCCTCAGAAAGCCGCAGGACGGTGTCGAAGTAGTCCAACTCCTGACCGATACCGAAATCACGGGCGTTGGCATTCTCCCTGATGATGATTGCCAGCGGATTGTTGCCCACGACGACCTTATGGATGTCGATCTCATACTTGCGGGCATAGATGGCCGAGAGGATGTTGCCAATGTTGAGGTTCAGCTCGAACCAGTCGGCAATTAGACTGTTACGTGCTTCCAGCCCGTAGTCCATCTGGAATGATGCAATCAGGTCCTCCAGCGTGCGCACCTCGGCAACTTCCTCATTGAGCCATGCCCTGAGGAATTTTTCATAGTAGGGTGGTGCCAGTTTATGATCAATTGGATCTCCCTCTTTCACCTTCCCTATGATCTCTTCCATCTCCTCCCGTGTGAAGTTGCCTTCATGGTGCCAGTCACTCTCCTTTCTGTTCACTATCTGGAAGAGATTGAGGTTGTCGTATCGAAGGAAATATCTGCTTATTAGCTTGCTGTCTTCCGGTTTGAGGGCCTCATCAAGCATCTCCCTGAAGGTCTCGACGGTGAATGGTAGCTTGGTGCTATCGAACGAGAAGTCGGGCAGCCCGGAGATGAAATAGTAATACTGATTTTTAAATAGCATAGAAGTAAACGAAAAAGGTGGAGGAGATGAAAAGCCTTCTTTTTAAAAGAGCAGTTGCCGTATCTGGGGACGCAGGAACTCCTTGAAGTAATCGATGAACTCCTCTTCTCCAAATCGCATCTTGTACGATCCGTCAGCGGGAGAGAGTGTGAATCCGGTCTTGATGCCGTTCACAGATTCAATCTTCAATCCTTTCTCAAGAATTTGTTTCAGATTGGAGGCGATATAGGACTCCAGCTCTTCGGGGTGCTCAACACCCACCGTCAGGGTTTCGTTTTCTGACCAGTTAGTTACCATCTCGCCGATCAGTTTTTGCATGAACAGCTTATCCTCCATTGCTGCTTTCACATTCATGGTGGCAAGCTTGTCGGTCAGCAGGTTGGTGATCTCTGTCTTGAGTGCTTCAGCCGACTGGGATGCATAGAGTTTCAATTCCGCTTCGGTATGCTTTTTCAGCTCAGCCTGTTCTTTCCGGGCAGCTGCGATCAGCTGGTTTGCTTTTTCCTGAGCCTCATCCAATATTGTCTTTTCTCTGGCTTTGGCTTCAGCAATGATTCGCTCTGCTTCTTTCCTGCCTTTATCCACCCCTTCGGTATACAGTTTTGAGGTGAGTTCCTGAATTTTATCCATATGGTAATTCCTAATTGTTGTATTCCTAGTGACCAATTTTATGTCATAGCTACTCCCCAGTGAGGGTCTGGTTAAAGAAGCCGTCACTGAGGCGTGATTATTTGTAGTTAAGGAAGAAACAAAGTTACATAAAAATGAGCAAATTTCTCTTTCTCCTCCCAAAAAATGGAACTTTTCACATCAATAGAATGTTAATTCTCTTTTATGACTATTCTTGTCATATTGACGGTTATTTATTTTTACTTCCATGGATAGGAAAATATTCAGACTGGCACTACCCAACATCATCACCAATATCACCGTACCCCTCCTGGGAATGATTGACATAGCGGTGGCCGGACGACTGGGGTCGGCTGTTTACATCGGGGCGATTGCGCTGGCAGCCAACGTCTTCAATATGATCTACTGGAACTTTGGCTTCCTGCGGATGAGCTCCAGTGGTTTTGCCTCTCAGGCATACGGTGCACGCGATCTGGCAGAGGTGATGCACGTGCTGATCCGCACATTGCTGATCGGTCTGGGCATCGGTGGCATGATCGTGCTGTTACAATATCCCCTGGGTAGGTTTGCATTTGGTCTGATAAAGTCGGGACCGGAAACGGTGCATCATGTGGAGAGTTATTTCCGTATCGTGGTATGGGGCGCGCCCGCAGTGCTGGGGATATATGCCTTTAAAGGATGGTTCATCGGAATGCAGAATGCCCGCATCCCCATGTTTATCGCCATCTTCAACAACGTGCTGAACATCTTGCTGAGCGTTTTCTTTGTCTTCGTTCTGGGGATGAAGATTGAAGGAATCGCCCTGGGTACGCTGCTCTCGCAGCTCATCTCTTTTCTGGTGGCGGCAGGTTTCTGGTGGCGTTACTACCGACGGCTCCGTGTTTATGTGAGGAAGGAGCATCTATGGGAGAGAGGGACCATCAGGCTCTATTTCCGGGTGAATGCTGATGTGTTCGTTCGTACTTTCCTCCTCACCCTGGTCACCACTTTCTTCACCTTTGCCTCCTCAGGAATGGGAGAGACCATCCTGGCGGTCAACGCACTGCTGATGCAGTTCTTCATGCTGTTCTCCTATTTCATGGATGGATTTGCTTATGCGGGAGAGGCTCTCACCGGCCGCTTCGTGGGGGCGGGAAACAAACATGCACTGAAGCATATGCTGCGTCGCATCTTTTTCTGGGGTGGTGTGGTGAGCATCACCGCGATGGTAGTCTATACCCTCTTCCCGGAACAGATACTGCAGATACTGACCAACGACCGGACCATCATCGAGGGGGCAGGCGACTATCTCTTCTGGACACTGTTGATCCCGCTGACCGGCTTCGCAGCCTTTCTGTGGGATGGAATTTACATTGGTGCCACAGCTTCGGCACAAATGCGCAATGCGATGATCTTCTCAGCTCTACTGTTTTTTGCCTCTTATCTCCTTTTGACACCGCTCTGGGGAAACAACGGGCTCTGGCTGGCATTCATCCTCTACCTGCTTTCTCGCGGCCTTACGCAAACATTATGGGCAAAGAGGGCGTTGAAATTATAAAATGTTTTCATTATTCTGTTTTACCGTTAGGCATGGCTGTCAATCGCATATACTTGGTAGGAAATCCTCAAGTTCTTCCTGCTTATCCCCTCATTATCCCCTCATACTTTTATGAGGGGATAATGAGGGGATACCAGCCGATGTCTTTCTAAATCTTTAGTAATGTTACACTAATAGCAAATTAAAACCAAGAGGCGAGAACTTGAAAAAAATGCCGATTTCTGATAAAATCGAGTTACTTTTGTATTTGGCACAGCACTTTTATTGTTAGGGTTTATATGCATAAATATGTAGATAATCTGTGATTTAAATAACAGTTTGTGCTTCATTGAAGCGAGTGTTTTGATTGATATTAAACTTTCGAAACGTAAATGACAAACATACTAACTTTCACTTTTCCAACCCTCTAGGATGCAGCAATTTGACAACCTTTCCGAACTGAAATCATTTCTCAACCGCACAACAATAGAGGAGATCGCGGTGCAGTCGCTCGATCTGACTGAGATTGAGGAGCAGCTGCTTGCCGTTCGTTTTTCAAAATGCCTCTTTCTGGGCTGTATCCTGTCGGAGAGGTTACTGCACCATCTACAAACGGACAATTTTATCTTCCCGCTGTTGGACGTGCCCTTTCACACCTATCCCAACAGACTCTACGACAAAGATTCTTTGTACAACGATTTTGATCCATCACATCCTGAAACATATCTAGATACACTCGACAAGGTTGTTTACGACTACTACCGCCGGTCGCATGAGAAACATTCGATCAGGGATACGTTGGCACAACGTTTGCACGACCACTCCATCACAGACTCGCTGCGGGAATATCTTTCGCGTTTTGATGAGCGTCGTTTGGTGGCGGTGATGGGTGGCCACAGCATCTTACGGAGTGATGCGATGTATCTGCAGGTAGTTCGTCTTTCGAAGATGCTCACCGAGGAGGGGTATCTGATGCTCTCGGGTGGTGGTCCAGGAGCGATGGAGGCTACCCACGTGGGTGCCTGGCTGGCGGGGCGGAGTGAATCGGACATTGAGGAAGCAATGAGGTTGCTCTCTGTTGCTCCGACCTATGCCGATGAGGAATGGCTGGCATCGGCGTTCCGGGTGATTGAACGATTTCCCGATCCCCGGTATGAGAGTCTGGGTATTCCTACCTGGCACTACGGACATGAACTGCCCACTCCTTTTGCGACACACATTGCCAAGTATTTCGAGAACAGTGTGCGGGAGGAAGGATTGCTGGCCTTTGCCAAGGGAGGGGTAATCTTTACTCCCGGCAGTGCGGGAACAATGCAGGAGGTTTTTCAGGACCTGGCGCAAAATCATTATGAGTCATATGGTTATGCCAGCCCGATGATATTTCTGAACAGTGTGTTCTGGAGGGAACAACGTCCCATTTACCCCATTATCCGTGAGATGGCGGAGCGGGGCGATCTGATGAATCTGAACCTGGGATTGTATGACCGGAACGAGGAGGTTCTGGCACATCTCAATCGTTTCGTGCAATGATCAATCATCGTCGTTTCTACTCTCTCTCTTTACCTATATGTTGTGAGATATTCGTCAACTCTGCCGCTGATCTGCAGTAGGGATATCTCATACAGCTTGGTACTGTATTGCGCTGTCAACAACCGCTGCTCTGCTTCAAGCAGGCTGTTCTGTGCTTCCCGCAACTCCAGTCCCGAGAGGTCCCCGATGCGGTAACGTTCCATGGCAATTTCATAATTCAACCTCGCGTTCTCCAGGCTCTCCTTCTCCAGTTGTGTCAGTTCAAGATTGTTCTGATAGGCCATCCACATGTTTGCAAAATCGCTCTCCAGTGCCAACCTGCTTTGTTCCAGGGATAGCTGGCGGTTTTCGACAGAAATCATCGCATTTTTCTGTTCTCTCCTGCGATTGAAGCCATCAAAAAGAGTGTAGCCGAGTGTCACACCCACCGTTGGTCCCCAGTTGCGTTGCCGGTCGAGAGAGCCGCTGTTGTAGTTGTAATGGGTAAATCCATAGCCGGTGTTGAGCCGCAGGTAGGGGTAGTTCTGACTCTGCCGGTTTTTCAGTTCCAATTCGCTGAGTGTTTTATTCTTTTCAGCTAGTAACAGCAGGGTGTTGTGCTCCAATGCATCTCTCATCAGCTCATCTTTCTGCAGAAGACTGTTGTAGATGATTGTGGTGTCGACTGCAGAAAATGATTGGTTCACATCGCCCCCCATCATCTCGTTAAGCCGTATGCGTGAGCTGTTCAGAATCTCGTACTGTTGAATCAGCAGGGAGCTGTCGGCATTGAAATAGACTCTAGCCTGTTGCAGGTCGAGACGGGAGAGTGAGCCCACCTGGTAACGAGCCTCCACGATGCGAAGTCTTTCTTTGGAGAGGGCCACCGCATATTTGAGGTTGCCCAGTCTGATCTGCTGTTGCACATAGTTGTAGTATTCCGCCGTAAGGTTGGCGATGAAGTTCTCCACAGCCAGCCGGGTATTTAGTTCTCCCATCGTCTTCAGTTCCTGCAAACGTTTATAGTTTGTCTGTACACTGAATCCTTCAAAGAGTGTCCAGTTGAGGTTCACACCGGCATCGAGGGTGCCGGTGGAGGCATTGCGCTGTTGTTGCGCAGCATCTTCCCCGACAGGGTACTGGTCACTGTTGTTGTTGCGCAGGCTGTAGCCAGAGTTGAGGGTAACCGAGGGCAGGAATCCGGCGTTGCCCAACGTGACATTGTTGTCGGATATCTGTTCTTCGTTGCGCACAATTTGTAGATCATAATTCTTTTCCAACCCAATTCGAAGGCATTCCTGCAGGTTCATCACCTCCTGTGCAAAGGTGAATGAGGTCATCATCAGGGAAAAAATGATCAGGCCAAAGGGATATCGTTTATACATTACTTGTACGTTCTTGGTTCTTCTTGATTTTAAGTGCTTCCCGGTCGGTGGAGAAGTAGATATACATTACCGGAATCACGAACAGGGTGAGCAGGGTGGAGATCAGAAGGCCTCCCACCACTGCCGTTCCCATGGCAATACGACCATTGGCTCCTTCACCGGTGGCGAACATCAGGGGCAGCAAACCAAGGATGGTGGAGATGCTTGTCATCAGGATGGGGCGCAACCGCTGTACGGATGCCTCGATGATTGCCTTATGCTTGTTCAGTCCCGCCTGCTGACGCTGGTTGGCGAATTCCACGATTAGAATACCGTTCTTTGCCACCAGACCGATCAGCATGATGATGCCAATCTGGCTGTAGATGTTCATTGTCACACCTGCGATCCACATGAATAGGAGTGCCCCGAAGAGCGCCATGGGTACGGAGAACATGATGACAAACGGATCCTTGAAGCTCTCGAACTGAGCTGCCATCACCAGAAAGATCAGGAGGATGGCTAGCCCGAAGGCGAAGAGCAGACTGGAGGAACTCTCTCTGAAGTTTCTTGATTCACCTTCCAGGGCGGTTCGGAAGCTGTCGTCTAATACATCAGCCGCGATGCGGTCCATCTCCTCCAATCCTTCACCCAGTGAGTAGCCGGGAGCCAATCCCGCAGAGATGGTGGCCGAATTGAAGCGGTTGTAACGAAATAATTGAGGAGGAGCCACCGACTCTTCCAGTTTCACCAGGTTATCCATTTGAATCATCTCGCCCGCATTGTTCTTGATATAGATTGTCTTCAGGTCGATCGGTGTATTGCGCTGCTGGCGGTTGATTTCTCCCAGTATTTGATACTGTTTGCCATTCATATAGAAATAACCCATACGTTGGCCACTGAGAGCATATTGCAGGGTCTGGCCAATGTCGCGGGTACTCACCCCCAGCATCGCTGCCTTGTCACGGTCAATCAGGATGCGAGTTTCCGGTTTGGTAAACTTCAGGTCCACATCAGCCATCTGAAAGTAGGGGCTGGCATTCACCTTTTCCATGATTTGAGGGATGAACTCCTGTAGTTTCTCAATGTTCGGAGCCTGTAACACGTATTGGATGGGCATCCCCGCACGTCGGCCACCAAAAGTGGATTGTTGCTGGACAAAGGCACGTGCCGCATTTTCATTTCTTACGGCAGCTGACAGCTCTCCTGCAATCTCCATCTGGCTTCGTTCCCGCTCTTTCATATCAGGCAGGACCAAACGCACCATGCTGAATCCACTGCGTGTGAAGACGATGTTTGATTCTTTCTCCGGTACGATGGAGTCGGCGATCTCAGCGATGCGATCGGTATAGTCCCTGACAAATTCAAAGGTGGCTCCTTCCGGTGCCGAGCTGCGGATCATGATTTGTGACCGGTCCTCCAGGGGTGCCATCTCAGCCGGAACAATATTCCAGAATAGAATGATCAGGAGGGTGGATAGAATCAGGATGGGTAATACCAACCATTTCCTGTGCAGGAAGGTGCGGAGCATCCGGTCATAGAAGCGATTCATCCCCACAAAGAAGACCTCTGTTTTGTCGTAAAAGGGATTGTGTTTCTGTTTCTTTTTCAATAGCTTGGAAGATAGCATCGGTACAAATGAGAGTGCCACGAAGGAGGAGATGATCACCGCTCCTGAAATGACGATGCTGAACTCCCTGAAGAGGCGTCCCGTCATTCCCTCCAGGAAGACGATCGGGAAAAAGATGGCCACCAGTGTGATGGTGGTGGAGATGACAGCGAAAAATATCTCTTTGGATCCTGCGATGGCAGCTTCCTCAGGGTTCATACCTGCCTCCACCTTCTGGAAGATGTTTTCCGTCACCACGATTGCGTCGTCCACCACCAGTCCTACTGCCAGCACCACCGCCAGCATGGAGAGTACGTTGATGGAGAAGCCGGCTAGGTACATCACGAAGAAGATACCAATCAGCGAGATGGGGATCACCACTGCCGGGATCAGCGTCACCCGCCAGTTGCGCAGGAAGGCAAAGATGATGAGTACCACCAGGATGAAGGCAATAATCACAGTGTTTTGTACTTCTGATATGGATGCCCTGATGAACATGGTATTGTCGAATGCCACATCGAGAATCACATCATCCGGCAGGTCCTTTTTCATCTGGTCCATGCGGTTGCGTACTTCATCGGCAATCTCAATATGGTTCGCTCCCGGTTGGGGGATGATGACGCAGCTGACCATGGGTACACCATTACGGCGGAGGATTGTCTGTCGGTCAGCGGCATCAAGTTCGGCATAACCCACATCCCGAAAGCGAACGATGCGGAAGTCATTTTCCATCAGGATCAGGTTGTTGAACTCCTCCGGTGTCTGCATCAGGCCCATTGTACGAATTGACTGGGAGATCTGATCACCTTCGATGTTGCCGGCGGGCAGTTCTACATTCTCGCGGTCGAGCGCACTCTTGACATCCATGGGGGTGATGTTGTAGGCTGCCATGCGGATGGGATCGAGCCAGAGACGCATTGAGTAACGATACTCACCCCAGATCTCAACAGCACTCACGTTGGAGATGGTCTGCAGTCGTTCCTTCACCGTGAGTTCGGCTATCTCAGAGAGCTCCAGCAGCGACCGGTTGGGACTTTGGATGGTGATCTGCATGATCGGGTCGGAGTCGGCATCTGCTTTCGATACGGTGGGAGGATCGGCATCACGGGGCAGGTAGCGTTGTGCCACGGAAACTTTGTCGCGCACGTCGTTGGCTGCCGTCTCCATGTCAACACTCAGTTCGAACTCCACGGTGATGCGCGAGCTTCCCTGGCTGCTGCGGCTTACCAGTGAGCGGATACCCGGGATACCGTTGATGTTTTGCTCCAAAGGCTCGGTGATCTGGTTCTCAATCACCTCCGCATTGGCTCCCGGATAGGAGACATGGACGGTGATGATGGGGTTGTCCACGCTGGGGTACTCCCGTACTGCCAGGTTGGTATATCCGATGATGCCAAAGATGATGATGATCAGTACCATCACGGTGGCAAGAACCGGTCGTTTGATGCTTAATTCTGAAAAGTTCATAGGTCAGGGTATCTCCTTACTCGTTTCATTCTTATTCAGCGTTGTTGGGTACCATCTGTGTAATTCGTACAGGCATCCCGGTGCGAAGCTGCATCACTCCTGTAGTGAGGAGGGTATCACCCACCGAAAGACCGCTGGTCACCTCTACAGAGGAAGCGGTACGCATACCGGTTGTGATCTCCACCTCTTTGGCTTTTCCATTTTCGTAGATGTATGTGATATCACGTCCAATCTCCTTCACTGTGGAGATGCTGGGAATCACAATGGCATTGTCTATCTGATCCAGCTTGATGCGGATACTGGCCGACTGTCCAGGTTTCATCTTTAGGTCATTGTTGGGATATCGTGCCCGCGCGAAGAGGCTGAGGGTCTTGACATCGAGGCGTGACTCCACCGCGTAGACCGATGCTTGATACTCCTGCAAGTCGTTTTCTACCGTAAAGGTAATCTCTGTTCCCTGTTTAATTAGGTTTACAAAATTCTGTGTGAGTGAGAATTCCAACTTCAGTGGTGAGATCTTGGTAAGATTGGCAACCACCACCGAGGGAGAGGCGTAGGCTCCCTCGCTCACCTGCCGCAGTCCGATCATCCCGCTGAATGGTGCCCGCATCTCTGTTTGCTTAATACGGGCCTTCACCAGCTCGATTTCTGCCTTCAACGTCTCCAACTGGGTGGATACCGACTGATAGGTCTCCTGGCTGATGGCATCCTTCTCCAAAAGGGTCTGTTGACGATAGAGACGATCCTCGGCCAGTGGCAGCTGTGCCTCCAACTTCTTCAGTTCAGCCTGCAGAGGTGCATCGTTTACCTTTGCGAGTAACGTTCCTTTTTCCACATAAGTCCCTTCACTGAAAAAGATATTGGTTATCTTGCCGGCAGTCTCAAAGGTGAGATCCACTTCTTCATCGGGAAGCAGGATCCCGGTGATGCGGAAGATGTTCTGCAGCACCTGTGGTTGCAGTATGGTGGCATTGACCGCCAGTTCTTGTCTGCCACCAACAGCTCCCCTTGGTGATGTGGTTTCCATTCGTTGTTCGGAAGAAAGAAACTGCTTGATTTTCGGGTATAATGCCATTCCAAGTATCAGCAAAGCAATTGCTGCAAAGAGAATGATCTTTGTTTTCCTGTTCATGTTGTATCGAAATCGTTACCTGTTGGAAGTTGGATTCCACTGCGAATTTCTGGGAGTGATGAACGCACCGGACATGTCCCAGTTGTACTGCACAGCGGATATTATCCTTCAAAATTACCCATTTCACAGCTATATCAGGTTGGAAGTGGAACCATTTTTTGTTTTTTTAGTGTTTTATCGACCAATCAGCCAATTTTGTCGATGAAACGGTTGAAAGGTATGCGAAGAATAACTAATTTTGACACTCCAAAACGAACCATAATGTTAATCTGACACAAATGATAGCTCTGAACAAATTTTTACTGCTACTGACAACAATGATTGCCATAGGCTTTTCAACTGAGGCTCAGGATTGGGCCAATCTGGAACGATTCAGGGAGGACAACGCAAAGCTTGCTGCTCCCCGCACATGCGATGACCGGGTCGTGTTCATGGGTAATTCCATTACCCAGGGGTGGATTGACATGATACCGGAGTTCTTTGCCGGTCGTCACTACATCAACCGTGGCATTGGTGGACAAACAACGCCACAGATGCTAATCCGCTTTCGTCAGGATGTGATACACCTTCGTCCAAAGGTGGTGGTAATCCTGGCCGGTATCAACGATATCGCCGGAAACACTGGACCTTCCAGTCTGGAGATGATTGAGGATAATCTACACTCGATGACTGAGCTGGCTCAGGCCAACGGCATAGAGGTGGTGCTCTGTTCGGTGCTGCCGGCACTCGATTTCCCTTGGCGTCCGGGAATGGATCCTGCCGGCAAGGTGGTGGAATTGAACAAACGCATAGAGGCATATGCCTCTATAAAAGGAGCGGTCTATTGCGATTACTTCACCACGATGGTTGACGAACGCAACGGTCTGCCTGCAGAGCTCTCGGGTGATGGCGTGCATCCCAACGAAGCGGGTTATGCGATTATGGCACCTCTTGTGGAGAAAGCGATTGCGCGAGCCCTGCTGATGTGGAAAGGCAACTGACAGATTGATAGATGAGCCCCGTATCAAGGGGCCCCTCCTGATACATATGATACAGGCCAATGGTTTATCTCACATAATGACTTTTTATTCCAAAAACTTATAATCATAGGGGTTTCTCATTCCTGGAACAGAGTAGTATTCGGAAAAGTCACCTTTTATCATAACCTGCCTGCCGATATTTGAGGGATTGTCACAGATGTTCAGTGCATTCTTCAAAGCAGTGGTGGTGAAGTTTACCAGCAACATACGGGAAACCTCCGTTTCACTCGGGCTATCCGCCAGTGCAATATTTGTTCTGGCCTCCGATGAAGGATCGGTTACGAAATTACTGATAGTGGTTTTAAATGCACCCACTATGTATCCTTTTACCCAAACATCCTTTTTACCCTGTTTGTCTATAGCCTGTGCCACTGAATAGGGATTGGCTTCTGTTCCTTTGAATTGCGGTGGGGTATCAGTTGAACGCTCAGCCGTGAAAGTTACGGAAGGTGGTGTAATCCATGGGATTATTTCGGTTGAATCGGTCTCTACCTTTACTTTGTCTGTATAGAGCACTGCATTAAATGTGTATTGTGTCGATGCAATTAAGGGTCCTGAGTTGAACAGCGTATTCAGTGGTACTTTATAGGCTATTTCTCCCCCATCGATAAGAAACCATAGATTGCTGCCGGAGAGATCAGTTCCAGGCATTAGGATTGCCTCAGCTAATGTAAAATCATCATTCACACAACAGGCAATGTCAGTTGTAGCCGAATCAACCGTCAGACTCCCGTCGGTCAGATCAAATGAGCCGGCAGTGGGTACCCCTGTGATGATCACCGCGAAATCATTCTGCTCAATAACCAGATAATGCTCCATCTGAAATACGATTCTGGAAAGTTTATGGGAGAAACTCATGGTTATCTGGCTCTCTTCTTGGCTCACGTTTTTCACGTTGTCAGCATACATCAGGTCGATAATCGATTGTTGAGATTGAACCATCAGGTCGATGGGGAGGTTAAAAGCTGAAATATCT
>Ga0209510_1001258_pt1 | contig 29535 bp, 26 predicted proteins | sample BiotimSIPDNA_FD_185749 | JGI IMG/M metagenome (GOLD analysis project Ga0209510, IMG submission 185749) | Anaerobic biogas reactor microbial communites from Washington, USA - Biogas_R1 time_0 SIP DNA (SPAdes) (version 2) | ecosystem: Engineered > Bioreactor > Anaerobic > Unclassified | place...
GTGGATAAGATTACGGTACGATGGTCAGAAAGGCCGTGGATAAGCCAAAAATCAAGCCTGCGCCCTGTGGATAGAGTGTGGATAAAGCGCTCCGGCCGCTAGCCCTGCGATTTGCGAACGTCGCTGCCGGACAAATTGTAAATCAGTGTGATATCCCTGCGTGTGAGCCTTGAAAGTATGCGCTCGCCGTATTGCCTGTGCATTTCGGGCAGCATCAGGTTGCTCGACAGTATGGTGTGCCTGTTGCCGAGCGCCCGGTGCTCGATGATCGAATACAGATTCTCGATCGTAACATTGCGTATCATCGGTTCCGCGCCAAGATCGTCAATGATCAGAAGCTCGACCTGCCTGAGCATGTTGACAAGCGAAGGTTCGCCGTTGATCAGCGACAGCCCCGCCTCGTTCACGGCCGAAGCCGTGGTCAGCATGACGGTATGGCCCCTTGCTATGATGCTGTGCGCGATGCAGTTTAACAGATAGCTTTTGCCGACTCCGGGCGGGCCGATGAACAGCATCTGCCTGCGCTTATTGTCCGGGAAATCCGCGCACCATTTCAAAGCGGTTGTCTTAAGCCTGCGCATATATTCGCGCTGGGACATGTTTTTATCAAAGGACGGCACATCGTCGGGGAATACCGACGCATCGTAGTTTTCAAATGTCGCCCCTTCGATGGCTCCCGAATCCTTTGCCATCAATGAAGTCACGGCGTTGATCACGCAGGAGCAGTACTTTTTATGCTCACGCCCCGTGTAGCCCGTGTCCGAGCAGAGCGGGCAGAGCGGCCAGAATTCTATGCTTGCGGGATCCATGTTCTCCTTCTTGAGCGTCGACCGGAGCTCTTTGTCGTATTGGTCCTGCGCAAGCCCTGCGGCTTTCAGATACCCGGAAGGATCCTCGCCCGATAGTTTTGTTGTGATTGCCAGGCGTTTGTTTTTGGCTGTTTCCGTATTCAGTTCCCTGAGCTTCGGGTATTTTTGATAGAGCGCCGACAGCGCGTCATTGCAGCGCTTGATCCGTGCGCTCCTGCTCTTTTCGAGCTCCGACAGTGTCTGTTCCAAAAGCCTGGCCGGAAGCATCAGTCTTCCTCCGGCGACGAGATCATGCCGTCATAGTCCTGCGCCGTATAATCTCTGTGATAGATTCCGGCGTTCGCGTCGCGCTTGCTGTCCTGCCTCCGGGCGGTTATAACGCCCGCTTCCTTCAGGTATTCATCGATGGCGGCGTCGGAAACGGTGTTTCCGGCCTTCCATTTCTGCAGCAGCGAATCAAGGCTCCTGACCGAGTGTACATCCTTCAGCGAGAGCCCGCGCGCGGCCTTTACTATGCCGGCCGGGGAAAAGCCCATATCGAGCCACGCCGTGTAGCGCTGTATCATGTAATGGTCGACCGGCTCATCCGAGGCCAGCGCGGCCAGCGTCCTCTTGATACTGGAGAAATGCCGTATGTACGCGTCGGCCTTGGCCGGGGTGTCGATCTGCGCCTCGTGCCAGCCCGTCAGCGTGGAATCGAGGTATTTAAAATTCGGGCTCTGCACGCCGGTCATCGAGTGTGCGGCTTTTATGATCATGTGCTGCGAAAAGCCGAGCTCCGCGGTCCACTTGTCGTAGAGCTCCATCTCGGCCTCGGTCGGAAGCCTGCGCAGGTTCCACGCGTCCAGCACATCCTTTGCGCCCGATACCGACGCGCCCATATTCTTTAAATGCGCTTCAATCTGATCGTATGCCATCAGATCATGATCGTACAGGTCGCGCATGACGGCGTCGATGTATTTGAACGACACCTTCTTCGTGCCGCCCTCGGACTTATATTTGCTGCACCACGATGCGACCAGCGTCACCGCTTCGGGGGAAAAGCCGAGCTCGTCCACCCACTCCATCATCAGCGTGACGTCGGCCGGCCCCAAAAGCCTGCTTCCGCCGAAAATGCGCTGCAGCTCCAGCACCAGTTCCTTGTGCGAATACAGCGGCCCGGATTTGAAATCGCCGTTCTGCATGGCCATCATCAGGTTTTTATATTTTACTTTAAACGGGCGGCGCGACTCGATCTCGACGAGATTCAGCTGCGCCCAGTATATAAATGCGTTCTTAACCGTATTTTCGTCAAGGTTTAAATCGGCGGCCATCTTTTTGATGCTGTAGTCCTCGTCGGGATAAAAGCATTGCTTAAGCCCCGCAAGGTATACTTTTACATAATCGCCGTCGGCGCCGCCCATGAATTCGACAAGAAAAAGATTGTCGACCGGCGTCGAAGCGAACATATCGCAGGACTTATCAAACCCGAATGACATAATTTTGCTTTCTTCTCCCACCAATAATAGTTATAATATTACCATATGCCAATTTAAATGAAAAGAATTGTTGGTCTTGAAATAGTGTTGTAATGCGGTTACAATATTGTTACAAAATTATTTCGCCGCACGATTTTGCATATTTAAAAGTTGCTGTAAGTATCAATAATAGGGCGGTTTTATGAAAAGAGTGTACTTTAAAAAACCCATCGTAGCTTATGCCGTGCTGGCGGTGCTGGCAATACTCGTCATAGCGCTTGTCGTTGATATGGCGCTGGGCGGTTTCAAGACGGGCTGGAAACTGTGGGAAAAGCAGTACGACGGGTGCTCCTATGACCTGGAGCTTACGCTTGACCCGGAAAACCACAAGCTGTACGGCACCATGGATTTTAAGTACAAAAACACCGAGGACGGCCCGATGGATGCTTTGTGCATGCTGCTTTACGCCAACAGCTTCCGCGACGCGGGCTACGGTGCGATCGCGCAGGATGAATTTGACATGGCGTATCCGAACGGATTTTCATTCGGCGGGATCGACATAGAATCGGTCACGAGCGGCGGGAAAGAGCTCTCCTATACGATCGAGGGCAGCCAGGACAACGAGATGTGGATCACGCTCCCCAAAGCGCTCCCGGTCGGCGCGGGCATCGGCATTGAAATCAAATATACGGTTACGATACCGAACTGCCTCGGCAGGTTCGGCTACGGCGACAACACGATATCGATCGCAAACTGCAATCCGATATTGGCCGTGTTTGACAACAATGCATTCTACAACTACCCCTACTACCCGATGGGCGATCCATTTTACAGCGAGATCGCCGATTACAGCGCAACGGTTTTCGTGCCGGAGGATTACGATATCGCCTTTACCGGGCATATCGAAAAGGAAACCGTCCGGGACGGCATGAAGCAGTACACGGTAGACGCCCCTGCGCGCAGGGATTTTGCGTTTGTGGCAAGCGACAAGTTTACGATCGCCGAGGGCGAGGCCGGCGGGGCGACGGTGCGCTCGTACTACTTCGCGCCGGATTTCATCGGCAAGTTTGCGCTCGAAGCCGGGGTCAGGGCGCTGGATATCTTCTCGACGCTGTACGGGGCCTATGCCTACGATGATTTCAATATCGTCGAGACGGATTTTTACATCGGCGGCATGGAATACCCGGGGATGGTGATGATCGATACGTCGGTCTATTCGGCAAGGTATGCCGGCGTCTGCGAGATGGTCATAGCGCACGAGGCGGCGCACCAGTGGTGGTATGCGGCGGTCGGCAACGACCAGGTGGCCGAACCCTGGCTCGATGAAGCGCTGGCCGAGTTCTCGACCATGATGTATTTCAGGAACCGCTACGGGCAGGACGGCCAGGCGATGTGCCAGCAGTATGTGCTGGATACCTACGACACGCTCGGTACCATACTGCGGGAGGAGCTCGAAGCGGAGGACTACGACATCGACATGGCGACCACCGAGTTTGACGATTCCTACATTTACTCGTACATGGTCTACGGCATGGGCGCCAGAATGTTTGACGAGCTGCGCGAAGAGCTCGGGGATGAAGCGTTCTTTGATGTGATGTCCGGGTATTACAGGGATCATCTGTATTCGATCGTCGACCGGGAGGACCTTGAGCTCGCGTTTGAGGAGAGGATCGGTACGGATTTTACGACATGGTTTGATGTGCAGCTGAAGGAATAAATACGAGTTCGGGAGAGGACATGAGATATTACCAAAGAAGGGGCAGCGGGCAGCCGCGCAAAGTATACGGTGAAAAAGAATACCGCAAGCTGAATGTGCCCGATCTGAAAGAGCGCCAGAAAGAGCGTGAGGAGAACCGTGAGGCGCCCCGGAAACAGGCTTCAAACAGGACAAGCCTTCGAAGGAAAATTGCAGCCGTCGCCGCGGCGCTCGTCGTGATTGCCGGAGCGTCCGTTTTCATACCCATGATCACGGCCAACGCGGCGTACAGCGAAGGGTACGAGGTATTGCTGAACGGGCAGTCGCTCGGCGTTGTGAACGACCCGCAGCCGGTGCAGCAGGCGCTCACGGCCATCAAGGATGATTTTTGCGACGCCCACGACAATATGAGCATATTCGACGATACCACGCTTGAATTTAAAAAAGTCAAAATATCGGGCCAGTTCATCTGCCCGCCCGATGTTTTCATACAGCTGCTTAAGAAAAGCCTGGATTTCAAGGTTCTGGCCTGGGTCATCTATGTCGACTCCCGCCCGGTCGTGGCCTTAAAGACGCAGGAAGAGGCCCAGCAGGTGCTTGCCAGGATACTGGCGCCGTACGAGGAGGCCGCCGCCGAGCGTGACCGCACAAAGATCGACTTTGTTGAGAATGTCGAAGTTTTGAACGGCCCGATCGAGTACAGCACGATCACCGACGCCGAATCCGCATATAAGATTATGGTATACGGCTCGGCCGCATACGAGGAAAAGTGGCACAGGGTCGTGACGGGGGAAACGCTGTCGGAAATTGCGCGGAAGTACAGCCTGAAGGTCGCGGACTTGAGGAAGGCGAACCTGTCGGTGGCCGCCACCGATAAAATTTATCCGGGCGACGACCTCCTGGCCATAAGGCCCAACAACTGCGTCAATGTGAAGTATGTTGAAATCATAGACAGGGATGAGGAATACGAAGCCGATCCCGTCATCATACCCGATGACACGATGTATGTGACGCAAAAGAAGGTCCAGCAGGAGGGCAAGCCGGGCAGATGGCACATCGTTGCGCAGACGGTGTATATCAACGGCATCGAGGCCAGCTATGAGATCATCGACTCTACGATCTATGAGGAAGCGGTGCCTGCCGTCATCATAAAGGGCACGAGGGAAGTCCCCGCGGTGGTCGAGATGGCCGCCGAGGGCAGGATGCCGCTGCCGCTCGAGCGCGGAGCCTACACCATCACAAGCAAGTTCGGAAAGAGGGATACCGGCATCGAAGGCGCGTCCACGAACCACAAGGGCGTCGACCTCGCCGCATCCAAGGGCACGCCGATCTATGCGTCGCAGGGCGGAACGGTGACGTTTGCGGGCTCGGCCACGGGCTACGGACTGCTGGTCAAGATCGACCACGGCGGCGGCGTCGAGACAAGGTACGGGCACTGCTCGCAGCTTCTGGTGAAAAAGGGCGACAAGGTACGGGCCGGCCAGAGGATCGCGCTGGTCGGAAACACCGGCATATCCAGCGGCAGCCACTGCCATTTCGAGGTGCGCATCAACGGCGAGGCTGTCGACCCGCTCGGGTAAAATGCAGAGTTTTTTGTAATAGCATCATAAGCCGAACCATGAGCGCCGCCGGTTGCCCCGGCGGCGCTTTGTACCGCTAGAACCGGGGGCGGGCAGTACATTGTGCATGAGTAAGGATTACCCACAATCACCGCGGGCGACACTTTACAGCGCAATATCGGGCGTTCATAAGAATTTTCTTGTAATACACCCACCGTGATTTAAAATAATATATGATTACGGAATGATGATAGGGAGGGCAATTCGATGATTTCAACAAGAAACAGGCTGGCTGCGCTGCTTTTGTGCATATTCCTCGGATATCTGGGCATCCATCGCTTTTATGTCGGTAAGATAGGCACGGGCCTGCTGTATTTATTTACGGGCGGTTTGTTCGGAATCGGCGTAATCGTCGATATCGTCATGATAGCCGTCGGCTCCTTCACCGACAAGAGCGGCGCGTTTGTCGCCAAATGGGAATAACCGCAAAACAACGAAATCGGTCAAATCACGGGAGGGCGGCTTTATGGTTTCACCCAAGAGCAGGATCGCGGCGCTGCTGCTTTGCATCTTTTTTGGCGTGATCGGCATACACAGGTTTTATGTCGGAAAGGTCGGAACGGGCTTGCTGTACATCGCGACGGCGGGCTTTGTCGGGATCGGGGTCATCATAGACTTCATCATGATCATCGTGGGTTCGTTTACCGACAAGAGCGGCGCATTTGTGTCCAGGTGGTAATGGCGGAACGGATCAATACCCCATGAACCTTATTGAATCGGAACGACGATGTTGTTCGCAGGGGAAGCCTGCTACCCGGCCAGGCGTCCTGAAGCGTTGTTCCCTTCTTTATTTAATTCAATCCTGATGATCAATTTCCTTATAATAACAATCATCAAGCCACTTCTGGGGATTTAACTCAATGTATTGGCAGACATTGTTATAATGCTGCCTGCTTCGTATGACTTCATCATAAAATGATTCTTGCCACAATGACATATCCGTGTCATATAGATTTTTATAGTAACGGGTTGTTACTGATTTGAAGTCTTTTATCAGGCCTTGTAGATACCGGAGCGACGCCCTCGTCGCTCCGGTATCGTAAATGTATGAATTCTCTCTTTAGTTTCAATAGGTTTTGTGTTTCTTATTACAATGATGCCATGTATATGATTTGGCATCAGTATAAACTTATCAACTTCAATATTCTCGTTTAGCAAGGCGATATTATTCCAGCATTCAATAACCTTTATTCCAATTGGAGACGGAGCCACGAGGGCGTCGCTCCCTACAATGTCGCATAATAGATTCAACTTGCCATAGGTACATATTGTTACATAATAGTAACCATTACTGCCGTAATCATAATCTTTTAAACGGTGATTTCTTCGCTGTCGGTAATTCATCATATCACCTTTATAAACTGGCTATTTGCTCTATGGAGCGACGGGGGCGTCGCTCCCTACAATGTCGCATGATAAGTTCATCTTGTCATATGATTTTGATATTGCTGTATAATAAAGCGGAGCGATTGTATATCGCTCCGCACTATCTTTTATTTCCCGTCCGGCTTTAACTTTTTGTTATCGTCCATATCGAGCCACATGCCGAAGAACAGCGACTGGAAGCCCATCAGGAATGAGATCGAGAACACGGTCGCGGTACTCTTTGCTAGGTCGCCGAGGAACAGGAGCCTGTAGAAGAACCGTATCGCCATCGGCAGCGATATGAGCACGAGCGACACAAACGCCATCAGATAGAAAAACACGAGCGGATTGAACTCGCGCACGCAGTATTTGCGCCACATGCGCCTGAGGAACCATTTTGTCTGCAGATACAGTGTTTTGACAATATAACGGCCGAGCTTGATTTTGCTGCGCTCCTCGCCGTAAACGGCAATGACCGGAACATCCATCAGTTTAAAGTTCGCGATGTTCAGCAGGTTCATAAGATCGGTGTTGTATGCGTACCGGTTGGTCATTTCCATAAAGGGTATGACCTGCAGCGCCCTTTTGGAGATCGCCGAATAGGCGCACTGCGAATCGATCATGTGCCAGTAGCCGGAGGCCATCTTGGACATGAATGTCAGGATCGAGTTCCCGAAGAACCTGTAGCGCGGCATGTCGACCCTTGTCTCGTGCAGCAGCCTGTTGCCCTTGCAGAAATCGACGATGCCGTCGACCACCGGCATGCAGACCGAGTCCAGGTCGTCCGGGTGCATCTGCGCGTCGCCGTTCATGATGGCGGTCACGTCGATGTCAAGCTCCAGCGCTTTGGTAAAACCGGTCTTGATGGTGGTGCCGAGCCCCTTGTTGACCTCGTGCTCGATCAGTACGACACGGTCGTCCTGCTTCATGTATTCTTTGATCCTGTCAAGGGTGTCATCGGTGCTGCAGTCGTGCACGACGATGATCTTATCCACGAAATCGGGCATTGTGCTGAGCGTCTTTGTGATCAGATGGCCCTCGTTGTATGCCGATACAAGCGTGGCGATGGTTTTTCCTTTCAACATCTCTCTCACTCTCCGTATTATCTATTTCGTATTTATTGAAACCTCATGCCCTTTGTGAGGGCTCTCGGAGATTCATACGATGTAACGATGATCGAACCGTCCACTGTTTTCATTATAGGGTTGTTGTCGAAAATTTCAATGATTTCTCCGTTTTGATACTTGGAAAAGTCAAGCATCTGGTCAAAAGGATAGACCTGCCAGACCTGCACCCTCAGATCCCCGCACTCCATGAACGCGCCCGGGAAGGGCTTTGTCACCCCGCGCACCAGGTTGTAAATCTGCCGCGTCTTCATGTCGAATGTGATTTTGCCGTCGGCGGCCGTGCGCTTTTGATACCAGGTCGCGGCTCCCTCATCGAATTTAAAGTCGGAAAGACCGCCCCCGCCGCCGTTTTTGACCAGTTCAAGCGCCTGCGCGCAGCCGGCGAGCATCGCCTTGTACTGCAGCGTACGGATGGTATCGTGCGGATTTACCTCGAATGCGCGCACCGAGTAGATGCTGCCCCAATCGGCAACCTCCGAGTATTTGAAGAAGTGGTTGATAAACCGGGTGTCCCCCTTGATAACCGTCCAGTTCAGCGGCGAGCGGCCCCGGCCGTAGGGCAAATGCCCGCAGCTGCCGTGGAAGCCGTATATGCCGGTCCGGAACGCATTCAGTATATAACCGGGTATGATGCGCTGCCAGCCCATCGATATTCCGATGTCAAAGCTGTTTTCCGCAAAGAACTTTTTGGTTTTTTCATCGGACAGCGAATAATCCGGCGCTTTATAGATGTCCATGCCGAGCCGCCCTGCGACAGCCGATAAATCGCACAGCCCGGATATATCGTTGCGCGAGGCGACGGCTTCATCGATCGTTATCATCAGACCGGGTTTGTGCCCGTGCTCGGCCAGGTAATTGGCCATGTATTCGGATGTGTCCTTCACGCCGAAGACCGCGATCTTATAGTTCATGCCTGACCTCCGCGAAATGCTTTGTCTCGCCTGCAAACACTTCCCTGAGTTCTTTGTCCTTTTCGGCAAGCAGGCTCTTGAAATTGCCCCTGTTGTCGTGGCCCTCTTCGGTCCAGGAGTAGGGATGGATCAATATCTGTATCCTGTCGACCCGGTTCAGCGTCTCCCTGTCCGGGAAGCCGTAGTTCCAGCGGTGCATCGAATCGGCCATGTACCGTATCGAAAGCTCGTCTGGGTTTTCGATCTTCTCCCTGAAGTGGAAGAAACGCTCGTCGTACACATTGATCAGGCCGTCGAGCTTTAAATTGGCCGCCAGCACTTCCCGGCCCGGGCGGTGGAATGAATAGCGGTCGACCGGTACGCCGAGGTATTCGGACAGCGTCCTTGTATCGAGCCGTATCATGTCGGCCATCTCACTTGCCGAGGTCCGGCCTTCGGCGTGCACATGCAGACCGATATGGTGCCCCATGTCGTAAAGTTCCCTGACAAGCTCGCGGTTCAGTTTGGAAAGTATATTGTAGGAATGATTTCTGAGCTGGAAGAAATAGCTTGTCCGGATGCCTTCCTGCCGCTCGAGCAGCGCCATTTTATATGCCCGCTGCGGCGTGAATTCGACATCGTGCCGAAGTACGATGAACCGGCTCCTGCCTCCGGCCCGGCTGTAATCTGTGTACTTGCCGCTGGCCAATATATCCCTGATGATATCCCTGTACCGGGAATATGAAAACTCCATTCGCACCTCGAACCTGCCGGAAAGATATGCAAGTAATTATAGCACAGACAGTAAATGGCGGCAACTAACAGGGAATGACACCGTTCGCGTCTGCCCCGTGCGACCGCCCTTCATGGCGGCCGCCCCGGTATGATATAATAAAGGTGATTTACCGCTTTTATAAGGAGCGACGGGCATGGGCGTAAACGACAGGGCAAGCACGGGCCTTGCGGGCATTGACCGCATCATCGATGATCTGCGCCTCGGCGACAATGTCGTCTGGCAGGTCGACTCGATCGAAAATTACCGCAATATCGTCGGGCACTATGCAAGGCAGGCGATGCTTGACAGCAGAAAGCTTATTTATATGCGCTTCGGCAGGCATGCGCCGCTGATAGACCCGGATTCTGTTGAAACCTGTCATGTGGAGGCGCAGAGGGGCTTTGAGAGCTTTGCGGCCGAAGTCTACCAAATCGTGGAGCGCCGGGGGAAGAGAGCGTTTTACATCTTTGACTGTCTGACCGACCTGCTTGAATCCTGGCACTCGGATCTGATGATCGGCAATTTCTTTAAGATCATATGCCCGTTTCTCTATGAGCTCGACACCGTCGCCTACTTTGCAATCAAGCGCAATGTGCATACATTCAACACGATCGCCGGCATACGCGAAACGACGCAGCTTCTGCTGGACTTATACCGTGCGGGCGGCAGGCACTATGTGCACCCGCTGAAGGTTTGGCAGCGCTATTCGCCGACCATGTTCCTGCCGCACCTTCTGGACGGACAGCAGGCTTACACGGTCACATCCAGCGCCGAGGCGGCCGAGCTCTTTTCACGCATCAACCGCATGGGGGAGCGGCCGGACTACTGGAATATTATGATCGGCAAGGCGACCCGTGCGCTGGGCCGGGGGCAAAGGCAGCAGCAGGGCGCAAAAAGGCTGCTGTCATCGATGCTGGTCGGCAAGGACTCCAGAATGCTGGAGCTGTGCGACAGATACCTGACGCTGCAGGATCTGGCCGGCATCGCATCCCGGGTGATCGGCACGGGCTTTATCGGCGGCAAGAGCGTCGGCATGCTCGTGGCAAGAAAGATACTGGAGACCGACGGCGGGGAACGCTTCTGCGACAAGCTCGAGCCGCACGACTCCTTCTATCTGGGTTCGGATCTGTTCTATTCCTATATCGTTCAGAACGGCTGGTGGGAGCTTAGGGCAAAGCAGAAAGCAAGGCCCGGCTACTCCGAATACGCCGGGGAGCTCAGGCAAAAGATACTCGGCGGCAGGTTCCAGCCCAACATCAAGGAGCAGTTTGTGCAGATGCTCGAATATTTCGGCCAGTCCCCGATCATCGTAAGATCCAGCTCGCTGTTGGAAGACAATTTCGGCAACGCGTTTGCCGGGAAATACGACAGCATTTTCTGCGTCAACCAGGGAACGCCGGATGAGCGCTACGATGCTTTCGAAAATGCGGTCCGGGCGGTATACGCGAGCATGATGAACGCCGACGCGCTCGAATACAGAAGAAAGCGCGGGCTCTCCGGCAAGGATGAACAGATGGCAATTTTGGTGCAGCGCGTGTCGGGCGGCTACGACCGAGACAGCTTCTATCCGCATGTCGCCGGGGTGGGCAACTCATCGAATCTCTATGTGTGGGACAAGGACATCGATATGACGGCCGGCATGCTCCGCATGGTGTTCGGGCTGGGCACAAGGGCTGTCGACAGGACCGACGGGGATTATGCACGTATCGTGTGCCTGGATCATCCGATGCGGCTGCCTCCCGCCGATTACGCCGACAGGCACAAGCATACCCAGCGCTATGCCGACCTGCTTTCGCTCGGCAAGAACGCGCCGGATGTCCGCGAACTCGGAGCCGTCGCATCGGGGCTGGAGGATTTCAGGGAGTGGTTCTTCCGCCCGGATTACGAGCTGGCGGACCGGCTTCGTGAGCTTGGCCGCGAAAATGCCGAAGCGCCGTATGTATTGGATTTTTCGAGGATCTTCACGGAAACGGACTTCGCCGGGTTCATGCGGGAAATGCTGGCGCTGCTGTCCGGGGTGTACGATTACCCGGTGGATATCGAGTTTACGGCCAATTTTGCAAAGGACGGCAGCTACAGGGTCAATCTGCTGCAGTGCAGGCCGCTGCTGACCCGCGGGCTCGGCAAGCCTGTCGATATGCCGGATATGACCGGCTGCCGGGATTGCTTCTTCGTGTCGCGCGGCAACTTTATGGGCGGCAATGTGCGGCTGCCGATCGACTATGCGGTGTATGTCGACGGCCGTGCCTACAGGGAGCTCAGGGAGCAGGACAGGTATGAAACGGCCAGGGTCATCGGCGCGGTCAATGCGGCGCTCAAGGGGGAAAGCGTGCTGCTGGCCGGCCCCGGCCGGTGGGGGACGACCACGCCGTCGCTCGGCGTGCCGGTGTACTTCTCGGAGATCAGCAATATGGCGGTTGTCTGCGAGGTTGCCTCAGGCGAGGCCGGGTTCATGCCGGAGCTGTCCTACGGCAGCCATTTCTTCCAGGACCTTGTCGAGCAGGGCATCTTCTACGCCGCGATTTTCGACGGGGAGGACGGCGTCGTGTTCCGTCCGGAATTCGTACTGCAAAGGGAAAACCTGCTGCTCAATCTGTGCCCGAACAGCGCCGGGCTGTCCGGTGTCATACATGTTGTCCGAACCGAGGGCCTGGAGCTGTTCTCGGATATTGTGACGCAAAGGCTTGTATGCAAATAGCTATATCATGAATGTCTGGAATTTTCTGCTGTTTTGTGATATTTTTCTAGGTAGGGAATTTCTCATCGATCCGTATGACTGCGTTTCGCGGAGGTTTTTATGGACAGCTACAGGGTGTTTATCAGCTATTCGCACGATAACAAAGCGGATGTCGAGCTGCTGGCCGCAGTGCTGAAGGAAAACGGACTGACCCCGGTTTACGATGCACATCTTCCGGGCGGTTTTGACTTTAATGAGATACTTAAAAGATATATAGAGCATTCGCATGTATTCATGCCGCTGATCACCAGCCAATCCGCCGAACGGGGCTGGGTGCATCAGGAAATCGGTTATGCGATGGCCATGAACATACCGGTGCTGCCGGTTACGCGGGAAAATCTGCCGCCCGCGATGATACAGAGGCTGCACGCCGTATCATTGGAAAATGATCTTTCAAATGCACGCGAAAAGCTGGCATACTCCGTCTTTGCAAGTCTTGTGGAGAATTGTCCGATCGAAAATACATTGTACTATTGCACAACACTGCCCGAGGAGCGCGCCAACATGATGGCCGATATGGCGGACGACGTCCGGTTGATGGGTTTTTCGGGGGTATTGCGGCAGCGGGGCGGCCTGAGCTCATTCCAGATTCCGAACAAGCCGATTTCGGACAGAGTTTGGATGGATCGATATGACATGGTCGAAAAAAACAGTTATCACTGCAAGTGCCAGCTGGCCGAGAGGAAAGCGCTAGAGGCACATGCGCGCGCGGCTGGCTGCAGACTCGTGATCAATCCCGGGATCATTACGGATAATAACAACCATTACAGCAGCACAGCGCAGCGTGCAAGATTGAGCACGCTGCTTCATTTCCTGCGCTCCATGGCGCCGGACAGGATGGATGTGGCCATCGATCAACGTATGACCTTCCAGGAATCTGTTACAATTGTGGGCGACTGGTTTTCTGCCGAGTCGAGCAACCGATCTCATACACAGGGATTCATGCAAACCATGTTTACAAGGTATGCGCCTGCGCTCAGGAGCAAGATCGAGACATTCGACAGTGAGTTTGAAACCTTGCTCCAGGAAAATGGCTATAAGCAGGGTGAATCGGTCCCGGCGGTCATTGAAATCATTGAAAATATACTGAGCGGCATAGTATAGGAGGCCGGTATGAAGAAGATACAGGTTTGCGGCGATCCGACGCTGGATTGGCTTTTGGCAGAAAACCCGAATCAGATGGATAGCGGCGGTACTTATTTCTGGCTGTCCAGAGAATCGATACCGAAACTGCACCTTGGGTCGCAGCCCGGCGGTTCAGCACTCATGTGTACGCTTGTAAGGAAAATGGTCTCGGGAAAAGCGGATGTTCAAGGAATTGAGCTGGACAAGCGGATGCTCAGGGACCCTATTGCCGACACGATCACAAACTCATGGACGATCTGGCGGGCGTATGAGGATAAGGCTTTAAAAAAGCCGGTATTCCGCATCAAAGCATGGACGGGATACGAACCCGGGCATTTCGATTATATTGGAAGCCGTCCCGAAGGACACGCGGATCTTTTATTGATAGAAGACAGCGGGCTCGGATTCAGGGACTGCGAAGAGGGCTGGCCCGAGGCATTGTCGCCGGATAAGGAAAAGCCCGAATATATCATACTGAAAATTGCCAAATTTGATTCCGGTGAAAATAACAAGCTGATCCGCAGAATACATGACCTCGGCATGGACAGGCATACCACGATGATAACGGCAATCAATGATTTAAGATCGGGCGCGGTAAGGATAGGGCCCTCGCTCAGCTGGGAAAAGCTGTTCGACGAGGTTGTCGCCGCCGTCTGCAGCGAGGGTTCGATGTTCTATGACGGCAGCAAGAAGGAACTGTTGTATGACAGGATCATCGTATCGATCGGCGCTTCCGGCGCGGTGATCGTGGGCAGGGATCATCAGGCTCTGGTTTTCGACCGCTCCGGTCAGGAGGGCGACTTCTCGCACAGGCATCCGGGGGAGATGATGGGCATGAATACCTGCCTTATGGGGGCTCTCGCGGCAAGGTGGGCCGGGGATGAGGCCCGGATGGACTGGAATGAAGCCGTCAGGGACGGAATAGGATTGGCGCGTTTTTTGAATGTGAACGGCTATGAGGTCGTAAATCAGGATGGCAGAAACTCTCTGCGCTTCCCGGTTGACAGCGTGGAGGCGCAGTACCGGAGCCGCAGGAGCAATATGCCCGGCAGCGATCCCCATGATGTATGGGATCTTGAAATCTATATTGACAGGCGCACAGACAAATCAGGGGCAAACAGTTGGTCGATACTTGAGGAATCCGTAAAGTTTTGCTGCGATCAGGGCGCGGGGCAGGATCGCGTCGGCAGAACCGTCTGCGGCTGCGCAAAATCGATCGTCAGGAAGGGGCCGCGTTCAACGCTCAGAGGTGTTCCCGTTGAATCCGTCGGCGCGTGGACCAGCGCCGACAGAAATGAGATAGAGGGCATTAGGAGCGTCAACAACGCGTTCAGGAATTACCTGACGGGCAGCGACAGGCAGGAATCCCCGCTGTGCATCGCTGTATTCGGCCCTCCGGGTTCCGGCAAATCGTTCGCAATCAAGGAGATCGCGAAGGGTCTCGGCATAGACAAGGGCTCGCAGCTGACATTCAACTTATCCCAGTTCGAGTCTTCGGGCCAGCTCCCGGACGCGTTCCACAGTATACGCGACCTGCAGCTCTCGGGCAAAGTGCCGCTTGTATTCTGGGATGAATTCGACACGCCGCTTGCGGGCAGGCAGCTCGGGTGGCTCCGGTACTTCCTTGCGCCCATGCAGGACGGCGAGTTTACGGAGAACGGCAGGACGCATCCGATTGGCAGATGCATATTCGTATTCGCGGGGGGCACAAGGCACTCGTTCGAGGAATTCTGTGCGGGCGGGAGCCAGGAGGAAATTGCGGCCAAAAAGCCCGACTTCATTAGCAGGCTGAAGGCTTATATAGACATAAAGGGTCCGAACGGCAATCCGAATACGATAGAGGACAAGCTCTATATCATACGCCGGGCGTTCCTTTTGAACCATTTCCTGAACACATACTCTCCGATGTTCAAGAACAGCGAAGGAGAGCTGCAGATAGAGGACGGCGTGCTGGATGCACTGCTGCGCACAGGGAGCTACAGGCATGGCGCAAGGTCGATGGAAGCGCTCATTAAAATGAGCACCGTCGCCGGGAAGCGGAAACATGAATATTCATGCCTGCCCCCGGACCAGATCCTGGGCATGCATGTGGATATCGACAAGTTTCTGCTGCTTACGAAGTTGGGCGGCAGGGAAACATTGAGGATAGGCGTCACAGGGCATATCAATCTGCCGGATGAAATCGGCGTAATCAAAAAATGCCTGGATGAAGCAGTCACATTTATAGAGGAACATTATCCGAACAGGCTTTGCAATGTTCTTTCGATGCTCGCGCTCGGTTCCGACAGGCTTGCAGCCAATCGTATCCTGCAGATGCCCGGGGCGTCGCTTACAGCGGTGCTGCCGGTGCCGAAGGATGATTTTATCAATGATTTCGGTGTGACCGACAATCATTTCGAGTCGTATACAGATGCCGAGAACAGGCAGGAATTCCGGTACTATATAGAAAACAGGGCCGACGAAGTCATAGAGCTTCCCGCAGCGCCCACGCGCGACGATGCCTACCTTGCCGCCGGGCGTTACATTGCCGAAAACTGCGATCTGCTGATCGCCGTGTGGGATGGCAGGCCCGCGCAGGGCAGGGGCGGCGCCGGGGATATCGCCGCATATGCGCTGGAGCACGGCAAGCCCATCATCCATGTCTGGGCCGGCAACAACAAGCGCGATCCGGAAAAGAGAACGGATGTCGGCAACATGCTCGGCAAGTTCAGGTACAGGAACATTCCCGGAGCAGCCGATAATTGGTGATAATTTATTTTATTAATTTCTCAGTATAATTATACATTTTCTTCATTTCATATTGTATAATACACATATGGCTATCATTCATTTGAAAAAGTCCCAATAGCCCGGAATGCGCTTTGCTGCCATGCTGTAAGGAGTGATTGTCATGGAGCAGCACGATATCATCAAAATATCCAAAAAGACCTTCCTGTTTTCAGCGGCCATACTGCTGGCGCTGATGATCGCCGCAGGCGTCATATCGCTGGCGCTGCCGGCGGGCAGCTACGAACGCGATGCGCAGGGGCTGATCCTCGAGGGCTCATACCGACTCACCGGCGGCGAAGCCCTGCCGGTATGGCGTTGGTTTACGGCGCCGTTCGAGGTTCTGGCCGGGCCGGACGGGCTTGTGATCATCGTCATCATCGTATTCCTCTTTTTTCTCGGCGCGGCCTTTACGGTTTTCAATCAATCGGGAGCGCTGAAATACGGCATTTGGGTGCTCGGCAGAAAATTTTACAAAAGAAAGTACTTGCTGCTGTCTGCCGTATCGCTCTTTTTCATGCTGCTCGGTTCGTTTGCCGGAATATTCGAAGAATCGGTGCTGCTTGCGCCGGTGGCGGTTGCGCTTTGCCTGTCGCTGGGATTCGATGTGTACACCGGCCTCTTCATATCGCTGCTGTCGGTCAGCTTCGGATTCTCGGCCGGCATATTCAACCCGTTTACCACAGGCATCGCGCAGCGGCTTGCGGGGCTGCCCGTGTTCTCGGGCGCAGGCTTTCGGATACTGGGCTTTGCTGTGGTTTTCCTGATGCTGAATGCTTTCATACAGGTTTACGCCAGAAAAGCGGCGGCACAAAAAGCGGCAGGCGAATTTGCCGCGGCTCCGTGCGTCGACGATGAGAAAGCGTCGCGCAAATCGGCCGCCGCGCTGCTGCTGACCTTTGTGAGCCTGTTCCTGTGGGTGATCGCGATGTCGTTTGTCGAAGGGCTATCGGATTATACGATGCCGGTGCTTGCCGTGCTGTTCCTGGCGGGTGGCATTGCGGCCGGTTTTTCTGCCGGCATGGGAGGAAGAGGCGTGCTCAGAGCGCTTGGCGGCGGCTGCGCGGGCGTAGCGCCCGGGGTGCTGCTGATATTGATGGCGTCTTCGGTCAAATACATTTTATCCGAATCGATGGTCATGGATACGATACTGTACCGGTCGACGGCTCTGATTCAGAATGCCGGGCGGATACCGGTCGCGCTCGGCATCTATCTGCTTGTGCTGGTGCTCGACTTTTTTATCAGCTCCGGCTCGGCCAAAGTCTTTCTGATCATGCCGGTCATATCGCCGATCGCGCAGATTGCCGGGCTGTCCGCGCAGACCGCGGTGCTTGCGTACCTGTTCGGCGACGGCTTTTCAAACTCGTTCTATATCACAAACGCGGTGCTGCTCATCACGCTCGGCATCACAGGCGCCTCCTACGCGGGCTGGTTCAAGCGGATCTGGCCGCTGCAGCTTGCGACGCTTGCGGCAACGGCCGGGCTTGTGGTGCTCGCTTGCGCTGCCGGTTATTGATCCGGGTGATTTTAATGCGTGCATCAGCCCCTGCACAGTAAAAAACGAAAAACCGTCCGGAGCATGAGCAAAGCGGACGGTTTTTCAAGATCGCTTGCCGGCAATCACGGATTGTCGGCAATTTGTTAAAACATTTTCCTGCGCCACAGCCATATCGCAGCAATGACCGTCACCCCCACGGCAATGCCCGAAACGATCAGAAACCCGAGCGGGTGGCCCTCCCACGGCACATTCAGGTTCATTCCCCAGGCCGATGTGATCAGCGTCGGCAGTGATATGACGATGGTAATCGTCGCAAGGAACTTCATGACGATGCTCAGATTGTTTGAAATGATCGACGCGTATGCGTCCATCGTGCCGGATAATATGTCGCGGTAGATTGAGCACATCTCGATGGCCTGCTTGTTCTCGATGATGACGTCGTCCAGCAGCTCCTCATCCTCGGGATATGTCCGTATATAATTGACCTTGACCAGCTTTTCGAGAACCATCTCGTTGCCCTTCAGCGATGTCGAGAAGTAGACCAGCGATTTTTCGAGCGCCATCATCTGAAAGAGCTCCTTGTTCCGGTAGCTTTTCTGCATTTCGCTGTGTATCTGGTTGCTGGCCTTGTCGATGCGGCGCAGATACATCAGGAACCTGGTCGCGTTGCGGTAAAGCAGCTGGAATATGAACCTGGAGCGCTTGTAGGTGTACAGACCCTTGACGCGGTTGTTTACAAAATCGCTGATCAGGGAGGATTCCAGCAGGCATACGGTTATGATATAGTCTTCGAGCAGCAGTATGCCCATCGGAAGCGTCGTGTAGACATAGGCGCCGTCCTCGGTCTCGACGCGCGGTATGTCGCACATGATGAGCGTCTGACCGTCCTGCGACTCAATGCGCGCGCGTTCCTCCTCGTCGAGCGCTGCCCTTAAATAGTCCGGATCCGCTCCGGTCATGGCGGCAGCCTGCTCAAGCTCGGACTGCGTGGGAGCCGCAAGGTTGATCCAGCATCCTTGCCGGAACTCTTCGACCGGTACAAGCTCATGGTCAATGGTCATGTAAATTGAAAGCATTCTTGTCTCCTTTCCTTTACTTTCGAAAAGATACCGGAGCGCAAGACAGGATATGGCAAGCGGAGTTAACGCGGAGTCCGGCGTCTGATCGAAAGCATATTATTTATTTTTTTACTTCGAGGGTCGCCGTCCACTTTGTTTACACCTCCGTATGAATTTGCGGTTTGATATGATTTGTACCAGACCCGCTAACTTATTTTATTACGATATTTTATGGATTGCAACATGGTTGTTGCAGGTTTGTTCAGGATTGCATACGGATCAACCATGAAAGATACCGGAAATCGGTAAGCGCCGGAAAGCGCCGCGGTTTTTGCCGGGCGCCGCGCATAAGCCCGGCGGTACGATGCCATGGCAGAAACGGAGAACCCCATAAATTGGCAATCATATCGGATAAGCGCGGAATCCCGCTTGTTGACAGGCGTTGCCGCTATCATATATAATAGCATGGTAAATTTGGGCGATTGCGCCCTTTGGAGCATTGAGCATAACGGCTTTCATAAGCCTTGCATATGCAACTACAGCTAAAGGAGCAACAAAATGAAGAGAACATACCAGCCGAAAGTGCGCCAGAGAAAGAAAGTTCACGGCTTCAGGAAGCGCATGGCTACCAAGCAGGGCCGCAGGGTGCTTGCCAGCCGCAGAGCCAAGGGCCGCAAACGTCTGGCCGCATAATTGCAAAGACCGTTTCCGCACGGTCTTTTATGCTTTGCACTTGACTTTTACCCGGGAGCCCCGAGCCATTCATGCTGAAAAATGAAAACCGTCTGAAAAAAAACAATGATTTCCGGTATGTCTATAAATTCGGCAAATCGGCGGCTGCGGCTACGATGGCAATTGCGTTTGTAAAGGCCGGGCCGAAGGATGAACTGCGCATAGGTTTTTCCGTCAGCCGCAAGGTCGGCGGCGCAACTGTCAGGAACAGGATCAAGCGGATCATGCGCGAGAACGCGAGGCAGAGGCTGGATGCCATTAACAGGGGCTACAGGATTGTCTTTACCGCAAGGAGCGCCGCGGGCGGCGCGGAGTACGGGCAAATCGGCGCCGACATGCACAGCCTTCTTACAAGAACGGGCCTTTATAAAAAGGATGGCGCCGGATGAAGGCATTATCGCTTAAGCTTATCCGCTTTTATAAGAAGAGCATATCGCCGCACCTGCCTGATAGCTGCAGGTTTTATCCGACTTGTTCGGAATATGCGTACCAGGCGATCGAAAAGTACGGCTTCTTCAAGGGATGGCTGATGGCATTGTGGCGCATCATGCGGTGCCATCCGTTCAATCCGGGCGGCTACGACCCCGTTAAATAACCAAGGAGGACGATAAGGTGGGTTTTTTACAGGATAATTTTTTGGCCGACTTTTTCAAAATGCTGCTGGACTATATTTATGATTTTATAGGCAGTTACGGATGGTCCATCGTTATTCTGACAATACTGTTCAGGGTGGCGCTGATACCGCTTGACATCAAGCAAAGAAAAAACATGTACAGGCAGAAGACCCTGCAGCCCAAGATCGACGCGCTGAACAGAAAATATGCGAACGACAAGGAAATGCTGTCCCGCAAGACCATGGAGCTTTACAAGGAAGAGGGCTTCAACCCGCTCTCGGGCTGCCTGCCGCTGCTGCTGCAGATGCCCATATTCTTCGCATTTTTCGGGGCGCTCAGGGCGCTTGCCAACGAGCAGATTTTCGGACTGTACGAGCTTGTGAAATCCGGCGTGCTTCCGGAGCTTGAATCCTGGCTGTGGGTGCACAATATCTGGTCGCCGGACAGCCTGACGGTATCGGTGGTTCCGGCCTTTCAAACATTGAAGCAATATGCTGATTTTGCGAATATCACGAGCGAGCAGTATGAAACCGTTATGGCTCCTCTGGTACAGCAGTTTGCGAATATCAAGAACGGATTCTTCATATTGCCGCTGCTGGCGGGCGGCATGTCCTTCCTGCAAACCAAGGTGACTCCGTCGGCCGCGCCGCAGAATGCCGATCCGAACAAACCGAGCCAGGGCAAGATCATGCAGTACATGATGCCCGCGTTTTCGGTGTGGATTTGTTTGTCGTCAAGCGCGGCGTTTGCGCTGTACTGGGCGGTCAGCAACCTGATATCGGTCGTGCTCGGCTTTATCACCAATAAGTATTATGAGTCAAAGGAACAGAACGCGCCCCCGGCGCCCGAGGTAAAGCCGGAGACCGAAAGAAAGTACCTGAAGTGAGTCTATGACGCATCAGGAGGCGATTTATATATGAAAACCATTGAATGCATTGGCAGAACCGTTGAGGAGGCTATACAAAAGGGATTAAGCGAAATGGATCTGACGCTGGATGAAGCGCAGATCGACATACTGGATGAAGGCGGCAAGGGCGTTTTCGGACTCCTTGGTGTAAAGATGGCAAGGGTCCGCATCAGCGAGAAATTTTCTCCGGCCAGTCGTGCGGTCAGCTTCCTTTCAAATGTAGCGCAACTTATGGGCGTTCCGGACCCGGGCATCGCGGTTGCTGAGGACGACGACGAAATCAAGATCAGGGTCGAAGGCGATCATGTGGGCAATATGATCGGGCACAGGGGGGAAACCCTGGATGCGCTGCAGCTTCTGTGCGGGCTTGTCGTAAACCACCATAACGGCGAATCGGAAAGCGATTACTTAAGGGTCAGGCTTGATGTGGGAGGATACCGCAAAAAGCGTGAGGAAACCCTCGTGAGTCTTGCCTACCGGCTGGCGGACAAGGCCAGAAGGACCGGCAGGAATGTCGCGCTCGAGCCGATGAACTCGTACGAACGCAGGATCATACATGCCGCTCTGTCCGAGGAAGAGGGCGTCACGACCTTCTCGGAGGGCGTCGAGCCCGACCGCAGGGTCGTCATTATGATCGAATAGCACCTCAATCATTCAGAGCGCCGCATCGGCGCTCTTTTTTTACCGGTAAAAATATTGCATGTTTATCTCTCGATTAAGAGGATTTATAATATTGACATTGAAGTTAACCATTATCAATATTACGGGGTTTTTAAGATGGCAAGAACATATTGCGCGGACAGGGGCGACGGCTTTTATGTCAACCCGATTTTCTACGGAAACCTCTGCGACCCTTCGGTATTGAAGGAGGGCGACTGTTATTACATCACCTTCGGGGGACCGGGCTATTATGCGATGCCCGTATTCAAGTCGTATGACCTCGTGAACTGGCAGTTCCTTTATTATGCGCTCAAAGACGAATACATCTACATCATGTCCCCGGAGCTCGTCAAGTTCGGGGATAAGTATTATATTTATACCTCCACCGGCACATCGACGGTCGTCATGACCTGCGACGACATTGAGAGCGGGGACTGGACCTCGCCGGAAATCGTTTACGATGCAAACGGCGAGGATCTGGTGGGCATCAATCCGGGGCATATTGTCGATGAGCACGGGCAGCGGTACCTGTTTCTTTCCGGGAACCTGACATACCCGCTTTCCGAGGACGGCATGCAGGCCGTCGGCGAGCCTTTCCGTGCATGCCCGGAATGGCCGATACCGGACGAGTGGGACGTCAAGACGGTGTTTATCGATAACCCGAAGCTGATTTACCGCAACGGTTATTACTATATGGTTGTCGCCCAGGGCGGTACATTCGGGCCGCCGACCGCGCACATGTCGGTGCTGTGGCGCTCAAAGAGCATAGCCGGGCCGTGGGAGGCTTCGCCGTATAATCCCGTGGTGCACACTTACAGCAGGGATGAGAAGTGGTGGGCCAAGGGCCGCGGCATCGTTGTGGAGGGGCCGAAGGGGCAGTGGTATTTCCTCTACCATGCCATTATGAACGGCTTCCGGCACCACGGCAGGATGACGTTGATGGAGCCTGTCGAGTGGACGGACGACGGGTGGTTTAAAATTCCCGACGGAATATCAGCGGACAAGCCCATCCCGATGCCCGCGGGCCGAAAGCTCGGGCACGGGTTTGAGCTGGGGCAGGACTTCGCTTCGACCTGCAGGCTGTCCCCTCAATTCAACTGCTCGCAGTATTCGGTCATGGACAGGATCAACCTGTCCTGCAGCAGCACAGGCCTGCAGATGGAGGCCGAAGGCAGCTGCCTGGACAATTCGTTTGCACTGATGGCCTTTGCCGGGCACAAAGCGTATATGGTGGAAACCAAAGTGACGGTCGAGCCCGACGTAGGGGCCGGACTCACCATACAGCTTGACAACGACAGATCCTACGGCATCGCGCTGATGTACGGCAACGTGCTTATATACATGGAGGATGAGAAGTGGGTGCGCGAGCCCGAGCATATCCGCAGGGTCGGCGGCGATTCCTGCTACATGCGCCTGAAGGACGATTTCGGCACGCTGTCGGCCTACTACAGCCTGGACGGATGCCAGTGGCACAAGATCAATATCTGCGCCGACGCAACGGGCTGGAACCATAATACATGCAAGTCGGTCTACGGCTGGGCAAGGCCGGGTTTGTTTGCGATCGGCAACGGCAAGGCAACGTTTGATTACTACAAATATACGCCGCTTTGCAACGATGTATAAAAAGAACCTGTTCCGAATCAAAATCGATCTCGGCGATATACTGCTCGAACCCATATCGCGCTTTGACGCCGAGGACATCTTCAGGGGCTTCGACGATTCGATTGCCCGGTATTTGTACCCGTCGCCCCCGAAGGACATGGCCGAGACATTCCGGTTCATCGACTCGGCAATGATGACGATGGAGCAGGGCTTGAACATACAGCTTGTGATACGCGACAGCAGGACTTTCGAGTTCTTCGGCTGCGTGGGGCTGCACAGCCTGAACCTGGATGCGCCCGAGCTTGGGGTCTGGCTGAAGAAAAGCGTCCACGGGCAGCACATCGGCCGCAGGGCCGTGCAGGCGCTTTACATGTGGGCATGCGGGAATCTGCCGCACAGGGGTTTTATTTATCCGGTCGATGTCGACAACATACCGAGCCGCAAAATCGCCGAATCGCTTAACGGCGTGATTACCAAGCAGTACCGCGAGGTCACGAAGGACAAGCGCATCCTGAACGTGATCGAATACTATATTCCGGCATTTTGAGTATTCATCCATAAACAATTTAATCATTTACCAAAAAAAGCTCGTATGATATACTAACACAAATGCATTGAAGGAATGATTGTATGAACCGCAATTACAGAGTCGGAATACTGGGAGCCACCGGCATGGTCGGGCAGCGATTCGTTTCGCTGCTTTCGGACCACCCGTGGTTTAAAATATCATGCGTTGCCGCAAGTCCGCGTTCGGCGGGCAGGAGATACGGCGACGTGATGGAGGGCCGCTGGGTCATGGCGGGGAGCATCCCCGCAAACGTAGCCGATATGACGGTGCTCGACGCATCGGACATCGGCGAGGCTAAAAAGCATGTCGACTTTGTGTTCTGCGCGGTGGACATGGATAAGGACGCGACAAGGAAGCTGGAGGAGGACTACGCCCGCGCCGGCATTCCGGTCATTTCAAACAATTCCGCGCACCGCATGACGCCCGATGTGCCTATGATGATACCCGAGATCAACGGATGGCATCATGAGATCATCGCGTCGCAGCGCAAGAGGCTGGGGACGGACCGCGGATTTATCGCGGTCAAGCCGAACTGCTCGATACAGTCCTATGTGCCGGCGCTCGAGCCGCTCAGGGACTTCGGGATCAGGCGCATACTGGCCTGCACCTACCAGGCGATTTCCGGCGCCGGCAAAACATTTGAAACGATGCCCGATATCATCGACAATGTCATACCGTACATCGGCGGGGAAGAGGAAAAGAGCGAGCAGGAGCCGCTGAAAGTATGGGGAACCATCGAAAACGGCGAGATCAAAAAGGCGGACAGCCCCTCGATCACGACGCAATGCATACGCGTGCCGGTCACCGACGGGCACCTGGCGGCCGTGTTCGTCGAGTTTGACAAAAAGCCGACGATCGGGCAGATGAAGGAGCGCTGGGCGAGCTTTAAAGGTCTGGATTTGCCATCGTCTCCAAAGCCGTTCATCAAATATTTCGAGGAGCCCGACCGGCCGCAAACAAAGCTTGACCGTATGCTCGGGAACGGCATGGGCATCGCGGTCGGCCGCTTAAGAGAAGATACGCATTACGATTATAAATTCATCTGCCTGTCGCACAACACCCTGCGCGGTGCGGCGGGCGGCGGCGTGCTGACGGCGGAGTATCTGGCGGATATGGGATACTTGGATTAAAGTTCAAACATTTGCACAGCTGAATAAAAGGTCGGGAGGGTCTGTAAATAGTTTTGTGCTTATTACCAACCCAGAGAAATCAAGTCAAAGTAGATTTCACCTTATCCGGGAAGAAAACCGAGAGTTGCAGTAGTATCTGCCCCCAGTTCTGGACCCGGCCGGTCCATTTTCTCAGTACGTCCATAGTAGCCAAGTAAAGCATCTTTTGAAGGGATTCGTCGTTGGGGAAGATGCTTTTCCCTTTTGTGACCTTGCGTAGTTGACGGTGGTAGCTCTCAATCATGTTGGTCGTGTAAATGATTTTACGTATTTCAGGCGGATATTTAAAGAAGGTAGCCAGTTCCGCCCAATTGGCTTTCCAGGAGCTTACGATAAGCGGATACTTGGCACCCCATACCGTTTCAAACCCATCCAGGGATTCTAAAGCCAACGGCTCGGATGCTGCCGTGTAAACAGGCTTTAAATCAGCCAGTACCTTTTTCACATCTTTGTAAGATACATACCTGACTGAATTGCGGATTTGATGAACAATGCATTTCTGGATTTCAGCCTGTGGATAGCAGGCAGCTATGGCTTCATTGAACCCCTTAAGGTTGTCCACGCAGCAGATTAATATATCCTGTACGCCGCGGTTCTTCAGTTCGTTAAGAACGATCAGCCAGAACTTGGAGCTTTCGTGCTCGCCGATCCACATTCCAAGGACATCCTTGCGACCGTCCAAATCGATGCCGATTACCATGTATGCAGCCTTGTTGACAATAGCGCCTTCCCAGCGCACCTTGTAATGGATAGCATCCAGAAATACGGCTGCATATATCCGTTCCAATGGCCTGTTCTGCCATTCCTTTATCATGGGCATCAATTTGTTTGTTACATTGGATATCAGCGTCGGCGATATATCAATGCCGTATAATTGGTGGAGGTGATCCTGAATATCCCTGACAGTCATACCCTTGCTGTATAGAGCGATTATCTGCTCCTCTATCCCTGTCAGGTTCTTTTGATGCTTCTTTACGATGAGCGGTTCATGCTCGCCTTCACGGTCTCTGGGTATCGAGAGTTCGCTTTCCCCGAATTCGCTTACGACCTTCTTTTTACTGTGGCCGTTTCTCCGGTTGTCGGTTTCCTTTTCAGGGCTTTCATTCTTCCTATACCCTAAGGTCGTGTCAAGCTCGGCTTCCATCATCTCTTGAAGTGTTTCTGCAAACATGTCTTTGAGCATCAACGAAATATCATCCGTTGTCTTCATATTCCGTTCTTTTATCAGTTCCCTGATTTGTTCCTTCGTCAATAATCCCATCTTCTGCCTCCTGATTTATTTTATATCCTTTCTCAGGTTTAGGCAAAAGCACAAATTATTTTACACCCCCGGTCGGGATTTACTGTGTATGCTCCTGACCTTTTTTCTTATTTATGCGATAATTATAAAACTTTATTTAATATTCTTACTAATGAAACGGAAATATGTCTTGCTACTTAAGTTTATGTTATAATTTTAATTAGTAAAGTCTAGATACTGGTTATATAAGTCTTCATTACTCATAATTTCATCATAGCTTATTGCTGGCGCATAACCCTCAACTGCCAATAGAACGTCAACTCCGGTTGCATTAAAGTGATAATAGGGTAATCCGTTTATATATTTTATATCTGCTGCGTTTACTTTGTACTTATAGTTAGAAATATCGCTTGATATGGCATTTATTAAAAATGCATGCTCCATTGCCTGCTCAATAGGCACGGAATCGGCCTTGCCTATGGGGATGCTTTCACATAAATAAATCTTGCATTCTGAGCAGGTTCTATTATCTTCCATATTTATTCTAATGTAACTATTAGTCTGATAGCCATTAAAATCTAACCAATAGAATTTTGTATATTCATCTTGTTCACCAACGTTCTTATTCGATAATATAAATCCTTTTGAATTAAGATATGCTTGTAACCCACTATCTTGAAAGAAATCATCAATAGCTGAGTTAAAGTCTGATTCGTTGTCAAATCCATTTCCAAGAACATCTGATTTTATAAGATATAGACCTTGTATATCGCTTGCTTTAATTATGTGGTTGTTCCATCCGCATTCTGATAGCTTATCTATAAATGAATTTAAGGTATTCTGATTGATTTCCACTGGTATAAAATCGCAAATATCAAATTGTTCAGGTACATCAACATATAGACCTTCAGTGATTGTTATATCGGAGAACTTTATTTTGTTATCCGTCCTTTGTCCCGTAGGTTCAGGTATACCCGTCTGCATATTATTAATAAGTGTAATTTCTGCTGGACTTGTTATGGGATGTGTAGAAATATTATCATTCAAAGATTTTTCCGGATAACAACTGGTAAAAAAAGTTGACTGAATTAGAATTAATATACTAATAAAAATTACTAATATGCATTTATTATTTCCTATCTGCTTGACTTTTTCCTCTTTATTCATGAATAACTCCTCTCATATAAAGTAAATATACCAGTAATTAAAGCTACTGGTATATTTACATATTAAAATATTTTTAGATTGTGCTAGTCGAGAAAATAATTTCTCCAGTCTTGGAATCAATTTGAATAATAATATCAAATGCTATTCCCTGAGTATTAGGTATAGATTTATATTCAATAATCCAAACTAATTTATCTTTAATTACGCATACTTCTGAGTATGGATCAATTTGATCAATATTTGTTGTTACATCAAACACTTTTTCATAATCTCCCCAGCACTCAGATGGATCGAGACCCAGCAATTCTGCATCGCTTTTTCTGTCCTCATCAGTAAAATTCATATCATCTTCTTGAGTATTATATTCTATGTTCATATCTTTTATCTTTTGTGATACTATTTCTTCTACTCTGTTTGATGCAATTCGTATTGCTTCCTCTCTATTGATTGAAACATCTGTATCTGCTAATTCTGGAAATTGTGACTCATTAATTATAAAGGACAGGATGTCACCATTCGGAGCAATTCTAAAAGAAGAGATTGCTCCTGTATAGTAGCCTTTTTCGCTAATAGGTCTAATTTTAACTATTAATTCACCTGAATATTCAACCTGAATTATCTCAGTTTGAAGATTATATTTTTGAAAATCTTCATTTATATTTTTTACTTCATCTAGAGCTATTTTAGTTGCCTCATCTTTTGAAATTGATATATCTGTTTTAGTAATAGTAATATCTTTTTTTGAAAAAATCCTAAGTTCACCACTTTCTTTATCTATATAATAATAGTTACTATCACTTTGATACTCATAAAGCCCAGATTTGTCTATATCTTTAACATACCTGATATTTTCACTGTCAGAACGTACCATCTTTTCTACAAGTTCAAGCCCTTCATTAGGTGTAATTACATTTGCAGCAAAGGCTATGCTAGTATAGTAAACTAAACTTAGTAAACATAACAAGAATATAAAAACACGTTTATTCATATATTTCTCCTCCTAATTATATGTACCATAAGCAGCTGGAACTAGAGTTCGGCTTGGAATTCCAGCAAAAGTAAACGAATCCACACCACCATAATGTTGAAATTGTAAATACACATCCCATTCTGCTAAGAGTGCACTAGTGTATAAAGTTTCTCCGTCGTCGCATGCGTATTCAAAGAATTTTTCTACAAAAATTTCATTACATGCAATAGAAACATTTTCATAAAATCCAAGTGCACAATCAGCATATAGATCATGAGCATATGTAACAAGGTTGCCAAGCTCTGAGCTATATCTTGCAGTTTGACATCCATCAAAGAAGCAAAATCTATTGTCTTTAAGTTTGTATGTAGTATCAGCGTATTTAGCTTCCATTGAATATGCCCAAGAATATGGTGACATTTCAGCGGTAAGATATGTATCATCTTTACATATCATACCGCCACCACCATCCCTACCATGACCATAACAGTAAAATACAGCATCCAAATGCATTGTTCGTCTTACGTAATATGCTGTAATCCCACTAGGACTATACATATTACTGTCGTATCCTGCATAATCTAAATAATAGTTGACGGCATCTGTAGGTCCTTGTCCTGGATTGTCAGGTTGATAGTATAATTCTGCCAGAGGATCTGCTAATGCTGAACCACAGACTATTGTTGATAGTACTAGAATAACGATGAGCATACAGAACAATTTAACTCTCATGATTTTTTACCTCTCATAATAAATTTCATATAGTGAAAGATAAGTGCCATTTCTCTTATGCTTTTATTAGTGATCTGACTAATCCGAACTGTTTTTAAAGAGAATTTTTTAGGTTATATCTTTCCCATATTTAGCGGGTGTTCCTCAGGAGCTAAACCCGTAAAGGCTATTCTATGGTATAATTATCCTAAGTCCTTGCGTAACTCTATCGCATAACCATAAATAGCAATAGCGGATTGTCCACCAAACAAT